>Ga0210040_10001026_pt1 | contig 43971 bp, 23 predicted proteins | sample CryGeyCG12114_NA_FD_185462 | JGI IMG/M metagenome (GOLD analysis project Ga0210040, IMG submission 185462) | Groundwater microbial communities from aquifer - Crystal Geyser CG19_WC_8/21/14_NA (SPAdes) (version 2) | ecosystem: Environmental > Aquatic > Deep subsurface > Groundwater | place: USA...
CATTTTAGCCAGGTTGGTATAATTTATCTGCATGCTTTCGATAGAAGGCCGGGTAAAGGTTTCCTGTTCTACCAGGTAGTGTTTCATTCCGGCGGCTTTGGCGGCTTTTAATATTTCCTGGTAATTAATAGAACCGGTACCCACCTCGGTATTCTTGCTTGTGTCTTGTTTGTCCATGTCTTTCACGTGGCACAGCGGAAAACGATCGGCATATTTCCGGAAATAAGCCAATGGGCTACGACCAGCCGCTACTACCCAATATAAATCCAGTTCGTATTTTACCAGGTTTGCATCGGTGTTGTCCAGCATGTAATCAAAAAGCATGGTATCGCCTACTTGCTTAAATTCGAAATCGTGGTTGTGATAGGCAAATTGCAAACCGGCTTTTTTAGCGGTTTCACCGGTTTGGTTAAATAGTTCGGCAGTACGTTTTAAATCATCGGGTGTTTTGCGCAGGCTTTCGTCCATCCAGGAGCAGGTAATATACTGCTGACCGGTTTCGGCGGCTTTTTGGGTGAGTTCTTCGAAGTTTTGCAGCATGGTGGCTTGCCGCCAACTGCCGGACTGGCCGTTACGGGAACCGGAACCAAAATGGCTGCTCACCAGATTAAGGCCCAGGTCGCTGGTCATTTTTTTAAATTCTTTGGGCTCGTAGCCAAAATAATGGCCTTTACTGCCCGGATAAGACTCTATTTCTTTATAACCTATATCGGCCAACTTGCGCAGGGTACCGGGCACATCCTGCTCAATGATATCTTTAACCGAATATAACTGCAAACCCAGGGGGCCTAAATTACCAGTAGCAGCTGTACCGGTACTGGTGGCACCGGTGGTGTTGGTGCTGCCGGATGTATTGTTGGTTTGATTATTAACGCGGGCCGTATTACAGGCCGGCAATAGCAAAGTACCCAGAGCAAACGCTCCGGCATGTTTTAAAAAGTTTCTTCTGTTTGCCATAATAATTTTATGAATTGAGAAATAAATATCTGTTGGGGAGGCAAATTAAACAAAAAAAGAAACGGGCCGTAACCCGTTTCTTTTTATTTACATCTTCGGCACTTCTTGTTTGCCGTTATCAAAATACACCCAATCCAGCTGCAGGACATCACTTTTCTTGTTATTGTTGCGGAAGATCAGGTAAATATCCTGGGGTTGGCCCGCATTTTTCACGGTAGTGCTAAAAAGCTGCATGGTCTCTTCGTTGGCGCCGGTTACCGGTACTTCGGCTGTAGACAGCAACTGCCCGTCCGGTGCCCCCAGCCTTACTTCTATGCGGCTCCCGGTCTGGCTGGCGCCCCCTCTAAACCATAATTTATTAATCGTATTTAAATCAATGTTTTTTAAACCGATGTAAGAACCATTTTCTACATTATTAATATACGAAAAGTCGCTGCCATCTATGTGTTTGCGGCCCACTTGTTTGGTAATATCAAAATCTTCGGCTTGCACCCGGGGGTTACGCAATAAAAGCATACTGCTGCTGCTCAGGCTCGGAATGGGGGCATTGCCTTTATCGGCGTAGCTGGCCCGGATAATATAAGAACCTTTGCTACCGGCATTTATGTGTTCGGCAGTAGTAACGTTTCCCTGCAAAGGCATGCCGATGTTGGACTTATTGTTCAGCGACAAAATATAGTTTACCATTTCGGTAGTTTCATCTTTTGTATGCTGCGGGTGGGCTGCCATTACATTTTTACCCCAGTTACCATTACCACCGGCAATAATTTTAGCCGCCAGCATATCTTCAATACCGGTTTTGCCTTTGTAACGCTCCGCTACGGCCAGGTAGCTCGGCCCAATAGATTTAGCATCTAAGGCATGGCAGGATTTACAATCGCTGTTCGCAATCAGGGTTTTGCCCTGCAGGTACTTCAGTCCGCCGGTCATTTGGGTGTTAGAAGCCAACAAGGCTAAATCGCGACCTTGGCGCAGGTAGTCGAAAGAGAAGAAAGCATTTTCGGGGTTTACACCTTTGCCCAAAGTACCGTCTTCTTTATCCGTAATATTTACTTTATAATCCAGCTTCTGGTTATCGTAGTAAAAAGACTGGTTCGCATTACCTAAATCAATCGTTACTTTCGGCGGCTCATTCCCTACTCTTATTTCCAGGTCGGCAATGGTTTTCTTGCCTTCGCTGTCGGTTACCGTAACCGACGGACGGTAAATACCGGGTTTGGAATAGGTAACCTTAGCAGTAGGTTCGTTATGGCTGGTGCCATTCTGATTATCGAAATCAAAAGTATAATTCAGTTTATCGTTTTTATCGTAATCAAAAGACTGCGCGGCAGACAAAGTAACCGTGAGCGGGGCCGCCCCTACCGTTTTATCGGCTGATATCTTAGCGATGGGCTGCCGGTTGCCTTCGGCGTACGTTATTTTAATCAGGCGCGAATCCGGATTATGCTCAAAGTAATTGGCGCCGTATTGCAGCACGTACAGCGCCCCGTCCGGGCCAAATTTCATATCGATTGGTTTGTACCATTCCTGCTCGGGCAAGAAATCTTCTATCCGGGCCAGGTCGCCGTTTTTATCGAAAGAAACAGCTTTTACCCAGCTGCGTGCCCATTCGTATATAAATAGTTTACCCTCGTAATATTCCGGAAAACGACTTGCTTTGGGGTAATCTTCGGCATAATAGATCGGGCCAGCCATAGCGCTGCGCGATCCTTTACCTAAAATCGGGAATTCTTTTGAGTCGCCGTACGGATACCAGATCATGGGTTTCTGCGCCGGTGGCAAAGTATTTAAACCGGTATTGTTAGGAGAATGGTTTTCCGGTTTTTCCGGGTCAAACTTGGCTCCTATTTTATTCGTGGCGAAATCAAAATCGGCGTAGGCAAAATTGTTACCCACAAAATAAGGCCAGCCAAAGTTACCGGCTTTACGCGCCTGGTTCCATTCGTCGTAGCTTTGCGGACCGCGTTCGCTGCCTTTACCGCCGTCCGGTCCTACATCGCCCCAATACACGTAGCCATTCTTTTTATCTACGGTAAACCTAAAAGCATTCCGGGTACCCATCAGGTAAATTTCCGGGCGGGTATTAGGCGTGCCCGGTGCAAATAAGTTACCTTTCGGAATTGTATAAGAACCATCCGGCTCCGGATGAATGCGAATAATTTTACCGGTTAAGCTATTGGTATTGCCCGAAGATTTTTGCGCATCAAACGGCATCCGGCCAGGGCGCTCATCAATGGGCGTAAATCCATCCGATTCTTTGGAGCTGGTATTATCGCCGCTGGAAATATATAAATCGCCGTTCGGGCCAAACTCTAAGTGCCCGCCGGAGTGGCAGCAGGTTTCGCGCTGGGTAGGTATTTCCAGGACAATTTTCTCCGATTTTTTAATCAGGCTGTCGCCAATCATTTCGAAACGCGATACGTTTTGCTTGGGCACGTTGCCGGCCGGCGAATAGTTGATGTAAATCCAATGGTTTTGTTCGTAGTTCGGGTCTAAAGCTACACCCAGCATGCCGTCTTCGTAATTACCGGTAATGCTCACGTCGAAACTGGCAATAACCCGCGATTTTCTTTTTTTAGGATCGTACAATTTTACATTGCCCCTCCGCTCTAAGTACAATACCCGGCCATCTTTAAAGATCACCATTTCCATGGGCTCGTACATGTAAGTTTCCAGCACTTCGGTTACAAACCGGTTCGATTCGGGTACGCGTTGGGTAGTGGCTTTGCGGTAATCTAAATCTTTTTCGGCAGTACTAAATTTTAAACCTTTATCCAGTATTTTCTCGATGTTTTTTGGCGAGAAGTTCGCATCTAACTGGGCAAAGAAAACCCGGCCACCCTCGTATTTGGCCTGATAAGGGGTTTTAGCCGCTTTTAACCGGGCTTGGTTTAAGGTACTATACCAGGGCCAGTTCCGGACAGTATCGGTAGCAGCATTTAAAGCCATTAAAGCGCCGCCCGCTTGTACATACCGCTCCAGATCGGCTTGCTGCCGGGTATCTAAGCCGTCTACAGCACTATGTAAAAACACAATGGCTTTGTATTGCTTCAGGGAATCTTCGGTAATGCGGGTGCCATTAGAAGTAGTATCGATTATAATTTTACGATCGGCGCTTACTTGCTGCAATAACTGCAGGTGGGCCAAACGTGTAGCTTCACTACCGCCCGGACGCGTAAATACCAATATTTTGGATTCTGTAGCCCGGAAAGAAGCCAGGCCAATTAATATCAGTAAAGACAAAAAGATTACAAAATGCGATTTATATGCTCGAGAGAGAACTTTAAAATTGTTTACGATAGAAACTTTCAAAATAATTTAAAATTTTATATTATAAATGGTACAAAGTAAGCTATAAATAAGCTTTTTATTACTTCTATTATAAACTTATATAGGTTTATAACATTATTAAAGATTAAACCCTGATCAATATTGTTTTGCTTGTAAGTTAATTTTAATATAACTTCTAAATTATAAATATTTTATTATTTACAATAATTTATTTTTAAATAGAGACTGATCTTCAAAGATCAGCCTCTATTATTCACCCAATTAATTTTTAGTACCACCTAAATACATAAAAATCAACATTACAAAAATTCAAAAGTTATAAGAGATAAAGCTGTACTGGAATAACAAAATACTGTAAAGAACCATATAAAAAGGCTATAACGGCAGTTATAAGCTTTAAACATTAAATATTTATGACTTCATAAGGATGATCTGGTGTTTCCCGAAAAGGAATACGAAAAGACCTGCACTTATATGATACTTTTTATTTAATGATAGATATTATAAGTACCATATCTTTTTTGCCTTCTAAGGCAAAGTGGTTCAATGCTAAATGCTTATTTTCAATCGAAAAGCTGTTAACTTTAGCATAATTCCGGGTATCGGGTGTAAAAGATTGAACAGAGATTTTCTTACCAGCACTTATTTCAAATGAAACCGTCTCCACATTTTTTTCATCGGAGTTATTAAGCAGGTAAACAAAATATTTATTGCCGCATTTAACCGCCTGCGCATGCAGCTTATTTGTAACAACCGGAATTTGTGCAAAGCTTTCGTTGCCGGCCGCCTGCATTTGGTCGCTTATTTCTTTTACGCTGTTAAAATAAGGTGTCATGTTGCGGTCATCGAATAATTCCCACCACCAGGTCATGGGCAGAATGGGCGTAGGGCTGAATAAACCGTACCACAGACCGCGTTTGTAGTCAAAATCCCAGGCTTCGCCGTACTTCGGGTCGGCATCTTCCCAACGGTAGCCAAATTCACCCACTACGTAAGGTTTACCAAATGTCTGGATGTAATCGGGGTAAATAGCCGGAATTTTTTCGGTGTGCTTATAAATATGCTTTTGGTTAAAATCGATGTACGGAATAGAATTCATGCCCAAAATATCGCGGTGCGAAATACTGGTGGTAACCAGGTGCCCGTAAGGGTCGATATCTTTCAGGTAACGGCTCATCTCCTGGTGCCACTGCGTAATAGCGGCATGCGGAATAAGTATACTATCCTGCGCCGTAAAAGCCGCATTATCTACTTCGTTAAAAAATTCCCAGGCGGCAATATTAGTACTGTAGCCCCAGCGGGCCACCACGTAGCGCAATTTGTTTTTATACTTTTCCATGGCTGCCTGCAGCGTAAAGAATTCGGTGGGCGTTTTAGCCGGACCGCCATTTAGAACGTTGTAACAGCTGTTTTTCCAGCCACCGTTTTGCATCAGGTGCCCGTGCCAGTCCAGCGTCAGCATAAAATACAGGTTTAACGAATCGGTCAGGGTTACCAGTTCATCCATGCGCTTAATGGCCTGCGGATGAAAATACTGGCCGGAGTTGGTGTAGCGTTTGGTTGAACTTACTTTTTTCCACTCCAGCGGCAAATTCCAGTAGCACATCCAGGTCCGGAAAAAATTGGCTCCGTTCTTAGCTAAAGTTGGCAATAAATAATCGTACGTCCATTTATCTTTTTCAAACGACCGCGACTCCCAACCTATATTTTCGCCGATTCCCCGGAAGAGTTTACCATTATCGAATTTAAACGTCCACAAGTCATTTTTGTGTAAAAAACCGGTTTCGTTTGTAGCGTTGGCGGTAAAACTAGCGGCGGTGCTTTCCTGGGTTTCAGACTTTTGGGTTAATATAAATTTATAATTGTATTTACCGGCTTCCTGCGGCGTAAAACGGGCTTTCCATAAAGAAGCGGCACTGTTTCCTTCTTCAAAATAACAAGGCAATAGCAAGGGTTTTCCGGAAGGCGAAGTTAGAAACATATCCAGCTTTATTTCCTGCTGGTCGTACGAATTGGTAAAAGCCGCATTTAAGGTTATATTCCATTCTGCTTTTTTATATTGCTGTACCGATGCGTTAACTAAGGCCGTGCTTTGGATATTTTTCTGGGCCCAGGCAGCGGTAGTTATTACAAGTAAGGCAATGTGGAAGCAGGTTTTAAACAGGTATTTCATATTAGTAATTTGCCCCACCCTAAGCCCCTCCTGGGCGAAAACCACCATGTAGAAAGGAACTTAATTATTATATTCTACTCCTGGAAAATGGAAGCTGATAATGTAGTTTTGGTGGATGATTTTATTTAAATAATTTATTTTTTAACCGCGCCGGGCTCTTTCTTAGCGCCATTCGGGCCAACGGTTTCTTCCCGTTTTAAATAAGAAGGAAAATCGGCGGCGGGCGTTCCGTATTCATAGCGTAAGTTCGACTGCCGGCCGGCATCCGGGAATAAAGGAATGTACATACCGCCCGTGCTTTTTAAATTGGCGAATAACTCCTGGTTCATCTGCTTTACAATATCCTGGTGTTGTTCGCTCCGGATTAAATTTACTTTTTCCTCCGGATCGGTTTGTAAATCGTAAAGTTCATCTATATCCCATAAACCGTGATAATGAATATATTTATACCGGTCGCCGCGAATGGCGTGCATGGTGGGCGTATGCGGATAATTGCGTTCCCAATAATATTCGTATAAAAGCCCTTTGCGCCAGGGCACCTGGTTTCCTTTTAGTAAAGGTAAAAAGCTCTCCCCGTCCATGTAATTTGGCGCTTTTAAACCGGCTGCTTCCAGCACCGTGGGTGCAATATCAATGTTGGCAACTACTTCTTTTACTACGGTGGCGGGTTTAATCAGGCCGGGGGCATAGGCCAGCAACGGCACCCGCATAGAGGCTTCGTAGGCCGTGCGTTTATCTATAATGCCGTGTTCGCCGAACTGGAACCCGTTATCGCCCATGTAAATAACCAAAGTAGATTCCAGCAGGTTATTCTGTTTCAGGTAATCCAACACCCGGCCAACCGATTCATCTACACTTAATAAAGCTTCGGCGTAGCGTTTGTAATATTCGCCGATATCTAAATTGCTGTGGTACGGATAACTGACGCCGTGCCAGGAATTGCGCTGGTTTTGCAGCCACATGGGTGCATCCTGGTGTACGCCGGGCATCATGGTAGCCGGCGGTATAAATTTATGATCGGCAAATTTGCCTTTGTGCCGGTCGGCGGGCACAAAATTATCGTGTACGCCCTTGTGCGATAAATACAGGGCAAACGGCTGATCTTTTTTCTGATTCTTCAACCAATCCAGCGCATAATCGGTGAGTTCATCGGTAATGTAGCCTTTTTGCGGCACTTTTTTGCCGTCTATATTTAAGCCGTCGGCATTGGGCCAGTAGGTTCCCTGCCCTTTAAATGACACCCAATAATTAAAGCCCCGCTGCGGATCGTCAAAATCGCCGCCCATGTGCCATTTACCAATCATGGCCGTTTTATAACCGGCCTGTTGTAAGTATTGCGCATAGAAAACCAGCTCTTTCGATACCGGATTGTTATTATCTACAACTTTATGTTTATGCGCATATAAGCCGGTTAAAATAGAAGCCCTAGAAGGCGAACACAATGATGTCGTGACAAAGGCATTGGGCAAATAGGCACCTTCGGCAGCCATGCGGTCCAGGTTGGGCGTTTGAATAAACGTCTGGGTCTTCAGAAAACCTAGAGCATCGTAACGGTGGTCGTCGGTTAATATAAATACAATATTCCGGGGTTTCTGATTGCCTATTTTTTGCAGTTTTAAGCTGCCTTTTGGCTGCTGCACCACGGCATTCTGGCCCAGTGCGACACTAGTATACAGTATAAATAAGATGATAAAAAAATACGAAAAGAAATTTATATTCCTGCTTTGCATTCTATTGAGTTTTATTTAACCAAAAACCATTTTATAGTTTAAGCTGATTTGTTTTATCTGCGAAAGTGCTGAAAAGACTGATTAAACCCGGCAGGTTTTGAAAACATGATTATCCGAAACGTTTAAAACCAGGCTTACAGTTATTGAAGATTAAGATTTAAGTCTAACATTTGATTTTCAAAAAGGAGCAGACCAATCTTTTAAGATCAACTACTGCCCCCTTGAGGGGACTACAGGGGTATAAAAGCATTTTACAAGACCTATTTTGCTCTAGTGCTTGATAAACTATAGATTGTGGGGTAGTGGAATAACTGATAATTTGTTTCAGGTGAAAACACACTGAAACGGTAGCCAGGATTCCCGACAAACTAATCTTTATGGGGCACTAGTTAACACAATTATTTACTGAGATAAACACCCCTCTAGAGATTTACCGTATTTCGGACAATCCTGTTTTAATAACCTGCCAGGTTTGGGTATATCAAAAAAGATCCGGAAGATGGTAGCCAGCTTATAATGCTGCTATTATCCCAATCAAATCATTTCAGAATTAGTTTATTGCTTTTTGCCAGCCGGGCAATTCGTCTAAAGAGATGTTTTGCGTAGCGTTAAAAAGCGCTTGCAATTCTTCAGGTTTGTTTTTTTCGTAAACCAACTCCGACCAGCCCATGAAAAATACCCATTTAGGTTGCGCCTGGAGTTGCGCTACAGTCGGGTACTTATCGCATTCGCCAATGGCAATGGGTTTACCGCCGGAGATATTTACCATAGCATTATATTTTTCTACGGTAAAGCCACTTGCGTCATACACATCCAGAGCAGCTACATCCCAATACGCTTCGCCGGGATTATATGTATTTAGGTCGGTAGCTAAGGTTGGAAAATCCTGCATATCCCATACCCAGATTAAATTAGTCAGGCCTTTGGTTTTGGTCAGGTAAGCGTGGGTAAGCTGGTATAATTTGCGCGTTCCGTTTGCGCCCGGACGGCCGCCCCACCAGAACTTGCCTTGGTTCATTTCGTGCAACGGACGCCACAATACTTCTACGCTGTTATCTTCCAGTACCTGCAAATGGGCGGCCACTTCGTCCAGCATGGCTTTCCAGCGCAGGTTTATGGGAGCGCCGTCAGTAATCAGTTCCTGCCACTGGGCATCGGTTAAGGTGCTTAATACGCCTTTGCCATTATCCCACTCACAGGGCTGCGTATTGGCCGGGTTGCAAGCGTGCCACATCAGGTTTACGATAGCACCTTTCTGCCATTGCTTCAGGGCTTCGGCAATCATTACCTGCCGGTTGGCAATATTCTCCTGCTGAAACAAAAAATCGCCGCTCCACAAACCTGGATATTTGCCGGTAGTTTTATAAATTTCTTCGGTCCAGCGGACAGGTGTGGCATTGGGCTCCCGGTTATGAATACCCGTTACGGTTTTATTACCCGAAATACTATACAGGTAATTCAGCGTTTTAAATGGTGTTTTCCCATTTTTACCGACAGCATGGTTGGAAGTCTTATCATCGGTAGTATTATTATTGGTATTGACCTTGCAGGCAAATAAGCTAAGAGCCATAGCCGCAGCCACAAATAGATAGTTCCTGATTTGTTTCATCTTACTCCCAACCGGGCATTTCATCCAGGGTAATTACTTTGGCAGAGTTGAATAATGTTTTAATTTCAGAAGCGGTATTATTATCATAAACCAATTCCGACCAACCCATAAAAAACACCCATTTAGGTTGATAAGTTAATTCTTCGACGGTGGGGTATTTTTCACATTCACCAATGGCAATAGGTTTCCCGTTGGCAACTTTAACCATAGCGTTATATTTTGTCTGGGAATATCCACTGCCTTCATAAAAATCCAGGGCAGCTATATCCCAGTAATCATCGCCGGGATTATAATTAACCAAATCATTCGCTAAGGTTGGGAAATCCTGCATGTCCCATACCCAGATTAAATTAGTCAGGCCTTTGGTTTTGGTCAGGTAATCGTGGGTAAGCTGGTATAATTTGCGCGTTCCGTTTGCGCCCGGACGGCCGCCCCACCAGAACTTACCCTGGTTCATTTCGTGCAACGGACGCCACAATACTTCTACGCTGTTATCTTCCAGTACCTGCAAATGGGCGGCCACTTCGTCCAGCATAGCTTTCCAGCGCAGGTTTATGGGAGCGCCGTCGGTAATTAATTCCGTCCATTGGGCATCGGTTAAGGTGCTTAATACGCCGGTGCCGTTATCCCACTCGCAGGGTTGTGAGTTAGCCGGGTTGCAGGCATGCCACATCAGGTTTACGATAGCGCCTTTTTGCCATTGGTTTATAGCTTCCTGTATTACAACGGAACGGTTCTCAATATTGTAACTCTGAAAATAAAAGTCATTGCTCCAATATCCGGGATATTTGCCAGATGAATTATATATTTCGTCTGTCCATTTAGTAGGGGTAGAGGCTGGTTCACGGTTGTGAATGCCACCTACAGTTTTGCTGCCGGAAATACTGTACAGGTAATCAAGGGTTTGAAATCCCGTTTCTACTACTACTTCCGGTTCTTCCGGTTCCGGTTCGCTCGATTCATCGCCCCCGCAAGATGAAAACAGGAAAAATATGGATATAACAAAAAATAAAAGTTGCTTTTTCATAAACTTAAATTTAATAAACTACTGCTTTCATACAAAACAGGGCTGCTAATTGCTGCTACAGACTTTAGCTTTCCGGAATAACTAATTTTACATGTAATCCGGAAGTATCTGCTGAACCGACATCAATTCTGAAGCGGCTAATTTTAACTGTAAAATTTCAAAGAGTGCTGTTTACTGTCCGGGAAAGAATATTATAAATCCGGAGGGCTGATAGCTGAACCAGGCCAGCAACTAGATTCCCGGCCTGGTTTGCACTTTTTAACTAGCGCTTCTTAACATCAATCCAGTACTTTCTAGGCTTTTTTACAATTTTATCGTAATCAGAATAGATATTATTCCAATCGTCGGTGCCATTCAGGGTAAACTCAAAAGAATTGTCGGTAACGGTTTTGGTATTACTGTTCCCCAACGATATCGTACCCGGCTCCACAAATGAGGCCGTTGCAGTAGTATTGTCCGAAAAAGTGAAGGTAACGGTGTTAGCCGAATAGTTGCGCGTCCAGGTACCTACTCCTTTGGGAATTTTCCGGTAAAAGCTGTTCACATCCGTTTGCGGATTGCCAATAAAGAGGAAGTCGGCGTACATACCATCCGCGCCGGCATCATTGGTAATGGTGCCGTAGGTACTGCCATCATCGGTTGTGCCCGTAAATTCAAAAGTAAGTACATTGTCCAGTTCTGCTTCCGGGCCATCGGTAGCAGGCCATACCCACGGCTTATCAGTTAAGTTCATTACCGCAGCTCCGCCGTATTCCGGCCCGGTTCCACCATATAATACTAATCCCTGTATGTCATAAGTACCCAGAAGCGTTTCGGTAAAAGGAACTAATTCAATTGTCCATTCCCGGGACTGCCCCGACTCTGATGTAACAGTATAAGTTGCTATGTTGTTATTGGCCGCAAAATTTATGGGTTCGCCAGATGCCGGGCTGATACTAGCTTTATAAGAGGCCTGGATTTGCGGTGACACATTGCTCAGGTCCGTATCCTGCTCCATTAGTACTTTAACTGTTACCGTACCCGCTGTCCGGTCAACTACTGCCGGGCCTACCTGCACCAGGCCATTGCCCAGTGAAACTTCTTCTATCGATTTTTCATTGCTGACTACATCGTCAAAAGGATCTTTGGTACAGCCTACACAAAAAGCCAGCGTTAACACCAACAGACTAATCCATTTAGTTATTAATTTGATTTTCATATCTGATTCTATTGTTGAATGAGTGGGTTCATGTCTATTTCTACTTGTGGAATCGGGAAAAAATAAGCCCCGCTGGTAATGGATTTACCATACTTGTATTCCAATATTTCCTCCACAGAATTAGTGCGGCGCAGGTCAAACAGGCGGTGGCCTTCAAAAGCAAGTTCCAGCGCTCTTTCTTCTATTACCGCATCGCGGAAAGCCTCTAGGCCCAATGCAGGGTTTAAATCGCCAATGCCGGCCCGGGCCCTGATTTTATTAATGGCTGCATAACCTTCGGCCGTAGGCCCGGCGGCTTCGGCATATACTAACAAAATATCGGAATAGCGGATAATAGAAGAGTTTACACTGCTTTTATCGCCCACCCGCAGCGGATCGATATATTTCCGGCTAAAGGGCCGGGAACTGCTGGTAATATCCAGGTTGTAAGTGGTACCGTCTTCACTGGTGTATTTAGAAACAATCAGCTGGGTTTTACGCTTATCATTATCGGCATACGCATTATAAATAGCCGATTCGGTCCGGAAGTGGCCCCAGCCTTGCCCAATATTAATTTTGGCGCTTGCAGAATTCAGCGGGTCGTATGGTATAATCATGGCCCGGTCGCTGGGCAAAAACATATTAGGCAACTTAGAATAGTTAGATTCTATTTCCCCCGATCTGTCTACTGCAGCATCAAAAATATGCTCAGAAACAGTAGCTGTTTTGTATACCTCAGTATTCCAAATATCTACCAAACTTTCGGTAAATCCGTACGTTGACTGCTCATTAATTACTTTTCCGGCGTACGTTTTAGCTTGGGCATACATGTCGTCGGCACTGGAAACAAACTCATACCCCGGCGAACCGGAACTTTTAGAAGAGGCCAGGTGCAGGTATACTTTAGCCAGCAAGGCCTGAATAGCCACTCTGTTTGCCCTTCCTTCGCTTATTTTTTCAGCAGTAAGCAAACTTTCGGCTTGCTGCAGGTCGCTGATAATGGTATTGTATACTTCCTGAATAGAAGATTTAGCAATAGGCACTTGCGATGCTTCTGTTATATTTTCGAGCCGTAACGGAACTTCGCCAAACAACCGAACTAAATTAAAATAGTGCAAGGCGCGTAAAAAATAGCCTTCGCCTATAATCTGGTTCTGATCTGCCTCTGCCATATTGGGCACATTGGGCACGTTTGTGATAATGGCGTTGGCTCTTGAAATCCCTCTGTACATATACGTCCACAAGTCCTGTAAATTGGAATTAGTAGCAGTTGTTCTTAGTTCATCCAATTCAAAATTACCGACCCCGGCATCGCCCTTCTGGGTTAAGTTTTCGGTAGGCAACTCGGTTACCATGTAATAGCCCCGGGAATAATATCCTACTTCGGGTAAGTTAGCGTACGCATAAATAATAGCCGACTCAGCATCATCGGCCGTTTTGTAAAAAGAAACAGAATTTATAATGCCGTAGGGCTCTTCTTCCATATCGGAGCAACTGGTTGTTAAGGTTGCCGCCAGCAGCAGAGCAGTATATATATAGTTTTTATAATTCATTTTTTTGTTTAATTAAAATCCAACGTTAATACCTAATGATAAAGCCCTTGGCCTTGGATAAGCGCCTTGATTAATTCCCAACTCTCCCATCTCCGGGTCAAATCCGGTATTGAACTTTGTAAAGGTATAGAGATTGTTACCGGAGAAATATACCCGCAGGCTTCTTACCCCTTTAATCAATTCAGGGCGAAAATTATAGCCTAAGGTTATATTCTGCACGCGCAGGAAAGAGCCATCGGTAATAAAGAAGTCCGATGATTTATAGCCGCGGGTACTGTTGGCCCGTGGGTATTCGTTGCTGAGGTTATCAGGCGTCCATCTTTGAATTTGCTTGCTGGGAGTCATTTTCCTGAAATCAAACACATCGTTGCCATACACACCATATAATTGAGCAGACAAATCAAATCCTTTGAAGGTTAAATTGGTGTTAAAGCTATAAATGAAATCAGGATTAGGATTGCCTATTAAGATCCGGTCGAAACTGTCTACTACGCCATCCGGTTCACCATCCGGACCCGATATATCCAGGTATTTTATTTCGCCCGGCTGCGCTTCTGTTCCGGTTAAGCCGGCATTTACCCCTTCTTCCAGGGTTTGAATAATACCATCGGTTTTGTAACCATAAAACATATACATAGGCTGCCCTACCGTGTAGGTACTAATCTGTTGCCTTACCGTTTCATAAGTAGTTCCTATAAGAACCTGGTCGCTTTCGCCCATGGCAACTACTTTATTCCGGTTGAGCGTAAAGTTTGCGCCAATGCTCCAGCTTAATTCCGTACCCGACAACACATCGGCATTTAAACCTAATTCTACCCCGGTATTTTTAACTTCGCCGTCATTAATCCATTGCTGGTCGTAGCCGGCAGAAGGAGCAATTGTTTTCAGGCGCAATAAATCCGAAGTGCTTTTAAGGTAATAGTCGGCCGTAAGGGTAAACCGTTGGTCTAATAAACCTAAATCAAAACCAATATCAAACGATTTGGTAGTTTCCCATTTCAGGCTGTTGTTGCCCAGTCCTCCAACAATGGTTAAACCTTGTTCATTGTTTCCGCTGGCAAGCCCGGGCCCGTAACCCGTCTGAAAGCCTGATCCGGTATAATACCGGGCAGAGCCAAACCTATCCAGGGTTTGATAGGGAGAAATTCCCTGGTTACCGGTTAATCCGTAACTTGCCCTTACTTTTAATTCCGAAATAGCAGCCAGCGACTCCAGAAATGGTTCTTCATTTACTTTCCAGGCAACAGCGCCCGACGGGAAAAATGCCCATTTGTTATTAGCTCCAAACTTGGTCGATCCGTCTGCCCGTCCGGTGAAAGTAAATAAATATTTATCTTTTAAGTTATAATTTGCCCGTCCGTACCAAGAGGCTAAATCGAATCTGGATAAGCTGTTGCTGAGTGTTTTGGTAACCGCCGCCGACAAATTTTCATTCTGCACAACATCGTTTACAAATCCCTGGCCGGTGAGCGTACTAAACCTGTTGTTGGTTTTCTGGATAGAATATCCGGCTATAAAATTAAGAACATGATCTGAACCAAACGATTTATTTAGGGTAAAGTAATTTTCGTTCAGCAAATCGGTATACGTACTGTTGGCAATAGAGCCATAGCCTTGAGATTCGTAGCCCGTAAAAGTAACGTTTGCCGGTTCGTATACATCCTGAACCGAATTTCCATATTTAGTACTTAACTGGGTCCTGAACTGCAACCACTCTTTAATTTTGGCATCAACATATACAGTAGCCAACACATCAATGGTTTTAGTAGTATTTAAAACTTCATTTGCCAAAGACAGCGGATTGCCGTAATCGGTACTGCCTATTTGGAAATAGTTTCCGTTTTCATCATAGGCCGGGAATATTCTTGAGCGGTCTACACTCAGCCCAAACCCATTATTTCGGGTATGTGCCAGCACTATGTTAGTACCAGCAGTTACTGCTTTTGATAATTGCTGATCCAGGTTAAACTTACCGGTATATTTATTATAACCATTGTTAATAGAAAGGCCTTCTTCTTTATAATAATTACCTGATAAAGAATATCTTGTTTTTTCGGAACCGCCGCTGGCACTAAGGGTGTAACTTTGAGAGAAGGGATTACGGTACACCAAATCCACCCAATCGGTATTGTAAGGCCATTGTGCTTTATCCGGGTCCAGGCCCCGCAACTCTGCTATGGAAGGATAATATACCCCGGCACGGGTTACGCCAGTATAAGGAATATCGGCAGCAATGGCGCCACCGTTTATAGCCGCCTCATTGGCATAAATAGCTTCTTCAATCGGATCGCGCCACAGGTCGGGCTTTACTGCCAGGGTAGAAATGGTGTTTAGCGAACTAAATGTAATCCTGGTTTCGCCAACCCGGCCTTTTTTGGTGGTAATCATAATTACCCCGTTGGCCCCCCTGGAACCATAAATAGCGGCCGAAGAAGCATCTTTCAGCACTTCAATAGACTCGATATCTTCGGGGTTAATCTGCTTTAAGTTGCCGGCATCGCCCCACGGGTATCCATCTACCACTATCAGCGGGTCTTTAGAACCATTAAGTGAACTGGCTCCCCGGATACGGATAGTAGCGCCGGCACCGGGTTGGCCGCTGGATGTCATTACCTGCACCCCCGGCAGTTTACCTTGCAGCAACTGGTCTACAGACGATGCAGGAGTTTTATTCAGGTCTCCGCCTTTTAAAGTTGCTACCGAACCGGTTAAATCGCTTTTTTTAACAGCGCCGTAACCCACTACCACCACTTCTTCTAAAGCTTTGTTATCGACCTCGAGCGAAACATTTATACGTGATTGGTTATTTACCGGCACTTCCTTGCTTTGATAACCAATAAAGGAAAATACTAATATACTATTAGCATCTGGAGCTTGCAGGTTAAAATTACCATTTACGTCTGATACACCTCCTTGACTAGTACCTTTAATTAATATGCTAACTCCAGGTAAAGGATCGCCTTTCGTGGCATCCGTTACGGTACCGCTAACCGCAACTTGGGCCCATAATTCTGCCTGGGCAGATAAAAGGGCAAGTAGAAAAAAAAGTGATAAAAATTTTTTCATTTAGATAATGATTAAATTAAGGGTGGAAAAAAAGCTAAGCATCAAAACAATCATTTAGTTTAGGTTGTATTCTGTCTGTTTCATTCAAAAAGGGTTATGGATGTAAATTCATGTCAGAAAGAAACAGAAGCTTTTTACAAGTGAAGTATCCTTTATTTTCTTTTCCGACTCGAGAAACAATATTAGTCAGATAAATATATTTAGGCCTGTACACAGGTTGCATTCTCCTGTACAATAATTGCAAAAGCAGCCAAACTGATCTGAAAAAGGCATTTTCGATAGTTGTCCGGTTTGCCAGTCGCCTTTTGTGGCACCCAAAGTAGTATTAAACTAGCAGCTGTTTGAAGTGGGAATTATATGAATAAAATTTTTAGATGAGCACTTTACCAGATAGGCTCCAACAGCAAATTCCTACACCTACCGAAAACCATTCGGGATAACATTAGCTTTTAATAAAGTTAAATTCAAGCTCTTTTATTGAAGTTGGTTAAGCAGATTGAGCTTAATAGGAGAATAAAGAATTTAGTATTATTATAAACTTGGAGATAAATTCAAATGATAAACCTTAAAATTTAATTGAAGTAAGTGATAGGACAAAATTAATTATATATTTTGTTTAGTTGAATTTTACCACCCTACCCCTCCTAAAACAGGAGGGGAGCTTTTCAATTCATTTTTGATGAAGCCAAATGTATACTTATGATTGTCCAACTACTTATATAAAAGCTCTATAAAACTTCTGCAGTGTACTTGCGATAAAAACCTTCCTTTAATAAGTAAGAATTAAAGTGGCAATTTCTGGCTGGCCCGAAACTCATTAGGAGAGGCATTAAATTTCTTTTTAAACTCCCGGAAGAAATAAGATTCATTATTAAAACCAGTCTGATAGAAAACTTCCGAAACAGTTAATTCGGTATTTCTTAGCAAATTAGCGGCCTGCTGCAGTCTTACGTTTCTAATTAGTTCATTGGGCGTCATATTAGCCAAAGACTTTAATTTCCGATACAACTGCATTTTACTCATCATCATCTTGTCTTCTAAAAAAGGAGCGTCCAATGCTTCGTTGTCTATATTCGATTCAATTATTTTAACTAAGCTTTCCAGGAATTCTTTATCACGCTCATTTAATCCTTCTTCTTTTAACTTAATCGGCAATTGTTCTTTAGAGAAGAGTTCGTGCAATCGTTCCTGGTAGTTAATCAGCTTTTTGATTCTGACCAGCAGGTGTTCCGCATGAAATGGTTTAGGAATATACGCATCTGCTCCTACTTCGTAGCCTTCGATTTTTTGTTCTATATTACCTCTGGCCGTTAAAATCACAAACGGAATATGGCACGTATTGGGCGTACTCTTTACAATGTTGCATAATTCCAGCCCATCCATATCCGGCATCATCACATCACTTACAATTAAGTGCGGGCTTATTTTATTCATAATGCCTATTGCTTCCCGGCCATCTCTGGCTTCGTAAATAATATAGTGCTCCCCTAAAATATCTCTTAACAGAAAGCGAATGGCCGGATCATCTTCCACAATTAATATATTCTTTCTGCCCTGATCCTGTAAGCCAGACAAAATAGAATTTTTATTATTCTCAATAACCGTGGCCTGATTAAACTCTATTTCTTCGGAAGCAAAAGACTTAAGCAGGAAAGACGGTTTTTCAATGGCATCGTGGTTAACGCCCGTTGCTGGATTCTGGCCCGCCTGATTCAAAATTGGTAAACAAACCTTAAACGTAATCCAATTATTTTGGCAGGCTACTTCAACCGAACCTTGCAACAAGGCAATTAACTCGCGGGTAAACGCCAAACCAATGCCGGTATTAAATTTAGTTTGTTGCTGATTGTCTAATACAAAGAACTTATCGAATACTTTGTGCAGTTCCTCATTACTTAACGTACAGCCCGAATTAGCCACCACTATTTCCAGCTGATCTGCTTGATTATTTCTGTTAACCGAAAATATAACATGCTGGTTAGCCGGTGTATGCTTATAAGCATTAGATAAAAGATTGAATATGATAATCTCTAATTTTTCTTTATCAATCCATAACTGTAAATCCGGCTCTATCTGACAGGTTATATCTATATTTTTCTGCTCCCCTAAGGGCTCAAACAAGCCGGCTACATTTTTTAATAAATTAGAAACATTAAAATAGCTTGATTTTAGTTGTAAATGCCCCGCCTGGGCTTTTCTAAATTCCAGCAATTCGTGCACCAATTGGTGCAGCCGCGATGCTTCCTGCTTTACAATAGATAAAAAATACTGGTGTTTGGAAACCTGTTTTTCCTGGTTACTCTTTACGATGAAACGGTCTAAGGCACCTAAAATTAAAGTGAGCGGTGTTTGTAATTCGTGCGCTACGTTGGTAAAGAAATTTAGCTGTTCCTCATAAATTTCCTCGTCCTTTTTGCGCAAGGTATGCTCCAGGAGTAATTGCTGGTTCAGGATAAACTTATTATGCCGGTAACGGAAATACAAATAACCCAGCGCCGCCAACACACAGGCATAAAGTATAAAAGCCGGAAGCGTTAACCAGAAATATTGCTTAATGGTAAATTCTAAAGCAGTTACTTCGTCTGTCCAGGTACCTTCGCCGTTGGTCCATTTTAAAAGCAAGGTATAACTGCCGGGCGGAATATTGCTATAAGCTACGGTAGGCATTTCGCCGGAAGAAGAATGCCATACTTTATCGTGGCCTTTTAGAAAATAAGCATACTGGCACTTTTGTAAGTTAGCAAAAACGATGGACTGTAGTTTTAATTCGAAATAATTATCCTGGGGCGCCAAAACATACTGCGGCACCACCTCTTTTCTTGCGGGGTTTAAAACCGTGAAACTGTTTTCCGGAACCGCGCTGCTGGCTAGTTTCAGATCTGATACCAGTAAGTTAGGTAAAACTTTCTTGGTCTTAATCCGCTCGGGCAGGAAATAGTTAAAGCCATAAATGCCGCCAAAAAAGATATAACCTTCTTTGTTTTTCCAAACGGCATTATCGCTAAACTCATCGCTTTGCAAACCGTCTGCTTCTTTAAACTGAATAACTTTTAAAGAAACCGGATCTATTTTCGCCAAGCCTTTATTGGTACTAACCCATAAATTACCGGTGTTGTCTTCCGTAATGGCATGAACGGTATTATTAGGCAAGCCATTCTCTACTTGTAACTTATTAAATACCGGATTCGGTTTAGTTAATTCCGCTGCATCTAGCCAGTTTAAACCAAAGCTGGTACCAATCCAAAGGCGGTTATTTTTATCTTTGTACAATGATAAAACATCGTTATTAGACAAACTGCCACTGTACGAAAAGGCCTTAAAGCTTTTAAATTTACCGGTTCTTTTATCAAATAAGCTTAAGCCGCCAAACCGGCAACCCACCCAAAGCCTATTTTCGTCTTCTCTTGTAATGGTGTAAATAACATCGCTGGCCGGCCCAGAAGTGGTACCATTATAAGGGAAATGCTTAAAGCTTTTTACAGCTAAACTGCCATCAACTTGCTTTTCTAATTTTAAATGAATTAATCCGCCGGCATTTAAACCTAACCAAACCGAACTGTCGTGGTCCAGGAAAATGCTGTGCACCGAATTAAAAGGAGCAATATCTTTACTGCCTTTAATATCTTGCCATTTTAAGAACTTTTTTTGTTCTGTATCAAATAAAGTTATGCCGGGCGCATCCGACCCAATATACACCAGGCTATCTTTTCCGGGCTCAATGGCATACACACAATTATCTAGTAAATCCTGCCCGGTCTGAAAAGCATTGATACCGGAAAATGAAACATGCTCTTGGCCTAAATTTTTAATGGTAATAATGCCGCTGCCTTTCGTGCCCACCCATAACTCACCGTTTACCTGATTAAAAGCCCGGATCGGAATATTTAGCGGCTGCCCGTTAGGCTGACTCTGTACTACGTGCAAATAATCGCTTTTGCGGTAAACTTTAAAAACACCGCTGCCATCGGTACCAAACCAAATCATGTTTTCCTTGCCGATCATAATAGAAGTGATGCGCAAGTTCTTTAACTGGGGCACGGCCGCCGTAATGCCCGTAGTTGGCTTAAACTGCTCATTATATTCTCCTAATCCTTTAGAAGACCAGGCAAATATATACCGCGATTGATTATACGCCATCGACCGGACATGGGCGGGCAGATCCAGTATTTTCCGGACCGTATGGTTATTGATAACTTCGTAAAGTTCTTTGTTGGCAGAGACCAGGAAGGTTCTGTTGTTTACAAAAAAATAATTGTCCAGGGCGGTTGATATTTTTAATGTTAATTCCCGGAAACCAGTTTTGGTTTTAGAAAAAGCCTGGATACTGCCATCTTCTTTTAAAACCCATAAATTATTTTCCTTGTCAAAACCAATTTTAGAAATTTTTCCGGCTTTCATTCCTGCAACCGAAATCTTTTTTAAAGAGTCGATCTTTTCCTGATATTGAAAAATGTTATTATTTAAGGTAAAAGCGCCGTAAACAGCGCCTTCTTTATCAATAGCAACTAAATATCCGCGCCCAGGTGAGTTCTTGCGGTTATATAAATAATGGGAGAAGGTATGAGATTGTTTATTATATTTTGAAATGCCCGCAACGGTACTTATCCAAACATTCTTCTTTTTATCTTCTTTAATTTGCTTTATTATATTACTAACTAAAGAATGATTGATATTATCGTTGCTATAATTAAAAATATGAAAGAAAGAACCATTATAAACATTAAGGCCGTCCCAACTGCCTAACCATATCAGGTTATCGGTGTCCTGGTATATATCGTTGATGCAACTGTTAGATAATCCGTTTTTATTGTCTAATTGCTGATGTAAAAAAGTATAAGTTTGGGCATTACATTTACCACTAAAATGTAAGTTAAAAATCAGTAAAATTAATAGCCGTAAATACTTCATATTATTTCTATCTTACTTTTGTAGTGGTACAACTACAAAAGCATTCTCTTCACATCTATAGCGGCTTTCAATACTAAACTCTTACAAAACAAAATTCACTAAATATAATAAATAAACTTAAGATGAAGCTTTACATCTTAGAACATTTTTATAATATGCAGTAAATTCATCTGTAATTTTAAATATATTTAATTATAATTAACATCACTTTAAAATTATTCATCACCCAGCTCTATTATGTAAATCATCATAAAAGCAAGTGAGTATGTACTTAAAGCAAAGTTGGGCTAGTTATCAATATTCTAAAATTTAACTCCTGTCAAGTAAAACAGTATTAGATCAAATTGGAAACACCACATCCCCCACCCCTTCCCCTGAAGGCGAAGGGAGATCCGGTAATACTTCTTTTTAAGTAACCGCTTTCGATAGAAAGTACCTGATTCTCCAATCATTTATCATAAGGATAATCAAATAACAGAAGAGTAATCAAAGTCCCTCTCCTTTTTCTGGTGGCTTCCACCCGGGAGAGAGATTTAGGGTGAGGTTTGCGCCAAACAGCGGTTATGAAAAGTAAAACTTATCTAACCTTTTCATGTAAGATTGGCGATTTTGAGAGGTAAGAGTTTTAATTATATCTTTTTTATTCGTTGCCTGACAAGAAGATTTGATAAAGCAGGAAGAAGCTTAAAGCTAAAATCAAGGGCTGTTGTATGAGCAACAAGCAGCTATATACTTTAGTGGTGATATAATAGAATTTTACAATCAGCAAAAAACTATTGCATAATAAATTTCTGAAGCCTCTTCAAAAATATCAACTCCTAAATAGTATAATTGATCAGGTTAATTTCTACTTTTCTGCTGCTAAAAGTATTTTATAATAATTTGAAGTAAGTTGCTTTCTTTACCACGAATATGACGATCAAAAATTTTTCTTTTGCCTTTCTTTCTTTTCTGTTGTTTATGTCGGGCTTTACTTTTCCGGCAAAGGCTAATGTTTCGCTGCCGGCAGTTTTCAGCGACCACATGGTATTGCAGCAAAATTCCGAAGTAACTATCTGGGGTTGGGCTAACCCCAGCGAAGAAGTAACAGTAACCGGCAGCTGGGATAAAAATGCTGTTAAAACAAAAGCCGGTAATTTAGCCCAATGGCAGGTAAAAATTAAAACGCCCGCCGCTAGCGGCCCCTATACCTTAACGGTAAAAGGGTACAACACCATCGAAATTCAGGATATACTAATGGGCGAAGTATGGCTTTGCTCCGGCCAGTCTAATATGGAATGGACTACCCGGGCTGGTATTGATAATGCGCAGCCCGAAATTGCGAAAGCCAATTACCCGTCTATTCGTTTTTTCACAGTGCCCCGCCGTTCGGCCGATGGTGCCCAGTTAGACGTTGAGGCTAAATGGATAGTTTGCACCCCCGAAACCATGCCTGACTTTAGTGCCATTGGCTATTTTTTCGGCCAGAAAATTCACGAAAACCTGAAAGCGCCGGTTGGCCTGATTAATAGCAGTTGGGGCGGTACGCCCGCGGAAATTTGGGTTAATGCCAAAGCAATTACGGAAAATAAAGCGTTGGCCGAAGCCGCTACCCAATTAAAAGAAGAACCTTATGGGCCCAATAAACCCGGCAAAGCTTTTAACGCCATGATTGCCCCGCTTATTCCGTTTAAAATTGCCGGGGCGCTTTGGTACCAGGGTGAATCTAACACCAGCAATCCGCAGAATTATGAGCAATTGTTGCCGGCCTTAATTCAGAACTGGCGTTCTGAATGGGGCTATGCGTTTCCGTTTTATTTTGTTCAGATTGCCCCTTACTCTTATGGCGAAAACCACAACGGCGTGTTATTGCGGGATGCCCAACGGAAAACCTTAAATGTACCGAATACCGGCATGGTCGTGATCAGCGATGTAGGTAATATTAAAGATATTCACCCCCGAAACAAAATACCGGTAGGACAACGGTTGGCTAATCTGGCTTTAAACAAAACCTACGGCAAAAAAGACCTGGTGCCTTCGGGCCCGCTCTACCGTAATATGGAAGTAAAAAACAGTAAAATAAAGCTTTATTTTGATTATGCCGAACCCGGCTTAATGGCAAAAGGCAAAGAACTAACAAATTTTGAAATTGCCGGCAGCGACCAGAAGTTTGTAAAAGCCACAGCCAAAATAGAAGGCAAAACCGTGGTGGTGAGCGCCAAAGAAATAAAGAACCCGGTAGCCGTGCGCTTTGCCTGGGACGACATTGCCGAACCTAATTTATTTAACAAAGCCGGCTTACCGGCCTCTAGTTTCCGGACGGATAACTGGCCCGTAAGATAGATTTTATTATAGAGTTACCTAAAGTTTCTGGTCGATATACAAGCACTTTAATACACAAATTAATAGTTAACCATAGTTGTTTATTTTCTTAACTTTAAGTTGACAATAAAATACCACAATCCACCAACACTCCATCTAATATGACTTCCAGAAGAAACTTCCTGAAAATATCCGGTGCTTTTGCCCTTGGTTCTTACTTACTTCCGCAAATGGGCGAAGCGGCCAAGGTGCAAAACGTAGGCATTCAGTTGTACACGGTGCGCAAAGAAATGCTGGCGGATGCCCGGGGTACCCTCAAGAAATTAGCCCAGTTGGGTTACAAACAGCTAGAATCGGCGCGTAGCGAGAAAGGATATTATTACGGCCTTAGCGCAAAAGAAATGAAACAGGTAACCCAGGATTTAGGCTTAACCCTGCGCAGCGGTCATGTTCAAATTGACGAAAACTGGCAGCGCACCGTAGACGAAGCCGCCGAATCGGGTCAGGAATATTTAATTTGTTCTTCGCTGCCTTCTACCGGACAAACTATTAGTAATTACCAGCGCGTAGCCGAAACCTTTACCAAAGCAGCCGAAGATTGCCGGAAAGCCAACTTAACCTTTGGCTATCACAACCACGAATACGAATTTGCCAAAGACAACGGGAAAGTTTTATACGATGTACTGCTGGAAGAAACCGACCCTAACTTAGTAAAAATGGAGTTGGATTTGGGCTGGGTAATCGTTACAGGCTTCAACCCGGAAGCTTATTTTGAAAAATACCCGAACCGGTTTCCGCTGTGGCACCTGAAAGACATGAAAAAAGACAAAGAAGAAAGCACCGAGTTTGGTACGGGCCGCATCGACATAAAACGCATGTTTCAGAATGCCGGGAAGTCGGGCATGAAATATTTTTTTGTGGAGCAGGAAGAATACGCCGGCGAACCCATGGCCAGCGTGAAGCACAATATTGATTACCTGAAAAAGCTTTCTTATTAATACAGAAATTTACCTGGCCGGATCTACCATGCTGTCGTGTAGATAAAGTAGATTTAAGTAACAAGACAGATTAAGTATAGTAACTGGATTAATGAATACGTGAATGAGCAAATTAAGATTGCAAGAGCCTGATAACCAAAAGGCTATTCACTCATTCATTAATTTTGTCATTGTACTTAGGTAGCATTTCTCCAAATCAATATAAAATATCCAAAACCACTATTCTAACCCTTAGCACATTATCCCGGTTAATCCGGTAAGGGCATGAATTTTTTACCCAAAATAAGAAGATTCCGGCAGTTTACTTTTAACCCGACCCGCTGTTGAATTTATTATCCGGAATACTGCTTATCAGAAGTTTGCATTCTGAATAATTTCTTCTATATTTAGTTTTACAATATAGTATTCACCCGATCCAGCTGTGCAAAACCTTTCTAGTGCAAGGTGCTTACCAGCATAGCAGCAATTGCATAGGGCCGCATAATTTTTGCGAATTACCATTTTGTTTGCCTTGTTTCTATATGAAAATAATATTACGCTTCTGTACCTGCTTATTAATCTGCGTTGTCGGAAGCCAATGCTTTGGCCAAACAATACGGCCGGATTCTGCCTTTATCTCTGCGGCCGTAAATAAAGCCACCGCGCTTTATACCCAAACCATCGACTCCGAATCGCATTTATACCACGGCCTGGAGTATATAAATTACGACAAAGTTTACCTGGAAGGACATCAGTTTTATCGGACTGATAAAGAAACCGAAGGTACTATTCTGTACGATGGCGCGCAGTATACCCAGGTGCCGCTCCTATACGACCTAGTATTGGACCAGGTCATAATCGAACACCCGGAAAGCTCTTCTAGGTTAAGTTTGATCTCTGAAAAGGTAAAAGAATTTTCTTTCCTGAGCCATACTTTTATCCGGCTGGAACCGGATACCTTATCCGACTCGCCTATCCGCACCGGCTTTTACGATTTATTAGTAGCGGGTAATACCTCGTTTCTGGTCCGGCGCACAAAAAATATTCAGGAACGTGCAGAGCAGAGCGGTATGAAAGGTGAGTTTCATACCAAAGATAAATATTATATTCAGCAGCAAAACCGCTACTACCAGGTACACAGCAAAAAATCGGTGTTTCAACTTTTTCCCGACCACAAGCGGGAACTCCAGAAATTTGCCCGTAACAACAAGTTAAACTTCCGGAAAAAACGGGAGTCGGCCATTGCGCAGCTTATACAATATTACAACACCCTGCCGGTTGCCGCTTCTTAAACCCGACTAATTTCTCTTTCTTTAGATTAATCCGCAATATCATACATCATAACTAATTAATGGCTAATTTCTACCGCACGTTATTTCTTTTAATTGGGGTTTGCGGGAGTTTTCTCGCGTACGGGCAAAATACCAACCAGCAACTGATTAGTGGTAATTTTACCGATATACCGTTTGCGCAATTTGTGCAGGTAATAGAAACAAAAACCAGTTACCATTTTTACTTCGATCCGGCCCAAACGGATAGCCTGCGCATAACCGTGGAAGCCCGGGACCAAACTTTACCTGCCTTGCTGGAAACCGCCTTGCAAGACACCGACCTTAAATTTGCCATTGCTGCCGATAACCGGGTATTTATTACCAAAGGGCAAGCCATAGAGCCAAACCTGCCGGAAGACTATTTTAAAGCGGCCACCAAACCAACTCTGGCCCGGCAAAACACCCGGTCATCAGCTGATCCTACGGTGGTAAAGCCTTCCCGCACCACCAATGCCGCCGAATTAAAGCTTTTCGAAATTGGCAATACCCGCGCCGCCAATGCCAATGGTAAAGCCACGCTGGCCGGCCATATCCGCGATATAAAGTCTGGCGAGCCCGTAATTGGCGCTGCCGTGTATATCGAATCGCCTTTAATTGGCACAACTACCGATCAGTTCGGGTATTATTCTTTAACGTTGCCTATTGGCCGCCACGAACTGAAGATTCGGGGTTTAGGTATTAAAAATACCCGCCGCCAGCTTGTGCTGCGCTCCGACGGCAAGCTGGAAATAGAATCCGAAGAAGATATTACGCCGCTGAAAGAAGTACTGATAGAAGCCGAAAAAGATAAAAATGTGGCAGGCATGCAAATGGGTTTGGAGAAGCTGGATATTAAAACCATGAAACAGGTGCCCACGGCTTTTGGCGAAACCGATATTTTGCGGGTGGTACTCACGCTGCCGGGCGTAAAATCGGTGGGCGAAGGCAGCACCGGCATGAACGTACGCGGCGGGGCCACCGACCAGAATTTAATTTTATTTAACGATGCCACTATTTACAATCCGGCTCACTTGTTTGGCTTTTTCTCGGCTTTTAATCCTGATATTTTAAAAAACGTAGAATTATATAAAAGTGCTATTCCGGCCCGGTACGGTGGCCGTTTATCATCGGTGTTAGATATCAGTACCCGCGACGGCAATAACAAAAAGTTAGCGGGCGCCGGTGGTATTGGTTTGCTCACCAGCCGCTTAACCTTAGAAGGCCCCATTATCAAAGATAAAACTTCTTTTATTGTGGGTGGCCGCACCACGTATTCCGACTGGATTTTACACCAATTGCCCAACGCTACTTTTAAAGAAAGTGCGGCTTCGTTTTACGATTTAAATGCCCACATCAGCCACGAAATAAACGAGCAAAATACCGTTTATGCTACTGCTTACCGCAGCCAGGACCGGTTTAAACTGGCAGCCGATACTTCTTATAAATACCTGAACCAAACGGCCAGCGTTAAATGGAAGCATATTTTTAATAACAAATTATACGGCGTTCTTACCGGCGCTTATAGCCGCTACCAATACAACATCAACAGCGAAGGTAACCCGGTAAATGCCTCCGAACTCACCTACGGCATTAACCAATCTGCCCTTAAAGCCGATTTCAACTATTATCCTTCGGCTAAACATACCATTGATTTCGGGGCTAGTTCAACGTTGTACCGCGTAGCCGCCGGTAGCCTGCAGCCGGTTGGCTCGGAGTCGCTGATAGTAGCAGATGTGTTAGAGCAAGAAAAAGGCGTTGAAAGTGCGGTTTACGCTTCCGACCAATATAATCTTAGTCCCCGCTTATCCGTAATGGTTGGCGTCCGCTACTCTTTTTATCAGGCTTTAGGCCCTAAAGACGTACTCCAATACGCACCGGGTGTTTCCAAATCGCTCAGCACTGTTATCGATACTGTTTCCTACGGTACCGGTCAGGCAGTAGCCCAATACCAGGGACCGGAATACCGGTTATCGGCCCGGTACGGCTTAACCGATAACTCCTCGGTAAAAATTAGTTATAACCGCATGCGGCAGTACATTCACATGCTCTCCAATACGGCCTCCATGTCGCCGACTGATATCTGGAAACTGAGCGATTCGCATATCCGGCCGCAGGTCGGCGATCAGGTAGCTATTGGTTACTATCATAATTTTCGGGCCAATACCATCGAAACCTCGGTGGAGGCTTACCACAAAAACATGCACGATTTTGTAGATTATAAAAGCGGCGCCACGCTTATTCTGAACCACCACCTGGAAACCGACGTGGTAAATGCCGAAGGAAAAGCCTACGGCGTGGAAGTAATGGTAAAAAAACTAACCGGCAAAATTAATGGTTGGGTGAGTTATACGTATTCCCGTTCGCTGGTGCGGGTAAACGATGTTACTACATCGGATAAAATTAACAACGGCAATTACTACCCCAGCAATTTCGATAAACCCCACGACTTTACTTTGATTGGTAATTACCGGTTTAGCCGCCGCTTTAGTACTTCTTTAAATTTTACTTATAGCACCGGCCGCCCCATTACTTTGCCGCTTTACAAGTTTTACGATGGCACCTCGATGCGGGTATATTACTCCGACCGGAACGAATACCGGGTACCGGATTATTACCGCGCCGATTTTGCTATGAACATAGAAGGTAACCATAAAGTAAGCAAGCTGGCCCATAGTTCCTGGACCTTAGCCATTTATAACCTGACCGGCCGCCGGAATCCTTATTCCATTTACTTTAAATCCGAGGAAGGCCAGATTAAAGGCTACCAGTTATCTATTTTCGGGCAGCCTATTCCTACCATCACTTATAATTTCAGATTTTAGATGCGTTTTAGTTTTAAATCCTGGCAGCGGTACACCGGCTGGCTTTTTCTGGCACTGCTCAGCAGTTGCGTCGATCCTTTTGAACCGGAAGTAATAAATGCGCCCGACTCTTTACTAGTGGTAAACGGCTTTATAAACACCAACGGCCCTACTACTATTACCTTGTTGCGGACGCAAAACCTGACGGAAACGGCTGCGCCCACGCCCGAAGAAAACGCCCAGGTGTACCTGGAAGAAGAAGGCGGTTCGCGTACTTCGCTCGTGGCAACCAGCCAGGGTAATTATACCCTCAATACCAGCGGGCTAAACCCCGGAAATAAATACCGGGTGCATATATTTACCAGCAATCAGGAATATGCTTCAGCGTACGTAGCAGTGAGTCAGACGCCGGCCATTGATGCTGTTACCTGGAAAGCAAAAGAAGACGAACTCCAGATTTTTGCCAACACCCACAATACCGAAGATCAAACCCGCTATTATCGTTGGCAATACGAAGAAACCTGGGAATTTACCTCGGCTTACGCCACTTACCTGGATTATAATAATGGTGAGGTATTTGTTCGCAACGATGATATTTACCATTGCTGGCAATCCGAATACTCTACCGAAATTATTTTGGGCAATACCTTGCGCTTAAGCCAGAATATTGTTGCGGAACAACCCATCATTAGCATAGCAGCCAGCTCACCAAGAATTAGTCGTAAATACAGCATTTTGGTGAAACAATTTGCCCAAACCCCGGAAGAATACCAGTACTGGGAAACTTTAAAAAAGAACACCGAAAGTATCGGTACTTTATTCGACCCCTTGCCTACCCAGCTTACCGGCAATATTCAGTGTATCACCAATCCTGCCGAATCGGTAATCGGGTATATCGGCGCTTATTCTGTGCAAGAAAAAAGAATATTTATCAGCCAGGATGAGCTGCCCGAAAACTGGAACGCTATAACTGGTTACGAAAATTGTGCTTTCCTCGATACTGTGGAGAATAACCCGACCGATATAGGTGCAAAGTTGGGTGCGGGTGGTAATTTGCCGGTATACGAAATAATAAGTCAGGGCAGTCCCGCAGTAATTGGCTATACTTATTCATCAAAAACTTGTGTGGATTGCCGGGTGAGAGGCACCAATGTAAGGCCTGCTTTCTGGGAGTAAAACAATCGCTAAAATATCAACGCCTGTGAATTATATTCTTTTAGTTTCCCATAACCGACCGGCCTGTTACTTTACTGCTGTAAAATGGCGGGTACTCATGTTTTTTATCCTGGCCTGGCTGCTCGGCAGCACCCCGGTATTCTGTCAGTCCGACACGCTTAAAAGTGTTATCCGGCAATTTGAGCATTACCAGCAAGAAACCCTGCCGGAAAAACTGTTTCTGCACGTAGAACGCCCGGCCTATGTAAGCGGCGAAACCATGTGGTTTAAGATTTACTACGTTGATGGCTTGCAGCACCGGCCTTTAAACCTGAGCAAGATTGCTTATGTAGAAGTGCTAAACCAAGAGCAACAAGCGGTTTTACAGGGTAAAATAGCTTTACAGGCGGGCGCCGGACACGGTTCTTTTAATTTACCTACCGAACTTGCTTCGGGCCATTATACCGTGCGGGCCTATACCAACCGCATGAAAAATTTTAGTCCTGATTTTTATTTCGAAAAGCAGGTAAGCATTATAAACACCTCTACGAACGCCGGCTTAAAACCAAAACCAGATTCAACAACTTTTGCCATTGATTTTTTCCCGGAAGGGGGCAACCTGGTACAAAACCTCAGCAGTAAAGTTGCTTTTAAAGTAACCGATAAAAGCGGACGGGGCGTAGCCGCCGAAGGTACGCTGGTAGATGAACAAGGCAAAATTATTACTACTTTTAAAACCTTACAATTTGGCCTGGGTAGTTTTACTTTTACGCCCACGTCCCAATCCGGGTATGCCGCGGTTTTTAAACTGCCGCATCATAAAACCATTACCCGTCCCCTGCCCCGTATTTTTGCAGCCGGCTATGTAATGCACCTGGAAGAAAGCACTCCGGATCAGCTTAAAATTACCGTACAGGCCGCTGCCGCCACTCCGACTGCTACCGAAAATATATCTTTGCTGGGCCACGCGCGCGGTTTGATATCAGTATCGCAAACGGCCGCACTTACAAACGGACAAGCTACGTTTTTAATCGATAAAAAATCTTTAACAGCTGGTATTTCGCATTTTACCGTATTTACGGCGGCTAAACAACCCGTGTGCGAACGTTTATATTTTATCCGGCCTCAGCAAACATTAAACATTGCCGCGCAAACTGATAAACCTGCTTACGAAGCCCGCGATAAAGTAACACTGTCTATATCCACGTCCGCAGCAACTATCCCCACCGATTTGTCTTTGGCTGTTTACCGCTTAGATTCTTTATCGGCCGAAGCCGCCGCGGATATTAACAGTTATTTCTGGCTGAGCTCTGATTTGCGCGGTACCGTAGAAAACCCGGCGTATTATTTTACCAGTAACGATGCTGAAGTCCGCGAAGCTACGGATAACTTAATACTGACGCACGGCTGGCGCCGGTTCCGCTGGGAAGATATTTTATCGAACAAACCGGCTTCCTTAACTTTTCTGCCCGAAATAAATGGCCATTTTGTGCGTGGCCGGGTAAGTCACGCGGTAACCGGCGCTCCAGCTCCCGGCATTACTGCATATCTGGCTTTTCCCAGCCGCAGCATCCGGTTCTATAACGCCACGGCCAAAGAAAACGGCTTGTTTCAGTTTGAGGTAAAAGATATTTACGGTGCCAAAGAATTAGTAGCCCAAACCAATACCGCCCAGGACAGCGTTTATCAGATCGAGATATTCAATCCTTTTTCTGAGCAATATGCCAATCGGCCGGCCGCGCCTTTGCTCCTTTCGGAACACCTGAAACAGACTATTGCTTTCCGGCACCTCCAGATGCAGATACAAAACAGCTACTACGCTAAATACCAGAATATTTACCAGCTTCCCACACTGGATACGCTGGCCTTCTACGGTAAACCCGACGAAAGCTATCTGCTGGATAAATATACCCGGTTTAAGGTAATGGAAGAAGTAATGCGCGAGTACGTCCCCGGTGTAATGGTCCGGATCCGGAAAGATGGGTTTCATTTCCTGGTGGCCGATAAAACAAATAAAGCATTTTTCACGCACAATCCGCTGGTATTGCTGGATGGCGTACCCGTTTTTAGTGTAAATAAAATAATGGCTTTCGATCCGCTGAAAATAAAGAAATTAGATGTAGTAACGCGCCGGTATTTCCAAGGCCCCCAAACGTTTGAAGGCGTAGTTAGCTATACCACTTACGGCGGCGATTTAGGCAGCTTTGCCTTAGATGCCCGCGCTTTGGTGCAGGATTACGAAGGCTTGCAGTTACAACGCGAATTTTATGCGCCTCGTTACGATACCCCAGCCCTGCGGCAAAGCCGTTTACCCGATTACCGCAACTTGCTTTACTGGAACCCGTCGGTTAGTAGCTCGGGCAATTACTCCCAAAACCTGGAGTTTTATACCGGCGATCAGGCCGGCAAATATGTAGTGGTGGTACAGGGCATGGCGGCTAATGGCTTGTTGGGCAGCAAGGTTTTTACTTTCGAGGTAAAACAAGCCTGGTAAAACTTAAAAAATGTCTCGTCTTGAAATAGGTTGACAACTAAGATAGGAAAAGATGGAAAAAGCCCCGGCTACTGTGGTATCCGGGGCTTGTAAATATCAACTTCAATAAATTACGCGATATCGCAAATTTGTACGCCTTGCTTAAGAGAAGCTAGTTTATCTTCGCGCTTGGGAATAAACTCCTGGGCCACAAAACCTTTAAAACCGGTATCCACAATAGCTTTCATGATAGCCGGGTAATTCAACTCCTGCGTGTCATCTATTTCGTTGCGGCCCGGCACACCGCCGGTGTGGTAATGCGAAAAATACTTCTGATTCTTGCGGATAGTAGCAATCACGTCACCTTCCATAATCTGCATGTGGTAAATATCATAGAGCAGCTTAAACTTATCCGATCCAATCTTATCAGCTAAGGCTGTTCCCCAGTGCGTGCGGTCGCACATGTAATCCGGGTGGTTTACTTTGCTGTTGAGCAGCTCCATCACCATAGTTACCTTGTATTTCTCGGCGGTAGGCATGAGCTTCTTTAATCCCAATGCCGCATTCTCCATCCCTTTCTCATCGGCCATGCCCCGGCGGTTACCCGAAAAACAGATAATCTGGTTAAACCCGGCTTTGGCTACCAAGGGAATTACTTCTTCGTAGCTTTTTACCAAAGCATTGTGGTACTGCGGATCGTTGAAACCTTTATCAATACCCAGGCCGGCGCCCTGCGTTAAAGCAGCGGTTAACCCGTATTTCTTTAGCGCAGGCCACTCTTCCGGTCCCACCAGATCAATAGAAGTCAGGCCTATGCCTTTAGCGGCTTTGCAAAGATCGTCTAAGGGAATCTTATCGTAGCACCAGCGGCATACCGAATGGTTGATCTTACCTTTTAGCTGCGGATCGATAATGGCTTCGGCGGCTTCTAAGCGGTTAGTCAGAGAAACTCCAACACTCAAAAGGGCAGCACTCCCCGCCAACTTTTTTATAGCTGAGCGACGAGAAGTAGAATCGTTCATAACTTAACGTGTTTAAAAATTGTGGTAGAAGAGTTTAAATGTAATTTTTTATTCCGATATTTTAAAATATTCTCTCAGAAATAATAGCTTCCAGCTTCCTTTTTAACAGGCACCTGTATCAAACCCCACTTGCTTTTCCTTTCTTCCGCCAGATGATATATGTACAAAATGTGCTGATCTGAGATGGATTTAATGCCATTATAAATTTGGTTTTGGCCGCTTTTTACATGTTCCAATCATCCGAAAGCATCCGCAATTGAAAGCAGAACCAAATTTGCCATTACCATTAAATCCAAAAATATTAGGCATAGCTTAGAAATAAATCAAATTAATTTAGTTATAATTGTTTTAATTTAAATAAAAGTAAATACTGCAACTACACTTAGTTCATTAACAAGATTTTATTTAATTTTATAAATATACAACCAGGCATCTTAAACAAAATTCTATAGGAATATTTATACTCCTCTTCTGTAATGGAACCCCTAAAGGATATTCAAAACGTATTATCGGATCTTGATGGTTTGCCAGGCCTGATCTACCAGTTTGCCCTGTCTCCGGATGGCAACAAAGGCTTTCTGTATATGAGTGCCGGTGCTTACTCTATTTACGAATTAGATCCGGAAATAATTATGCAGGATGCGGAGGTAGTTTTGAAGTTAAATCACCCGGATGACCTGGAAGTATACTGGCAAAGCTTAACCCAATCGGCGCAAACGCTACAACCCTGGATTATAGAAAGCCGGATTATAACACCCTCCGGAAAAACCAAATGGTTGCGCGGAAACGGCAAACCGCATCGCCTGAGCGATGGCACGATTCTCTGGAACGGAATTACAATGGATGTTACCGACCAGAAAGAACTGGAGTGCAAACTGCGCCTGAACGAAGAATTATTAAAAGAAACCAGCCGCTTAGCTAAAGTAGGTGGATGGGAAGTAGATTTGGCAACCCAGAAAGCTATCTGGACCAAAGAAGTTTACCGCATTCATCATTTAAAGCCTTACACACCGCTTACTTTATCCGAAATAGTAGCGCTCTACCCGGCCCACGCGCAGGCTACGCTTTCGGGCGCATTAGAAAGAACCATTCAGACCGGCGCCCCCCTGGACCTGGAAGTACCTTTTGCCTCACCGGCCGGTACCCTTTTATGGATCCGGTTTATAGGCCGCTTAGAATATAAAAAAAATACTCCGGTCCGGCTCTACGGGGTGCTGCAGGATATAACCGAGCAAAAACAAGCCGACGAAAAACTGCAGGTAGTTTTTGAACACTCTACGGATGCGCACCTGCTGTACGACAAAAACGACGGGATAATTGACTGTAACGCCGCCACCTTAAAAATGCTGGGTTATAAAACCAAAGTCGAAATCCTGGGTAAGCAGCTATCGTATTTTTCTCCGGAATACCAACCGGAAGGCCGGAAATCAGACAGCTACAGCAGCGAGATTGACGAGCTGGTAGAAACCCAAGGCTATTATCAGTTTGAATGGCTGCTGAAACGCAGCGATGGCACCGAACTTGCAGTAGAGGTAACGTCTAACCCGGTTGTGGTAAATAACCGGCCCACTATTTTAACCGTGTGGCACGACCTTACGCACCGCAAGAAAGCCGAGGCGTTAATCCGGCTGAGTGAATCCAGGCTAATGGAAACGCAGGAACTAACGCATAGCGGCAGTTGGGAAAAAGATTTGGTTACCGGGCAGTTGTCGTTTTCGGCGGAGGCATACCGGATTTTTGGGCTGAACCCAATCGGCTATATGCTTACGGATGCGCATATTTTAGCGTGTATCCACCCCAAAGATTTAGACTTGCACCAGGAATGTTTTAGAAAAGCCCTAAAAAGTTGTCAGCCCGTAAATTATATATTGCGGATATTACCAGCTAATCAATCACCCAAATACATTCAGGTTATTTCCAAAGCCGTACTCGGCGACAAGGGCCGCACTAGCAAGCTATATGGCTCTATTCTGGATATTACCGAACAAAAAAACTCCGAGAAAACCCTACTGGTCCGCCAGCAGCAACTTAAAACTTTTATTGAGTTTTCGCCGGTAGCCCTGGCCATGCTGGATAAAAACATGCGCTATATTGCCACGAGTAAAGTCTGGCTGGATGTAAACAATTTACAGAACGAAAGCTTAGTGGGCCGCAGCCATTACGAGTTAAATCCGGCCATTCCGGAGAAAATGCTCATAGCGCACCAACGGGGTTTGGCGGGTGAAATTTTAAAACAAGACGAAGACCTTTTTATCCGGCCCGATGGGCAGGAAGAATGGATTCGCTGGGAAGTTTGGCCCTGGTACGAGAAAGAAAATGAAGTTGGTGGTATTATTTTGTTTACGGAAGATATTACGAAGCGCAAATTAGCCCAGCAGGAACTTATTCTGGCCAAAGAACAAGCCGAGCAGGCAGCCATTGCCAAATCGCAGTTTCTCTCTACCATGAGCCACGAGATCCGGACGCCGATGAATGCCGTAATTGGGTTTACCCATTTGCTGCTGCAAAACAACCCGCGCCCCGATCAGTTAGGCAACCTGAAAACCCTGAAATTTTCGGCCGAAAACTTACTGGTACTCATTAACGATATCCTGGACTTCTCTAAAATTGAGGCCGGTAAAATTGAATTTGAGGAAGTTGATTTTAGTTTGATTGATTTGATCCGCAACATCCGGCATGCCCTGGCTCCCCAGGCCGAAGACAAAGGTATTAGCATGAAACTAATGCTGGATGATGAACTGCCGGATTTTATTTCGGGCGACCCGGTACGGCTGGCCCAGATACTAACCAACCTGGTGAGCAATGCGGTAAAATTTACCCCTCGGGGCAAAATAACCTTAGAAGCCACCATCGCCGACCAAACTGCCACCACCACTACCATCCATTTTTCGGTAAACGATACCGGTATTGGCATTCCGTCAGAAAAAATAAGTAAAATTTTCGAAAGCTTTACGCAGGCCAGCTCCAATACTACCCGTAAATACGGCGGCACCGGTTTAGGTTTGGCTATTACCAAACGCTTACTGGAACTACAGGGCAGCCAGATTCAGGTAGAAAGCACGCCCGATAAAGGATCAAAATTCTTCTTCGACCTAACTCTCAAAAACAGTTCGGGTAAATTACCTAAATACAACCGGCAGGAAACCAATGCGCTGGAAAATAAAAGCCTGAAAGGTACCCGCATTCTTCTGGCCGAAGATTACGGGATAAATGTGGTAGTGGCCCGGCAGTTCCTGCAGCAGTGGGACGTAGAAGTAGATGTAGCGGATAATGGCTTATCCGCCGTACAAATGGTGCAGCAACATCCGTACGACATGGTATTAATGGACCTGCAAATGCCCGAAATGGACGGTTATCTGGCTACCGCCGAAATCAGGAAATTACCGGAAGAACGATACCGGAAGCTACCCATTATTGCTTTAACGGCCTCGGCTATGCTGGATATAAAAGACAAAGCTTTTGAAGTTGGCATGAACGATTACATCAGCAAGCCTTTTAACCCCAATGAACTTTACAAAAAGATTGTGTACCATCTCTCGCGCACCAAAGAAGAAATGTTGATAGTAGCGTAACGGATAGGCCACACACGTAATTAAAAAAACAGCCTGCAAAGGCTGCTTTTTGGTGGTAAGTATAAATTGCTGTTCTATTTATTTAGCCATTTAAAACTTTACTTCTTCACCAAATACGGCATCATTTGCAGAGCCAGGAAAGCATTGCCGGCAGCATTTAAATGTACTTCATCGGAAGTTAAAATACCCTGGCTTTTATCTTCTTTATTCTGTACGTTTAAATATTTTGTAAAAGCCTCGCGTAAATCGCACAATACCAGATTCTGCTCCCGGGCTACCTGGCGGCTAATAGCGGCGTACTCGTCCAGCATTTTATCCTGGGGATTGGCACCATTTGCTTTTTCACCAATTACAGTGGGTGTACACAGAATTACTTTCGCGCCCTGTTTTTTAATCCGGGAGATAATATCTTTCAGGCCGGCTTCGAAATTCTCCTTGGTGGTGCCGCCTTGCTTGTCTTTGCAGCAGGGGTGCGTCCAGTGCCAGACATCGTTGATGCCGATATAAATAAATACCAGATCCGGCTTTTTAGCCAGCACATCTGTTTCCAGGCGCTTTTGCAAATCGGGTACTTTATTGCCGCTAATACCCGCGCCAATCAATTCAAAATCACCGGCCAGGTTAGCCGTGCTCAAGGCATCGCGCAGCAGGGAAATATAACCACCGGGCTGGGCGCCGGCCTGGGTAATAGAATCGCCTAGGAAAACTACCCGCATTGGTTTTTTAGGTTTCGAAAAGGCCATTACGGCCAGCAGGGCCACGCTACAGCATAAAGCCAGAGAAAAGAATCTTGTTTTCATTTACATTAAATATAGAAGTACTGTTATTATTTACGGTGTGCCGTGCCTGAACAATTATTATCATTAAGATAAAAAACCGGTAATCCTGTGCGCTAAATCCCGTATCAAGTTGTTGCCCGAAAAAAAGGATTTTCGATAATGCCGATAATGTTGCCAAACGGATCGTATACGGATCCTACGAATATACCCGCTCCTACTTCGTGTACGGCCTCGTGTTCCTTCGCTCCTTTTTCAATCAAACTCTTAAAAGCGGCATCGGCGTACGCAACGCCCCAGTAAGTTATTACGTTACTGCCCGTTTTTACATCAGTTGTATCGGGGTCCAGGCCTAGTTCGTAGCCACCTATATTGAATCCAACATAAAAAGATTCATCAAAATAAGGTAAAACATTAAATGCTACACTATACCAGGCTTTCGCTTTAACTAAATCCGGCACTTTGTAAATAACAGTTTGCAGGCCTTTAACTAACATAATCGGGTGTTTTGAGATGTTTTTATTTTTTATCCATGGTAAGTAGCGGTAAAGAACCGTTTTGCTGCCATACTTTCTGGAAGAAAAGCAGGTGAAATGGTAAAGCATCGCTCCAATACGGCCAAGTGTGAGCGCCGGGGCGCTCGGTATACTCGTGGGGAACCTTGCTGTAAACCAGGCGCCGGTGCAGCTCCCGGTTACTTTCGATCAGGAAATCATCTACGCCGCAATCAATGATCAAGGGCAGGTTGTTTTGTTTCATCTTATCGGTCATGTACACCACAGAATTTTCTTGGTACAAATCGGGAGTAGCCGTACGCAGGCCAATAATACTGGCAAAATACTGGTCTAATTCTTTCCAGCTGATGGTGGTTAAATCGAGGGCTCCGCTCATACTGCCGGCAGCACAATAAACATCCGGGTGGCGCGTAGCCAGGTATAAAGCCCCGTGACCGCCCATGCTTAAACCCGAAATAACCCGTCCCTCGCGTTTCCGGATGGTTCGGTAAGTATGATCTATTTTATCTATTAACTCCCGCGAAACAAAAGTTTCAAACTGATTTTCTTTGTTTATCGGGCTATCCAGGTACCAGCCGGAAAAACCGCCGTCCGGCGTAACAATAATCATATTATACTGATCGGCTAATTTAACCAGCAATTGTTGATCCGTAGTTTTGGTCAGCCAATCGCGAAAATTACCGCTATAGCCGTGTAAGAGGTACAATACCGGAAAAGGTGTTTTGCTTTTCTTATAAGTTTGCGGTATTACTACGCCGGCCCGCCAGGTTTTGCCCATGGCTGCACTCTCAATTTGCAACGTATCCACGGTAGCCGCCCATCCGGGCGTAGTAAATAAAAACAAGGCCAATAACAGCCAGCGGGAAGTTTTCATACCGGTTTAACTCTCTTTAAACTATTTTATATAAGATGATTAAAAATCAGTCAGGAACCTAATTAGTTCTGATTATTCAGCAGAACCGATAAGTTTTTAGGGTAACAATATATGCTTTCGCTTGTGTTTACAAAAATATTATCTTTTAACACATTGTACCGATAAAAAAGGCAGGATAGAAAAATTTCTATCCTGCCCTGTATGCCCTTAATTAGAGCGAAATAATATTACCGTTATTTAAATAATTATCAGGCAAATATTATTTGGTTACTTTCATGGTGCCCTGCATTACGTAGAAGTGGCCGGGTACCGAACACTCGTAAGTGTAATTACCAGCTTTTTCGGGAGCAATGAAGTAAATGGTTTCGGTGGTATTGGGCTGCATTAATTTGGTATGATAAAGCAGTTTATCGGTGTTCGGAATATAATCTTTCTGCTGCCCTTCCAGGCCTAATTTCATGGCTAAGTTCCCTACTTCAATGGCGGTACCCGGTAACACTACTACAAAGTTGTGCAGCATATCGTCATCGTTATTAAATACCACTTTTACTTTGCTGCCCGCCCTTACCTGAAACTGCGATGGCTCAAATTTTAAGCCGGGTTTGGTACCCATATTAATGGTATAATCGGCATCTCCGCTCCAGGCCGCCGGCATTTCGGTCAGGCGTTTGGGCAATTTGTTGCCGGCTCCTTTTACGGTGGCCGCTGTTTTGGCCGGAGCAGTTTTGGTAGTGGCAGTAGCCTTGGTGCCTTTTGGTTGGGCAGCGGCCATCATGGCGGCGTGATCATGTTTGGGCGCGGCTTGGGCAATGTTTAATTTAGCCCCATCCGGAATATTATTCAGGGTATAATATGCTACGGGGTGCAGCAAAGAAGCGCCATCGGTACCTTTTACGCCTTCGGTCGTAATTTCATGAATGTAGCCCAAACGCAAATCGTCTACTACCAAACGGGCTTTCCGGCCGTCTTCCGACACCACAATACCCCGGATAGGATTTACTTTATTATTGATAACCGGGCTACCGTAAGTTGAATGATATTTATAATTAAAGCCGGTTACTTTGTACGATTCCGGGTTACCGGCCGAAGCCTTATCTACGGGTTTGGTAAATTCTATTTCAAAACCATCGGGCATGGCGCGCACGGTTTTCATTTCGAAAGGTGTTTTACCGGACCAGACCAGGCGTTGCAAGCTAAATAATTCTTTCCCGGTAGAAGACCAGCCGCGGCTCGTCATGCCCACAAACATAGAGCCATCGTTGCCCCATACCTGCCGGATAATGCCCGAAGAAAAGCCTTCGCGGAACGGAAATACCACACCCTGGTACTCGCCTTTTACTTTCTCAAAATCTACCCGCATAATTTTGCTCTGACCCTGATCGCCGACAAATACCTGATTGCCAAACGGCCCGAACTTACCATTGGTGTTGTCATTCAGGAAAGCCGAAGTGGAGATACCCAGAATACCATGGGGCAGCCAGACGGCCGGTGGTTTTAGCTCCTTAAATTTCTGGGCTACATCGTATAATGGTTCGCCGGTATTGGGTACGTCCTGCGGTTTTATTTTGAGGGGAGAACCGGGCAAGCCACTCCAGTTTAAACTTTCGGCATTACCCAAAAAATCACCTTTTTCTACGTGCGAAATCCGCCCGGAACCTACCCAGTCGCCCTGGTTTTCGGTGTAGAAAAAGTCGCCGGCGGCATTAAAGCCGTAACCCGCCGGGGAGCGCAGCCCCGCGGCATACGGTGTCATTTGTCCGTCGGGGGTAATTTCCAAAGCCCAGCCGCGCCAGGGCACTAAGCTTACGCCGTGGCCTAAGCTGTTGCTCCAACCTAAGTTAAGCGTTACCAGCATATTGCCGTTCGGCAAAAAAGTCGGTCCGTAAGAATATTCGTGGTAGTTACCGGATAAAGGCCAGGAATAAACTTTATCGTAAGAATCAGCTTTACCATCGCCGTTGGCATCGCGCAAGCGGGTAACTTCGCTCCGTTGAGTTACATAAATATCTCCGTCTTTGTAAGCCAGCCCCAGTGGTTCGTGCAGGCCATAAGCAAAACGCCGGTAGGTAGGCCGTTCTTCGCCCGTAATAGTAGGGTTAGATACCAGCCAGACTTCGCCGCGCCGGGTACAAATAGCTAAGCTGCCATCGGGTAAAGTTACCATACCGCCTACTTCCAGGATAATATCTTCCGGTACCGGCAAAGAAATCATTTTATAAAAATCGTCTTCTTTGGCGGGAGCCGCTTCTATTTTGGCCAATCCTTTGGGCGCCGGCGCTGGTTGCTTGCTGCCCGTAGCGGGGTTTATTTTGGTTTGGGCCCAAACCAAAGTATTATCGGCAAATAAAAGGCCCGCTGCTACTAAAGTAGCTTTAGCTATATAATTTAATTTTTTTGAAATTTTCATATGCTTGAATTCCGAAATGAGAAAACTTACCAGATAATCGCGTACTTCACGGTTCCTACTTTATCTTTTGCTTTTACCGGCAACAACATTTCCTGCGTGTTTTGGGCGGTAGCCCGGATAACCGGTTTCTCTTTTCCTGTTAATTGAATAAAATATTCTTTATTATTGATGGCGTACAAACCATTAGGCATTTTTGTGATATTAGTGCCTTCGGCCACGCGGCACCAGATCTGGTTTTTTTCCTGGCCCGGCATTACCACAAACGAATGGGTTAATTTGCGGCCATTGTCTTCGGGTTCAACCGTTTCCCGCACGCTGGCGCCCCCTAAAGCATATTTAAAAACCGGTCGGCCAGCCAGCGTTACATCGTAGCCTAAGTTGGTATAAGTAGCATTAGAATCGGGCCAGACCGCATTCTGATCGGCTAAAAAAGTAAGTGATGGTTTGGCCGCGAACTGGATAACACTGCCCATTGGCACCTCTAACTGGGTTTCGCCGCGGTTATGCCACATGGGGGTTGTTTCCAGGAAATTACCCCGCCAGATTTGCAGAAATTCACCGCGGCTCAAATCCACGGCATAGTTGGCATTACCAGGCTCGCCCACCGAAATAACGTGCGTTTTTTTCTTACCCTGGTGCTCCAGAAAGCCCCGCTGCATTACCGGCTCCTGCTCCACGCTTACCGTAATAGCGCCCACCGGATCGGCGGCGCGTAAAGGTTGGTTTAAAGCCGTATAAGCAATACCAGGGCCACCCACCGAAAGCGTAATATCGTTGCTGCGGGCATACCAGTAAGCAGAGCTCTTAAAATAATTTAAGGTAAAAGATTGTTTACCAGCCGGCAGATTAACGGTACCGGATGCTACACCGGTTTTGCCGGTAACGGTCAAAACTTTTTTATCCCCGATGGTTAATTCACCCGCGCCGTTAATATAGTTGGGGTTGGTATCCATCGGAATCCAGGCCAGGTTTAAGTTAAAGAAATATTCGCCGGCAGTGGGCACCTGGATGGTGCCGGTAATCTGGCCGGCAAAATTATCGCGGCTGGCCGGGGCCAGGTGTTCCAGCACGTCAATGTCCATTTCGGCTTTGGGTGCTTTGGTGGTAAAATCGGTTAAGCTTTTGATATTTTCGTATGAAGTTAATTTCATATTCGATAAGGTAACCAATTCGGTGCCGTAAGCTTTGTATTTAATATTGCGAATCGCAACCGCGCCGTGGTCGCCCTGAATCATGAGCGGGCCTAATGGTTTTTCGTCTTCGAAGGCAGCCGCGCGGGTAGGCCCGGTTACTTCTATATTTTTTTGCACCAGCACTCCGTTTTGGTATACTTCTACAAAGCGCGCATTTTCGGTTTTTTGCCCTTGTGCATTAAAGCGCGGCGCCCGGAAAACAATCCGGAAATGTTGCCACAATCCAGGCGCTTTGCTTACATTTACCAGGGGCGGATGGCCTTCGTACCCTTCGCGGCCAACGCCCCGTTTTTCGTCCCAGCGCTGATAAATAGCGCCCGCGTCCGAAAATTTAGGATCATTCTCACCCCAGGAATCAAATATTTGTATTTCGTAACGGCCTTGTAAATACACGCCGGCATTGGAATTCTTGGCCATCATAAAATCCAGTTCCAGTTCTATGTCCCCGTGCTCCATGGTGGTGAACAAGTGGCCGTTATTGCTTTTTCCCGGCGTATTCACCAGCACGCCGGTTCCGGCAGCAGTTTTAGCCTTACCGCCTTTCAGCGGATCGAACGTAACATCACTTACCAGTTTCCAATTACCAGGCAGCGACTTAAATGCGCTCGCATCGGTTAGCGGCAAGGGCGTTAAGGCGAATACATCGGTTGGATTTTGGGCAATACTTGGGCCTTTGGGTAAAAAAAGAAAAACGGATAAAAGAAGTAAGTTGAAATAAGCTTTTATTTTCATTAGGTCTTATTAATTGCTAAAAAATATTTGAGCCGTTAAATTTAATAAAATACTTAATGTTTATTAAACAATAAGTCATAATTAAATTAGATGCGGTTGTTTCATCATTATTATAACGCTTTTTTTATTGATCAAATTGGATGATTTTTAAAGAAGCCAGATTATTGTTGGGTTTTTCTTTTTTCACGATTATAAAATAAAGATCGTATTTGCCGTTAACCGGTTTAGTTAATACTCCTTTCACTTGTTTAGGGCCTTTGCCGCCGCCATTGGCTTTAAAGGGCGTTCTGCTAATGACCGGCCCGGCGTAAGAACCAATCCGCAACTCAATCTCCCCGTCTTTATCCGGCGCCGAATATTCGTAGGTTAAGC
>Ga0210040_10001028_pt1 | contig 43966 bp, 18 predicted proteins | sample CryGeyCG12114_NA_FD_185462 | JGI IMG/M metagenome (GOLD analysis project Ga0210040, IMG submission 185462) | Groundwater microbial communities from aquifer - Crystal Geyser CG19_WC_8/21/14_NA (SPAdes) (version 2) | ecosystem: Environmental > Aquatic > Deep subsurface > Groundwater | place: USA...
ACGGCATTAGGGTAATTTACATGCTTCATTTTCATTTGAAGTTGTTACATGTCACCAAGCAGGCGTATGACATAACATTGAGCCATTTTTACTATATATATGTTACAGCATTTGGTTAAATTTTTAATAGCGCACCATTCGTAGATAACTTGAGGCATCAACCAGAACAAGTGCATTCAGTAAAAATTAAAATAAACAACAACGATGATCATTTATTAATTAAATAGGATTTAAAAAATTATATTGTTTGTTTAGAGTGAGACTTTATAATGCTGAAACGCACTTGTTCTGCTATGCTCTTTATTTGTTATGGCAGTTAACGTTATTTGCACAACCCATGATTGGTTAGCTCAGTCAGTTTAGCAACATTTGTATTAAGTCTCTTACGTAGGTCACATTTGATCGCAGCGTTTCCTCGGTAACCAGGAATGCATTCGCAAACCATAGTGCGCACAGGCAAAGTGTCGACAACGCGGCATTGTGCATTAATACCACAAGGTTCACCCTCGGCACATGGGTTTCGACATTGCCCATCGAAGCAGGCAAGCATAGTTGGACAATCTCCGTCATACTGGCAGCCGACTTTGACTACACGGTAAAAAATGAAGAAAGTACACATAAAGAAAAGTTAAGATCAAGTTGGAAAGATTTGGAAGACATGGCAGAGAATACCAGGAATAAAAATACAAAGTTCCATCGAAATAGATGGATATTTATCTACTATATGGATAGAGATAGGGAAGGAAGAAGAATTTATTTTTATACCCTTTTGACAAACAGTTCCTCGGCTTCCACTGAAGCCAGGTGGACAAGCTGAAAAAATAAGAAACACATCCATTGAAATATCATATGATCAACAACTTTTTATAATTAGAAACCAGGGATTCTCGACTTACTGCAGTTGGCTTCATGTGAATGAACTTTGCATTCACCTGGTGGCAAACATGGATCATTGATAGCGCATGGACTTTCACACCGCCCATTAATACAAGCTTTGTCACTAGGACATTCCGAGTTTCTTCTACATCCAATAGAAATGCATGATACAAATGGATCGCCGCGAGTTCCCACTGCAAAAAGCATAGTCATTACATATTCAATTCTTATTCACAGTTTAGAGAATCATTAATCGCTATATTCCTGCCAATTAATGAAAAGTCATTTAGAATGCAACCCAGAAAGATTCCTTACCTTCACATTTGCAAACAGCTTGATGAGCGATGCCATAGCATATAGCGCCAGCACCACATGGAGGTCTTGAAGTTGGTCTACAAACTGGTTCGCAATTTCTATTGATACAAGCATGAGTTGTGGGGCAATCTGAATTTGCGCGACATCCAACTAAATACAGAAAAATCTTTATTAAAATCAACTGCAAACAATTCACTGAAAAAAAGTAAAAAACGACATACCTGAATAACAGCCATAGTCTGCATTTCCTTCATAGCCTTCTTTACATGTGCAAATTGGCTTATGATTGACAATCCTACAATTGGCATTAGGGCCTACAAATTCCCAATAGAATGTAATGACTCCGTTTAGAACTAACTACATGGTTGTTCAGAAATAAACTCAATCTAACTAAAACTTACCACATTGGCATGGGTTTCTACAAATTCCATTGAAGCAAGCCTTATCACTTGGACATTGAATATCAGCCGTACAACCCAGAGCTTTCAATGGTTCTACAGGCCTACATTGTCCATCATTTCCACCCACATAGCCATCGGGACATCTACAAATCATGGTTCTAACAGGCGCCGTGTCAATCACTCTACATTCCGCTGGTGCCTGACATGGCTGAATGACAGTACATGGGTTTTGACATTGTTCGTCAATACAGGCCAATTGTGAAGGACAATCTGAGTCTACTATGCATTCAGGCATAGGTTCTGGAGTGCAAGAAAAGAATGGATTTCCAATAAACCCAGGTCGACATCTACAAACGGCTTGATGGTTTTGATTGAAACACTCGGCATTCACTGGGGCACAAGGATTAGATACAATACAGGGATGCTGGCAGTCAGAGTTGATACAGGCTTTGTCAGATGGACATTCAGAGTCAGATCGGCAACCAATGATGTAACAAGCATTGTAAGGGTCGCCTCGGAAACCTTGCCGACATTCGCAAATGGCTCTATGGTTGGTAGCCAAACATTCTGCGTTCTTTCCACAGCTTTGGTCTAATAAGCACGGGTTCACACATTCAGTATTGATACAGGCTTTGTTGGAATCACATTCTGCGTCTGATCGACATCCAACTGAAACATTAGAAAACATAGTTCATAAATGTATCGTACATCTAGAATCACAGCACAAGTAACACTGTTATATAGACAAATAAAAATACATACCTGGGTAACAAGCCAAATTTGGATTTCCTTCGTGTCCATCTATCAATAGAAATTGCAACCACGTTAATACATTATGCATATGCATAGTAAACTATAAAGACTCCAAAAAATTAATAACAACTCACCATTACAAGCACAAACAGCCCGATGATTTCGTACAAAACATTGTGCATTTCTTCCACAATCACAAGGATCCCTACAAACTCGATTGATACAGGCTTCAGTGGATGGACATTCATTATCAGAGTCACACCCAGGCTCCGGTAATTCCAGGCGCATTGGTCGACACTGACCATTCTGGTCAGGAGCCCAGTTGTCTGGACAAATACACATCATGGTTCTCACAGGTACAGAGTTAATCACTTTGCATACAGCACTACTATCACAAGGAGCAATCTCGGTGCATGGGTTCACACAGGTTTCTCTAATGCAAGCCAAATCCGTTGGACATTCATAGTCGTGTTCACATTCTGGGGGAGGGATTCCTACGTCCACTCTTTCACAGAAAGAGGCCGGGTTTCCACGGGGTAGTTCAGGGGGACATCTACAAATGGCCGCATGATTGGTTGGCACACAAATGGCGTTGGATGCACAACGATTGTCATACACGCAAGGATCCACACATTTCTTCTCCAAGCACACTCGGTTAAATGGGCAGTCACTATGAGTTCTGCAACCAATGGGTTCACATCTCACGAATGGATCTCCTTCGAATCCTCTGGGACACTCACAATTTGCACGGTGACTACTTCCAGTACATATTGCTGAGATGGCGCACGGATTCCGGTACCGACATGCATTGATACATTGACGGTTATGGCACTGTTGATCATCCGCACATTCACTGTCGCTGGAGCAACCCACTGAGGCCAAAATGGTTCATTATGGAAATATCATACTTGATAGGTTAGAGCAAGGTTTAAAGTCTTTTAGTAGGCAAGAAGACAAAAAGTTCACAAAAGAAAAATAATAGTTCAACATTCAAGTAATCATGCATAATGATTAGGGCACAAAGTTATCCACCGTGTGGAAATAAAAGCATGAGAAAGATTGGAGTTATAAATAAGTTAGAAATCAGCGTTTAGTTGACTGAAATGAAGTTAATGAAAAAATGCATTGAAATTAGTAGTATGCGTGGAAGGGAGTTAAAACAATTGTAAAGGCGTGGTTGGTTACAGGTAGAAAGAAGTATTTTGAAGTCTTACATTGGAAGCATCCATTATTGGGATTGCCTGAATATCCTGGCGCGCAAGTACAAATGGCGAAATGGTTCACCACTCGACACTGAGCATTTGCACCGCAATTGCATGGGTCGACACATTGCCTATTTACGCAAGATTTATCCGAAGGACATTCATCGTTCGAAGAGCAACCGACAGTGATAGGAGCTAGTAAATTCATCACAACAAAATGCGCATTATTTTACCAGCACGCAACACAATTGGTTCATACTAGCTAAACAACATTGATTTCAAGAAACCATCATGTGTGTGTGTCTGTGCTTACGAGGTGTTGGGAATCTACACTCAATTCTGGGGTTGCCAATTTGCCCAGCAGGACACCTGCATAATGGCTCGTGATTCTCAACATGGCAAACTGCGTTAATGGCACATTTCTCCAGCGTGCATGGGCTTACGCACGCTCTGTTTATACAAGCCTGGTACGATGGGCAGTCAGAATTGTACTCGCATTCGTAGCGGAAGGGCTTTTCAATGACTACATACGCGCACAAAAACACATATTCATTTTATAATATGCAAAGATGGCTTCATGGTAACAACTCCAAGTACCGAATTCATACATTGACTTACTCATACTGAATAGGCACATTAATACAGATAATATTTGTCATGAACACAAATGCAAAATGAACAGAAAAACTCACGTCTACACTCAATTCTAGGATTTCCTTCGTATTCTGGGAGACACATGCATATAGCTTGATGATTGGCAGCTTTGCATACTAAAAGATTACACATACAGAACGGAAATGAAGATGTTACTCGTTCTCATCAACACAAAAAGGACAAAGAAAAAAATTAATACCAGCATTGACTCCGCAAGATTCCAGTCGACAGGCGTCAACACATCTACCTCGAAGACATTTGTCAGTGAGAGGACATTCTGCATCAGATCTGCATGATGGTTCTCTTTCCGCTTCTATTGAGTTGAGATTAAACACAGAAATTGCATACCACTATCCACCACAGTAACAAAAATCACATTAGAATTGATTCTACATACCGATTTTGATGCAGACACCATTGGCATTGGCAACAGTATCAGTTGGACAAGCGCAAACTATGGACCGGAATGGAGAGGAATCGATAACACGGCATTCTTGTGAAGGACTGCATGGATTTCCGCTGGAGCAAGGATCCACACACTGTCCATTGATACAAGCCAAGAGACTTCTACAATTGGCATCAACTTCGCATTCCCTTTGAGGTTTGCTTGGTGTTTTGATATCTATTAGCCCCCACGTAAGAATAAATCCAGCAATTAGATTCTGCCTCATACTATCTACTATGAATAAACTAATATGAAATGGACGACTTTGCTTTTCTTGCCTTCAATACAACGGACATAAGGATTGCCTCGCATGTGAGATGGACAAGTACACACGGGTTGATGGTTTTCTCCTCTACAGGATGCCAGTGGAGCACATGTAGTTGGATTGCACACATTACTGCAAACACGGTTAACGGGATCACAAACTTCAGCTTGTCCACAGTCATTGTCAGATTGACAGCCAACAGACACACAAGCAATGTTAGGGTTTCCTTGAGTTCCTGGTGGACAGTAGCATTGGCTTCGGTGAGAGATTGCTCGGCAGATGGCAGTTGGAGCACAATTATTTTCACCAGATCGACATGGATCAACACATTTCTCAGAGAGGCAACGACGATCTTGTGGACATTCTTCATCTCGTGTGCATTCAGCTGCAACAAATATCCATTAATTCATATATTACTTTATCAGATGAAAAAATTCATGACAAATATGAAAACTTACGTCTGTAGCAACGAACTTCGGGATTTCCAGCCCATCCTGTATGTGAATATTAATAACACTTTAACACACTATACATATGCAGATAGAAAATAATAAATCAGAAAAACATAATGTAAGAATTCGAACCATCAGGACAAGAGCAAGTTGGTCTGTGGAATTTGGCTCGACAAATGCTATTTGATCCTGTGCATGGATTTTCGAGTAAGCATGGATCTCTGCACACTTCGGATATGCATGCCATGTTGGTTGGACATTCTTGGTCAATTCGGCATTCAGGTTTAGCTCCTATGCAACGAACACATGCATATTTAAATGTCGGGCCTCAAATACATTCATGTCACACTATTATTATAGCCATTAATATTAAATATTATGAACACCGATGTTATTTATTAATAACTTGGTTAGTCTCAAACTACATAATTAAATATCAGTATCATGTTTTCAAGTCTAAAAGTAGTTAGTTAGTTTAGCTAGTAAGTATTGGGTATCGCCGACTGAGAGCAGAAATACTCACCTTCTTCAAAACAAAATGGTCTGTGTACGTATGGAATGCAGACAGATGCCTTTGGGCATGGGTTAGCAACAAAGCAAGGATTTTGACACTGACTGTCCAAACATGCATTGATATTGTTACAGTCACCATCAGCGGCACAAAATCTCCCAGGTCTTGGCACAGCTGATTGTTCATGTGTAGTGTTGTAGCAAGTGTGTAAAGTTTTTTTTATCCATGCAATCATGTGACAATGTAGTGTTAGAGATGATGTTGATATTACGGGCATCAGCAGAATGCATGCAAAAAGCAATGGTTACAGTTAATTTCAAACATGGTTTAAGCATATATGGATGGAACGAATGGATATAAATGTTTTTGCCATTAGAAGGTGTTTAAATGTTTTTCATTAGTACAGAATTAAAACCACACATTCCTTTGAATACAAAAATGTGTACTGTACCTGGATAACAACTGTGGTACGGATCTCCGAGCAAGCCTTCTGGACATTTGCATTGAGACACATGACGGACCACTTCACAGAGCGCGTTCTGAGCACAAGGATTAGCCACACGGCATGGATTCACGCATTCACGGTTTCTACACGCCTGGCGATCTGAACATTCAGAGTCGGAAGTGCATCCTGGAGCTGCTGTGGGTTCTGTTTCATACGTTACCAATATAAAGGTTCATGAGTACATGATCACACTCCACATGTATGTAACTAGCTACACTGACTAAACTGTCCAGTTCTAATCTACTGATCCACAGATCAATCACACTCACATTCACACACACAATATATACTAATAATGACAACAATGACAACATGTTGGAGAAATTGTTTGGATACATGTGACGATGAGCTGTAACTGTAAATAAAATGGTGGATTAAAAACATGGTGTGATGATGATGAGACCAGCTGAAATAAAAAGAATGTGGTTATTATTGTTAATCTGGTGAATTATTGTAGTGTGCAACAAGTTAGACAATGGATCAGACATTGCTCGAATGCATCTGTGTAAGGAAAAAATATACAAGGAGGATTAGATGAATTATTATTCTGTAAATAGAGTGATGTGATGGGTCCAGGGTTCTGTACAAAGATAACAATATGACTGGAATTCAATGTTGAGTAGTTATGTTATTGGAATATAATATCAAGTAAATCTACCATGTTTCTTATGTGGTTTGAACTTATTTACAAAAAACAGAGAAATTGGATTTACGTGGTCGACACTCGGCTCTGGCATTGCCAACAGTTCCCAGTGGACAGTGACAAGTCATCAAACGGTTCGGAAGGGTGTCATGAACTTTACAAATTGCAGATGGCGCACAAGGCTGACCGTAAGTACATGGATTTCGGCAATAGTGTTCAATACAAGCTAGTTTACTGGCACAGTCACCGTCCGTTTGACATTCATATCGGATTTCGGGAGGTGGTCTTGGTTTTGGAGGCGTTTCACAAATTGGTTGATGATTGAACACCGTACATTTAGCATTAGGAGGACAATTACATGGATCTGAACACTTTTCTTGGATGCAGGCCAAATGGAATGGACAGTCTTGGTTCCTTTCGCATTCTGGTCTCTCACATCGTACACGAGCATTTCCGTAGAATCTGTCGGGACAGTAGCACTGGGCTCTGTGGACTGCAGCACGACAAAGTGCTGTACAAAAAATGCAATCGTTAGAATCACATTTCCAACCCAATGTATTTGTACTTTTCAATCGACTTTTTGTTTAATAATAATCATTCATACCTCCAACACCACATTGATCGTATAAACATGGATCTGTGCAATCTCTATTGATACACGCTTCAGTATAGGGGCAATCTGAATCTGCTTGGCAGCCGACTGTAGTAAAATAAATTACGCATATTGTAACTCCCGAAAATCAATAATTCAACAGTCATATTTTATAACACTTACTTGTAATGCATTGAACATAAGCGTTGCCGGTAAATCCATCATTGCAAGCTACAAAAACGAAATCAAAACATTAAAGATTTGCTGATTTGTTGATTTACATGCTACAAAAAATATTTCCTAAAAACGTCATCGTTCTTACAGCAAATTGCTCGGTGATTTGATACATAACATTCAGCATTGATAGCACATGAAGCTAGCCTACATGGGTCCTGGCAAGAATTTCTCACACATGCCTTGTTGCTGGGGCAATCTGGATCAACTAAAGAAATAGAAAAAAAAACATTTAAAAAATACTTAACACTTTGAAACGCCTGAAATTCCGATAACAATAATAAACGCACCTTCACATTCAGGTTTGATTATTAGCCGTTTCACGCTACAACGAACACGAGCATCACCTTCATAGCCATCTGGACAATAGCATTGAGCTTGATGATTTGTAGCTCGACATAATGCATCTGTAAAACGAGACCACCATTAGAGTAAGCATTTAGACCAAACCATTTTAAAAACGCAATCCCATCTAATCATACTTATTCCACAAGAGCCAGGGCAAGGATCCACACATTTCTGACCAATACAAGACAAATGATTTGGACAATCTCCATTCACAGTGCACTCTGGTCGACATTCCACATATGGTGAGCCATATTGAAGGTTTGGTGGACACGAACAGATTGCTTGACGGGAGCCCGGTCGTGAGGTGCAGATTGCATTTACTAAACACAGTAAAATTAATTAAGAAATTTGAAACAGAGTACAATACATGTTTGCATGAACGTTACGTTACAAGGTAACAATTACTTACTTCCACAAGGAGATGGACTGCAGGGGTCAACTAAAGGTGCAGGAGGAAGTTGTTCTGAAAATGGAAAATGTACCGTAAGAATGCTTTCAGATTTCTACACTATGAATATGCATTCAGGAAATGACTTACTTGGAATTTCGTTACACTGGACAAATGGATCTCCAGTGAGATGTGGAGGACATCTGCACATGGCACGATGATTTCGAACTTCACATAGAGCTCTATATCCACATAGTCCATTGGCACAAGGATTTGCACATTTGTTTCTCACACAGGACTTCGTACTAGGGCAATCATCATCTGTTTCACATTCGGGTCTACATCTCACATATGGATCACCCTGAGATATAAAGATAGCAATGTTAAAAACTGTACTATAAGCTATATTTAAATCATCACTTATTTCACAAACTTACATGATATTCAGGTATGCATTTACAGATTCCCTGGCCATTTTGAGCACTACATGTTGCATGCCTTCCACATGGATTTGGTTGACATGGATCGCGAGGTCTAGGTGCTGTAATAAGTACATTTAGCTAAGAAAGTTACATTGACATACAACCCATACGAAAAATAATTTTAATCCTACTTGGTTTCGCAACGATTCGACTACAGTGAGATTCAGGATTTCCGGTATAGCCAGGCAAGCAATAACAGCTAGCTCGATGACTGACGGCTTTGCATAGAGCATTAGCCTGGAACGTACAATACATAAAAATTAGTTCTCAATGGTTAAAACTAATTTATTGTTCATAGTTAAAAAACGCTTTCAATTATTTACCCCACAAGCGCCTGGACATGGGTCATCACAACGAATGTTTCTATAACAGAACCTATCTGTGCTACAATCGGAATCGACTAGGCAGACAGGTCTACAGCGTACGTACGGATCTCCCACATAATCTGGAGGGCAAGTACATGAAGCAACTTCCCCACGAGGAGCACATATGGCGTTTTCTCCACATGGTGATGGATGACATGGTTCTATTGGCCGTTCTTTCACTATAGACAAAATAATACTTGTCAAGTACGAAAAGCATTTAAACAAAACAAAAACTATCCATGAGATACTATGCTAAAAAGCAGTACCTGGTGGTGGAATTCTCCTACAATAACTGAAAGCGTCACCGGTGTAACCTAAATACAGCAATAGTAGTTGAAGTTAATGTCTATTCATTAAATGATAGTAATTTTATAGCAAACGTGATTCAACAATAAACATACCTTCAACACAGAAACATGCAGCAACGTGGTTGACAACGTTACATCTAGCATCTAAAAGAAAATACACGCACAATTTACAACCGGACCTTAATAAGTCTTCAACTCCTTATAAAAATAGAGTTCAAATTCTTACTTATTCCACAAACACCAGGGCATGGATCCATGCATCGGTTTCTACGACAAGCCTTGTCATGAGGACAGTCACTATTTTGCTGAAGAAAAAAATTTATGAAGAAAATTAGCCGGGCCATAATTTTTAAAAAACATTATAATTTTATTTGAACACAAACAAGGCTTACCACACATTCTGGACGGCAATTGGGTGGTGAACCGATATACTCTGGCAAGCAAGTACATTTAGCGACTCCATTGATGTTTTCACAAATGGCTATAGCAGACAGAATTGCCATTACTTTCCAAGCTTTTAATGTCTTACCATGCGAAATACTATAATGCAATTTTAACTTACCATTGGGACCACATGGGCTAGGATAGCATGGGTCGACCGGTTGTCTAGGAGGAGGGGGAGGTGGCGGATCTACATCGAAAAAAACATCTCAATAAATTTGTTCTAGCTAAATGATAAGAACTTTAGGCAAAAATAAAATATTCAGTTATCAAAACTCACCTCTGCATTGAACAAACGGATCGCCAATCTTTCCAACTGTGAACAAAGAGAAACAACTTGAAGTCACATTTCGATGCCAAAAATAATTTAGTGAATATCAATGAACACATGCATACCTTCACACGAGCAGACTGGAGAATGATTCTGGACCCTACAAACAGCTCCCACTCCACATGCACCAGGACAAGGATCCAAGCATTTTTCATTCTGACAAGCCAAATGCAATGGACAATCGGAATTCACTAAACATTCCGGTCTGCAGTTAGGAGGACTGCCAATGTAAGTAGGCATGCAATAGCACACGGCACTATCCCCAGAATTTCTACAAATACTGTATGGACCACACGGACTAGGTACACATGGATCTCTTCGTTTTGGTGGTGGTGCGGTCGTTATAATTGCTGGTGTAGGACGGCAATGCACGAATGGATCTCCTTGATACGACTTTGGACATGAGCAAATTGGCACATGGTTGTACACTTTGCAGTCGGCATCTAAAATATATCAACTTTGAATAAAATATCTGGGCGACAGTAAAAACAATTATATATATTGAACTGAATGAAATGGAACGCAAGACTTACTTGCTCCACAAGTTCCAGGGCAAGGATCTATACACTTATTGTTCGAACATGCTTTATCATAAGGACAGTCACTGTTCAGCACACATTCAGGTTTACAGGCCACGTAAGGATCTCCAAAATACTCTGGAAGACATTTGCATGAGGCTGTGTTCCCTTGGCGAGTACAAACGGCATTTGTGCCACATGGAGATGGACTACAAGGGTCCTGAGGAATTATTTCTCTCTTAGGTGCCGGATTACATTGACGGAAAGGGTCGCCTTCATAGCCGTCAGGACACACGCACACAGGATTGTGGTTGATAACATGACAGATGGCGTCTGTACACAATACATTTATAATGGTTAGAAAAATATGTTCGCGGCATGTGGAATAAAGATGATGCACATGTTTGAAAAGAAACTCACATAGGCCACAAGCTCCGGGACAAGGGTCAGCACAGTGGTTTTGAATACATGCTTGCACGCTAGGACATTCTGCATGCGTAGTACATTCAGGACGGCAATATGGTGGATTTCCAATAAATCCAGGTAGGCAAGAGCAAATTGCATTTGGTCCTACGGGTCGACATTCTGAATTTGGTCCTATACAAGAGAAAAGCAATTATTAGTTAGCATGTTATTATCTTATAATGCACTATTTTCTCACAGATTCATGCATAAATTCTTACCACATGGATTAGGGTAGCATGGATTAACAGTAACCTTTTCTACTGGAGGTGGAGGAGCTGAAATTTTACAATCAACCAACAGAATTAAAATCAAATCAACAACAGGCGTATAAGTACAATCCATAGTGCATAAAAGCTTACGTGGTATCCTCGTGCATCTATAAAATGGATCTCCTGTGTGACCAGGTGGACAACTGCAGATGGCAGAATGGGTGATCACGGTACAAATTGCTTCTGGAGCACAGGCACCAGGGCAAGGGTCGACACACTTTTCATTTCGGCAAGCTCTGTTCTGAGGACAATCACTGTTCACCACACATTCCGGTCGACAAAATGGAGGGCTTCCAATGTAAGTCGGCAAACAGCTACAAATTGCTTGGTCATTCACGTTACGGCATTCTATGTAACCAAATTGTCAGATTATATTTTTACACATATTGACTTAAAGATAACAAGATAATGATTTAAAAAAATATTATTTCTACCAGAATATGGTCCACATGGATTTGGCTGACATGGGTCTTGTTTGGCGATAGGTATACGAGGAGGTGGCGGAATTCTGCGACAAGATGAGAACGGATCTCCTTGGTAACCCTCCAAACAAGAGCATATTGGAGCGTGGTTGATTACCCGACAATGAGCATCTATAGATGCATGGAGAATAAGGTTAACAAAAAAGACAACATCATACAATACTACATACAGAACAGACAGTGATATTTGAAGTTGACTTACTCAGACCGCAAACGCCAGGACAAGGATCTTCACATTTCGTATTCCTACAGGCTTTATCTTGAGGACAGTCAGAATTTACCAAGCATTCCGGTTTACAACGAACGTAAGGATCTCCCAAATAGTTTGGTGGACAAGAACAAGATGCTACATCTCCACGAGGAGTGCAGATAGCGTTCTATAATAATATTACAAGTTAATTATCTGTGTTATTTTCAAACTTTATCTACGAAAAAAAAAATGTTTTGCGACTTACTTCTCCACAAGGTGATGGCTGACATGGAGGAGGTGATTTCACTGTAAGATTAAGGTACACGCAAATTACTAACTTAGCTCCTACTAGAGTCGCAACAAGAAAATCCATGGCAAATATTTAAAACACATACCTGGGACCGGTGGTGGAGGAGGAATTGGACGGCAATAGCTAAAAGCGTCTCCAGTGTATCCTACACATGAATAGTTTCACATAAGCTAAAATTTTAACCAGATTTAAAAGTATAAACAAAACTCGTACCTTCAACACAGAAACATGTGGGAATATGGTTCACCACATTACATTGAGCGTCTGAAAAAAAAATCAAATAGTTAGTACACATGTTGAGTTATAGATGGCGAGCTGCAGCATTAAAGAAAGCGTTAGCATAACTTACTAAATCCGCATACTCCGGGACAAGGATCAACACATTTGTTTCTAATACAGGCCAAGTTATTAGGGCAGTCACTGTTTTGCTGTTTGATTGCAAAAAAATAATAACAATTACAGTCAATGCTATTTTACATACAATAAAAATGACTGAAAAACAAAACATACAATGCACTCAGGATGACAATTTGGTGGACTTCCTTTAAAAGTAGGTAAACAGCTACACTGAGCACGATCGCCAACGGCAACGCAATCAGCTGAAAATATTCACATGTAATTGATTAAATTGTGCTTCAAGATTTCATTTTTGCATGCATTTTGTATCCTTGATTTACCATTAGGTCCGCAAGGATTTGGAACGCACGGATTTACAGGCCTAGATGTAACAACGTCAGCCCTTGGAGGTGGAATTGGAGAACAACCAATAAAGGGATCCCCAGTGTAACCAGATCTACAGCTACAGATGGCGGAATGTTGGATAACTCTGCATTCGGCGTCTGCAAATCAAGGTCGCAGTTTTAGAATATTCACTTATAGTTACATCATGATGTTTATAGGAAATAGAAAATTGGTTGAAAATACAAAGTACTTACTGAAACCACATGTTCCTGGGCAAGGATCAACACACTTCATATCTCTACAGACGAGACTGCTGGGGCAATCTGAGTTGACAGTGCACTCTGCGCGGCAATATGGAGGTGATCCCATATAACCAGGTAAGCAAACACATTGGGCTCTATCACCGATTCTTCTACATCCTAAAATAAATAGTAGTTAAAAAATGACAAACGTCAGTTTTTCTCTTCTGAGGATCCCTTTACACATTACAGAAAATTAAAACGTGATGCTACACTAAAAGTAAGCACTTACTGGAATTTGGACCACATGGACTTGGAACTGCGAATAAAATAAAACCATTCATGAATGAAAGTTTATACACATCAATATTAGACTAATATAATTAGTTATAAATTTATATTCCTCTCACCACATGGATCAATATCTGGAATCTTGGCTATAGGTTCAGGTGGTATCACGACTATAAAAAAATGAATTGACAGATTTATATGTGCAAAACCAAAACTACAATGAGGTCGCTGTTTATATCACACATACCAGGTGAACATTGAATAAATGGATCTCCGTTATAGTTAGGTGGACAAGAACAGATAGGAGAGTGATTATGGACTTTGCATTCAGCATCTATAATCGTAAACCATATAATTAAAAATGTGAAAATGATTTCTGCATTATTAAGTTGACGTAATCAACGTACTGTATCCACAAGTTCCAGGGCAAGGATCGCTGCATTTCTGTTGCATGCATGCTTTATCAAATGGACATTCTGAGTTGACTAAACATTCTGGTCTACAATTTGGTGGACTTCCGATGTACGTCGGCAAACATGAGCAAACTGCATTGCCGCCGCTATCTCTGCATTGACTGTAAGGCCCACAGGGGGATGGGTGGCAAGGATCTTGAGGTTGTTTCACAGGTGGAGCTATGGAAGAACAAGATTCATAAGTATCAACTTTTGTCAATTGATTGAAAAAAAAACACCTTGTTATTCAAAGATTTTCAGCTTACGTCGTTCTGGAATGCGACTGCATGATGAGAAGGGATTTCCTTCGTAACCTGTGAATTACCATATAAAAACCAAACATTTACACTTGCGTATTTTGTACTTTCGCTTAAAAGACAAATATATTTAAACTACGTACCTCTTATGCATTGACAAGTAGGAATATGGTTAAATACAGAGCATTCCGCATCTATGACAATAAAATCGTCAAATTACTCTATTTTCTATTACAAAATCAATCATGCATTGTAAGATAGTTTGCACTCACTGAAGCCGCATACTCCAGGACAAGGATCTTTGCATTTGTTCCCAATACATGCTTTGTCATTAGCACATTCATTATCAGTCTACAACCAAATAATTCAAGCATAAAGTCATACAGAAGGCAATCAAGACAACAAGCACAATGAAAACAATAGAGAACCTAAATTATTACCTGACATTCGGGTTTACAAACAGAGTATGGATCGCCAAAATGCTCGGGAATACAAGAACATGAGCCAACTCCCTGGGTTTCTCGGCAAACTACAGACAGAAAAAATGATTGCTTAATTTATTTCCGTTTATTATACTTCTTTATTAAACTTCATTACTGGCGAGATTCAGCGTAGATACTTACCAGCGCGAACACCACAAGGGCTAGGATTGCAAGGATCATAGTGTTCAACTTTAGTCGGTGGTGGTGGAATTGGAAAACAATTATAAAACGGATCTCCAGTAAGACCTGGTGGGCACACACATACAGCTGCATGGTTCACCACTTGGCAAGTTGCAGACGGAGCACAAACTCCATCACTGCATGGGTCTTGGCATCTTTGTTGAACGCAAGCTTTGGTACGCGGACAGTCTATGCAATTCGAGTAAAGTTATATATGAAAAACATGGATAACAAAACGTACACGAGACAAAGAAACGATACATTACCAGCATTCACAACACATTCTGGGTGACAATTTGGTGGTTGGCCGATATAATTTGGTCTGCATCTACACTGGGCTCGTTCTCCCACAGCGGTGCACTCAGCGTTTGGACCACAAGGGTTGGGGAAACAAGGATCAACCGGTCTTTTAGTTGGAACTTCTTCTCTTGTTGGAGGGATAGGTTGACAACCAGAGAACGGATCACCAGTGTAGCCACTGATGCAACTACAAATTGGAGAGTGGTTGATGACTCGACAGTCAGCATCTACACAAAAAATTTAAAATAAAGAGGTAGAGTTTTAGATGTTGAAAAGCAATTTCAAAAACAAAACAAGTTGAATGCTGTAAGCGAATTATAGAATTATTATATTATTATTCGTACTGTATCCACAAGTTCCTGGACAAGGATCAGCACATTTATGATTTATGCAGGCTTGTTGAAGACCACATTCTGAGTTTATCACACATTCATGACGGCAAGATGGTGGAGATCCAATGAAGCCTGGTAAGCAAGTACAAACTGCTTGGTCACCAACTTCTCTGCACTGACTGTTGGGACCACATGGACTTGGATGGCACGGATTTCTTCGCAGGGGTGGAGCTATGAAAAATCACAAGTCCGTTGAAGATAATTGTTTACTATAGCACACAATATCAATACTTGAAGTCACTATTCTTACGATCTGGACGCTTTTCTTCAGGTCTGCAGCTGTAAAATGGATCTCCAACATATCCAGGAGGACAGTAACATGAAGGTATGTGGTTTATGACAGAACACTGGGCATCTACAAAACAAAAACGATGCAAATAGTCAGCAATTGAAGCACAAGATATATGCATGTAGCAGCTCAGTTTAAGAGGAGTACGTACTGGAACCACAAGTTCCAGGGCAAGGATCTCGGCACTTGAGATTAATACAAGCTTTGTCTTTTGGACATTCATCAGAGAGTTGGCATTCCGGTTTACATCTAACATAAGGATCACCAAGGTAACCCTCAATACAATGGCAGGAGCCAGCTCCACCTCTATTGGTACAAATTGCTCCTTCACCACATGGTGATGGGTTGCAAGGATCTACTCTTTCTACAGGGATAGGTGTCGGGTCTGCAAATGAAGAATTTAAAAAATCAGTATCCATCTCAAAATGGTGCATAATGGTAGATTCTAACTCCAGGAAACAAATGAAACTTACCAGGAGGAGGTCTGGGATAGCAATAAGAGAAGGGATCGCCGATGTAACCTAAATGAATATAAATGCAGAGTCAAGTATTTAGATTTCCCAACGAGATACCTAGAAAAGTTGTACTTACCATCGCTACATCTACAAACTGGCACATGATTGACGACAGTACAAACAGCATTGGATGCACAAGCACCTGGACAAGGATCTACACATTTAAAGTTTACACAAGCTAGATGACTAGGACATTCACTAGAACTGGAACATTCTGGGCGACAATTGGGTGGAGTTCCAATGTAGTTAGCTCGACAAGAACAAGCAGATCGTTCCCCAATGATCTTGCATTCTATTTGAATTAATTAAGCAATCATTGTAATCTTAAAATAGTTTCTAGAAATCAAAAATATAACAAACATGTGAGTAATTTTTTTTACTAACCTGCATACTCTCCACATGGATTTGGCACGCAAGGATTAGTGATTTTTACGGGCTCTCGGACTGAAAAAAACATTTCGAAAAAAATGGTTCAAAATGTATCAAATGATTGCTAATTTGATGCTACGAGAAATACGTTACCTGGAGGGGGTGGAGGATTAGGATAACATTGAGAAAACGGATCTCCTGTGTAGCCAGATGAGCACGTACAAATTGGAGAATGGTTGACTACGCGGCATTCAGCGTCTGTAAACAAAAGCATGGATGTTAAGAAGGGGCTCTATTGGTAGACATAAATCTTTACATGTGATACTTACTCCTTCCGCAAGTTCCTTCGCATGGATTCAAACATTTCTGTTGAATACAAGCCTTGTCAAGTGCACATTCCGAATTCACCTGCAGTTGAAAGAAACCATGAAAAGAATTGCTTTATGTAAGTAAGAAAGCAACGCAAAGAACACTGAAAGACATACGAGACATTCAGGCCTGCAGTTTGGAGGGTTTCCTACGTAATTTGGCAAACAAGAACAGACTGCGTTTCCTCCACTGTTTCGACATTGACTATAAGGTCCACATGGACTAGGGAAACATGGGTCAGAGGGTTGTTTCACAGGTGGCGCTACAAAAATGGACGCCAAAATGTTAATACAAAAGATCTCACACACGCATTATACTATTAACTTCTGAAATAACCATTTAATCACTTACGTATTTCAGGGATTCGATTACAATAAGAAAATGGATTTCCTTCATAACCTGTTTGGACAAATGTAACAATTTTAAAATGTTCGTCATCAATAGTAGAAGGTAAAATTGAAAAATTGAAAAAACAAAAAAAGCAGTATAAATGCAAAGGTTAGTATTTCACCTGGTAGACATGTACACGTAGGCAAATGGTTGATGACTGCACATTGGGCATCTAATTAAACAATAAATTAACCATCGTAAATGTTTTCCAAGACATTACAAAACTAAATACAAAATAAATATAAACATACTGATTCCACAAACTCCCGGACATGGGTCTTTGCATTTGTATCCGATACAGGCTTTTTGAATAGGGCAGTCCGTGTTATCCTCACATTCTCGCCTACACTCCCTGTAGGGATCACCAAAGTAGCCATCCAGACAAGTACAAGAGCCAGCTCTGTTCCTTTCTTGACAAGCGGCATTTCTACCACAAGGGCTAGGATCTGGATGCCAAATAATTGGTAGTTTAGATACCAGACCGGGAAAATTAACAGACGTTATAATTAAATATCTTCAGGGTTAAAACAACAACTTACTACAAGGATCAACCGAAGGCTGTTTGATTGGTGCGGGAGTAGCTGCAAAAAGTTTTTCAATTTAAAAACATATAGCTTTCATGATATGCATTGCTGATTCCTTAATAAAATGAAAACATACTTCTCACTATAGCATAACAAGTCTGTTGGGGATTTCCGGTGTAGCCGGAAATGCATGTACACGTGGCAACATGGTTTAAGGCCCGACATTCCGCGTCTATGGAGAAAACAAAAAGTATGCGTTAAATATATAGAAATGAAATTAATATCTATTAAATGTTTCTAGTAAACATACTAAATCCGCAAACTCCAGGACATGGGTCAGCACACTTTTGATTGATACAAGCCCTATCAAAAGGACAATCCTCATTTCTTTCGCATTCAGGTCTGCATTGTGGTGGTCGACCAATGTAGTTGGCTTGGCAAGAGCAGGCGGCTTGTGTTCCAAATATTCGACAGATAGAGTTTGGACCTATTTATTTTTTTTAAAGTGTGAGCTAAATATGGCAGGCATAAACTACATTTCTTATTTTATTATGTAATATTATGACGCACTTACCACATGGATTTGGTACTGGAAATTGCAAGAAAAACAAAAAATAAGTAATAAAAAAAATAACAAAAATTTAAATTTAAATGATCGCTGAAAACATACCACAAGGATCTCGGGGTGGCGGTGGTGGTTCTTGAATTTTGACTTCTTGTCTGCACCCAGTGAAAGGATCTCCCACGTAACCTATAATAATCATGTATTAGTTAGTTTGTTGTGAAGCATTCTCCATACAGAGAAGTGCATGATGATTAACTATATACGAAGTTACACAGTTCATACCAGAAATACAAGAGCACAACGGTGAATGGTTCACAACTTTGCAATTCGTATTAGCTGCAGTACATGTTCCTGGGCATGGATCCGTACATCTTTGCTGTTGACAAGCAGCTGTAAGTGGACAATCTGAGTGAACCTACGCAAGAGACATTAAAAATTATAGAAATTTGATCGATTACTTCTTTACTACAACTATAATGTGAATAATTATAAATTAAAGTACCAAACATTCTGGACGGCATTGCGGAGGACTGCCTATGTAGTTCGGTAAGCAAGAACAAATTGCAGCTCCATTTCTATTTCTACATTCACTGTATGGACCGCATGGACTAGGTGAGCAAGGATCAGTCGGTCGTCTTGGAGGTGGAGCTAAAAAATAATAAATAATAATTTATTAATAAATTGAGCAATAAAATGCCATGAAAAATATGCAATAAATACTTACGTTGTTCAGGAATACGTGAGCATGAAACAAACGGATTTCCTTGGTAACCTGCCAAATGAAACACATTTCATCATTAATACGTAAAAATATATTTCATACAAAAATTACCACTGTGGTAGGTAAGAAGACACGAAAACAATAAAAGCTTGAACTCACCGCGATCACATACACATGTAGGAAGATGATTGACTACGTTGCAGATAGCATCTACGAAAACGACGCAAAATTTCAATAGACTAATATAGCAATAATATAATTTTTTTGAGAAAGCCAAAGCCCAATTGTACTTACTTGTACCGCAAACACCAGGACATGGATCTTTGCACTTATGATTTATACAAGCTTTGTCCACAGGACAATCATTATTGATATTACATTCTGGTCTACATCCACTATAAGGATCTCCAAAGTATTCCGGAATACAGACACAGGCTCCGGCTCCGTTTCGATTGCGGCATTCTACATACGAATCATAACATTCTTTATAGGTACCGAAAATACCCAGATAAAGTCCTATTAGATTAGCTGATATTATTATTTACCAGCGTTAGCTCCACATGGTGATGGATTGCATGGATCAGAGACTTCTTGAGGAACAACTTTAGGTGGTGGAGGTGGTATGGGATAACAACTAGAAAACGGATCTCCAGTGTATCCAGAAAGACACATACATTGAGGACGATGGGAAATGACTCGACAATCCGCATTATGACCACAAGCACCAGGACAAGGATCTCGACACTTTTCGCGAATACAAGCTTGAGTAGTTGGACAATCAGGGTCAATTGAGCATTCTGGTCTACAATTTGGAGGAGCTCCCACATAACCAGATTGACAAGAGCAGGCCGCTTGACCATTAATCTCACGACATTCAGAATATGGACCACATGGGTTTGGATAACATGGATTTCTAGGTATCTTGGGTTCTTCCCTGACGGGTGGGATTGGTGAACAGTTGTAGAATGGATCACCAGTAGTTCCAGCTACGTTTACATACGTTGATACATACGTACATACATAAATATTTTAAAACATAATGGCAAACATACTTTTCCTGCTAAAGTTTGTATTTATATTACCTTTGCAAGTACAAATAGGAGAATGATTAACCACACGGCAGTCTGCACTAGGAGAGCATGGTCCAGGACATGGATCAACACAATTATTGTTGATACACGCTTTATCTAAAGGACATTCCGAGGAGCTGGTACACTCTGGTCTACAAGCGGGGGGACTTCCAATGTATCCCGGAAGACATGAGCAGACAGCGACGCCATTTAGATTTTTACATTGTGCATAATTGCCACATGGGGATGGATGGCATGGATCACTTGGAGGTGGCAGATAAGTAATATCTTTCTTGGGCATTAAATGACAGCCTTGGAATGGTTGACCAGTGTAGCCCTCAAAACAATTACATGTAGCAACGTGATTGTAAACTTCACATCTTGCGTCTGCAATCACAATTAGAATACATTTGGCATCAACAGCATGTAAAAAACGAAAATGCATGCATAAAATCTGAACTATCCAGTTTTTCAACTTACTGAATCCACAAACACCCGGGCATGGATCAATACATTTGTTTCTACTACAAGCTTTGTTGGATGGACAATCTTGGTTGAGAATGCATTCGGGATAACAGCCTGTGTACGGATCACCTTCATAGTCAGGAATGCAAGTACATGAACCAGCTCCATTCCTATTTCGGCATTCTATGGATAAAAACAGTTTTATTAGATTTCTGAACAGAAAACCTTGGATGTAATTATCGTTTGACATAGCCCAAAACAACCAATAGTTGCAATTTGAATGATAAACGATAAAATTCAGAACTCACCAGCATTAGCGCCACACGGTGAAGGGTTGCAAGGGTCTAAACGTTCTTCCACAACCTTAATTGGAGGAGGCGGGGGAATGAGTGAGCATCCCCTGAACGGATCTCCAGTATATCCTTGCAAACAGAAACATCTGGGTTTGTGAGACATGGCTTTGCATTCCGCATTGAATCCACAAGCTCCAGGGCAAGGGTCAATACATTTTTCTTGAGTACACGCCTTATCAGTTGGACAATCTTGATCGATAGTACATTCTGGACGGCAATTTGGTGGTTGGCCAATATAATTGATTCTGCAAGAGCAGGCAGCATGTCCGTTGATTTCTTTGCATTCAGAGAATGGACCACATGGATTCGGTACACAAGGATTCGTGTATTCAATTTTGGGAGGTGGACTTCTCTTCGCTGTACAATAGGAGAAGGGATCCCCTTCAGTGCCTGCTGGACAGACACAAATTGGACTGTGGTTTACTACTCGACACTCTGCAGATACTGCACATGGACCAGGGCAAGGATTGACACATTTCTGATTGATACACGCTTTGTCCAAAGCACATTCTGAAGATGAAGTACATTCAGGTCGACAAGCTGGTGGACTACCAATGTATCCAGGCAAACAGGAACAAATAGCCACACCATTCAATTCCTTGCAAACTGCAAAGTTTCCACATGGAGATGGATTGCATGGATTGGAGGGCGGTGGCACGTAAGTGATGTCTTTCTTTGGAATCAAATGACAACTCTGGAAAGGTTGACCAGTGTATCCAGGCAAGCATTTACAAGTGGCCACATGATTGTATACTTCACATTCGGCATCTGAAAGTGTACATTTAAATACATTGAAACGTTTCGAAAACTTCACAAATTTCTAAATAGTATGCAAGCTTAAAATGAAAGGTAAAAATTACTTAAGCCACACAATCCGGGGCAAGGATCTTCACACTTGTGACGGCGACAAACTTTATCAGTTGGACAATCTTGATTGAGAACACATTCTGGGTAACAGCCAACGTACGGATCACCTTCGTAGTCTGGTAGACAGGTGCAAGAACCAGCGCTATTACGCACTCGACATTCTAGAAAAGAAAATATTTTTATCACTTATTTAACCCTGTCAATGATATTCGGTCTCTCCCTCATAGCATAATAAAACTAGCCAACTCTTACCCGCATTGGCTCCACATGGAGAGGGATGGCATGGATCTAATGTCTCTTTGACGATGGAAACTGGAGGCGGCGGTGGAATTTGTGAACAGCCACGGAACGGATCTCCAGTAAATCCTTGCAAACAGAAACACCTTGGTTTATGAGACAATGCCCGACACTCAGCATTATAGCCACAAGCTCCGGGGCACGGATCCCGACATTTTTCCCGCAAGCAAGCTTTATCAGTTGAACAGTCTGGGTCTATAGTGCATTCTGGATGACAATTAGGTGGGGATCCAACATAGCCTGGTTGACATGAGCACGCAGCCAACCCATTTATTTCTCGACATTCGGAATATTGCCCACATGGATTTGGAACACACGGATTGGTTTGCACTTTCGGTGGAGGTGTTCGTTTTAGAGTGCAAGATATAAAAGGATCTCCCTCCATACCATCGGGACAAACACATATAGGACTATGATTTACCACGCGGCATTCTGCAGAAACAGCACATGGGCCAGGACAAGGGTCTACACATTTCTGATTGATGCAAGCTCTGTTTAATGGACACTCTGCAGAACTAGTACATTCTGGGCGACAGGATGGAGGATTTCCAATGTAATCTGAGAGACAAGAACAGATTGCAGCACCATTGAGCTCCCTACATTGAGCGTAGTTACCACAAGGGGATGGCTGACATGGATTGGAAGGAGGAGGCAAGTATGGTATTTCCTTTTTGGGCACTAGATGGCACCCTTGGAATGGTTGTCCTGTGTATCCTTCTAAGCACTTGCATGTGGGAACGTGATTGTAGACTTCACAAATGGCGTCTATAAACAAGATATAAACAATTAGACAAACAATGCATTCAATAAATACAGTTTTAATTGTATTGCAAGAAAATTCGTTTTGAATGATATACAAATACATACTTATGCCACATAATCCGGGACATGGGTCTTCGCATTTATTTCTCCTACAAGCCTTATTATGAGGACAATCTTGATTCAAAATGCATTCAGGGTAGCAACCGACATACGGATCTCCTTCGTAATCTTCAATACATGTACATGACCCAGCAGTGTTTCTCACACGGCATTCTATAAAACACGCAAATTATTAACCAGTCGTCATATCATGATAAATACAGTTTAAAAGGCGAAAAGGTTTGTGCTACATACCAGCATTAGCACCACAAGGAGATGGGTTGCAAGGATCCAACGTTTCTTTGATAATGGCAACTGGAGGAGGAGGAGGAATGAGAGAACAGCCTCGGAATGGATCTCCAGTATATCCTTTGAGACAATAACATCTTGGCTTATGCGAAAGTGCTTTGCATTCCGCATTATAGCCACACGCACCAGGACAGGGATCTTGACATTTTTCTCTAATACACGCTCTATCAGTAGGACAGTCTGGGTCAATTGTGCATTCTGGATGACAGTTGGGAGGGGACCCAATGTAACCTGGTTGACAAGAACAAGCAGCAAGTCCATTGATTTCTCGGCACTCTGAATACGGTCCACATGGATTTGGAACACAAGGATTCGCGGGTTGTTTTGGCGGAGGAGTTCTCTTTGTTGTGCAAGAGATGAAAGGATCTCCTTCAGTTCCAGATGGGCACACGCAATGAGGACTATGGTTTACTACGCGACATTCAGCTGATGCAGAGCAAGGTCCAGGGCAAGGATCTTTACATTTTTGGCCAATGCAAGCTTTGTCAAGCGGGCATTCTGAGGAACTTGTACACTCTGGTCTGCAAGCGGGAGGACTTCCAACATAGTCAGGTAGACATGAACAGACAGCGACTCCATTTAGATTCTTGCATTGAGCAAAGTTTCCACATGGAGAAGGATGGCATGGGTCAGTTGGAGGTGGTAGATAAGTAATATCTTTCTTGGGTATCAAATGGCAGCCTTGAAATGGTTGACCAGTATAGCCCGGAAGACAATTGCATGTTGCTACGTGATTATAAACTTCGCAAATTGCATCTGTGAAAACAATTATAAACATAATACAAATTAAAAATCCAGGAATTGCAACCTTAATCTTTGTAGTTAGTTTTCTTACTTATTCCACAAACTCCAGGACAAGGATCTACACATTTATTTCTACTACAAGCTTTGTTTGATGGACAATCTTGGTTGAGAATGCATTCGGGATAACAGCCTGTGTACGGATCACCTTCATAGTCAGGAATGCAAGTACATGAACCAGCTCCATTCCTATTTCGGCATTCTGCGAATAAATGATTTGATATAAGGTTTTTATTTAACATATCATAGGGTACATGTTCATGGTTTCGTATAGACCCAAAACAACTATGCATTAACGAATATCATACATATAAATCTGTATAATTATTTACCAGCATTAGCGCCACACGGTGAAGGGTTGCAAGGATCTAAACGTTCTTCCACAACCTTAATTGGAGGAGGCGGGGGAATGAGTGAGCATCCCCTGAACGGATCTCCAGTATATCCGTGCAAACAGAAACATCTGGGTTTGTGAGACATGGCTTTGCATTCCGCATTGAATCCACAAGCTCCAGGGCAAGGGTCAATACATTTTTCTTGAGTACACGCCTTATCAGTTGGACAATCTTGATCGATAGTACATTCTGGACGGCAATTTGGTGGTTGGCCAATATAATTGATTCTGCAAGAGCAGGCAGCATGTCCGTTGATTTCTTTGCATTCAGAGAATGGACCACATGGATTCGGTACACAAGGATTGCTAGGCTCTCTTGGAGGAGGGGTTCTTCTGGTCGTACATGAAGTAAACGGATCTCCCTCAGTTCCAGTCGGACAGACACAAATTGGACTGTGGTTTACCACTCGACACTCTGCAGATACTGCACAAGGACCAGGGCAAGGATTCACACATTTCTGATTGATGCATGCTTTGTCCAACGCACATTCAGAGGAGCTGACACATTCTGGCCGACAATTTGGTGGACTTCCAACGTAACCTGGGAGACAGGAACATACAGCAACCCCATTGAGTTCCTTACATTGGGCAAAATGTCCGCAAGGAGAAGGATGGCATGGGTTCGACGGAGGAGGCACATATGGGATTTCCTTCTTCGGTATAAGTCGGCAACTTGAAAATGGTTCACCGGTGTATCCATCCAAGCATTTGCATGTGGCCACATGGTTATACACTTCACAGAATGCATTGATTCCACAAAGTCCAGGACATGGGTCGGCACATTTATTGCGCTGACATACTTTGTTATGTGGACAATCTTGATTGAGCACACATTCTGGATGGCAACCGCTGTACGGATCTCCTTCATAGTCTGGGAAGCATGTACAAGCCCCAGCACCCCCGCGGACTCTGCACTCCGCATTCACTCCACATGGGGAAGGATTGCAAGGATCTAGATTTTCTTTCACAATCTCTATTGGTGGGGGTGGAGGGATAGCAGAGCAACCGCGGAATGGATCGCCTGTATTGCCAGCAGTACAAAAGCATTTAGGCTTGTGAGACAAGACACGACATTCTGCATTGAACCCACATGCTCCAGGGCAAGGGTCTTGACATCTTTCTCGCAAACAAGCTCTATCGGTAGGACATTCGGAATCAATTGTGCATTCTGGTCTGCAATTTGGAGGGCTTCCAATGTATCCAACTAGACAAGAGCATGCAGCCAAACCTCGAATTTCTTTACATTCTGAAAATGCCCCACATGGGTTGGGCACACATGGATTCGTTTGCACTTTTGGAGGAGGTGCTCGTTTTTCATAACAGGAGCTGAAAGGATCTCCTTCTGTTCCTTTTGGACAAACGCAATGAGGACTGTGGTTGACAACTCTGCATTCAGCTGATGGGGCACAAGGTCCAGGACATGGGTTTTTACACTTTTGATTTACACAGGCTTTGTCCAATGGGCATTCTGCGGAACTGGTGCATTCAGGACGGCAACTGGGAGGAGAGCCTATAAATCCAGGGAGACATGAGCAGACAGCAACACCATTAAGATTCTTACATTGGGCAAAGTTGCCGCATGGTGATGGATGGCAAGGATCAGTTGGTGGCAAATATGTGATCTGCATTTTAGGGATAATGTGGCACTCTTGGAAAGGTTGTCCAGTGTATCCTTCAATACAATGGCATGAAGCGATGTGATTGTAAACTTCACAATATGCATCTGAAAATTTTAAAAATATAATTATGAGCATTTTTGGCTTCTGGATACGGTCTAAAAGCGAACTTCATCATAATTAATGCCGTACTTATTCCACAAACTCCAGGACAAGGATCTTCACATTTATTTCGCCTACAAGCTTTATTGGATGGACAGTCTTGGTTGAGCACACATTCTGGTCGACAACCAATGTATGGGTCCCCGAAATATTCCGGTATACACACACAAGAGCCAGCGCCATCTCTTACGCGACATTCTAATCAAACAGTAAAAATTATAGGATTCCTACTATATTCCTAATATATTCCTATACTATACCTCATAGGATTAAATATGTCTAGGTACTGAAAACTAATGAAAACATGTTTTTTAAATGCGGACCACGTACCAGCATTTGCTCCACAAGGGGATGGATTACATGGATCAAGATGCTCCTCAACTTTCAAAGGTGGCGGAGGAATTTCGGAACACCCAACAAACGGATCGCCAGTGTAACCCTGAACACAGAAACATCTGGGTTGATGAGACACAGTTCTGCATTCTGAATTAAAGCCACAAGCACCAATACATGGGTCCACGCACGATTCTCGAACACAAGCTTTGTCTGTAGGGCAATCCGGGTCAATAGTGCATTCAGGTCGACAATTTGGTGGTTGTCCAATGTAGTTGGGCAAGCAAGAACAAGCTGCATGGCTATTAATTTCTTTGCATTCTGAGAACGGACCGCAGGGCGAAGGTACACAAGGATTTACTGGGTATACAGGTTCCGGTATCCTGATTGTTGAACAAGATACAAAAGGATCTCCTTCCGTTCCCGATGGACACACGCAAATTGGACTGTGATTGATTACACGACAATTTGCTGTTGGTGCACATGGACCAGGACAAGGATCCACGCACTTTTGGTTTATACACGCTTTGTCCAAAGCACATTCGTTGGAACTGATACATTCTGGACGGCAAGATGGAGGGCTTCCAATGTATCCTGGATATAAAGATTGGATTTTAAAACTGATACAATAAAGCGAAACAAAAATTTGAAGTTAAAAGGTCATACCTGGCAAGCAAGAGCAAACAGCAACATTGTCACTGACTGTACACTGCGCAAAGTTTCCACATGGGGAGGGAATACAAGGATTTCTTGGTGGCAAGTATTCCTTCTCAACAGGTGGCACCAGATGACATCCCTGGAATGGCTGACCTGTATAGCCGTGTTGGCATTTGCAAGTAGCTATGTGGTTATAAACCTCGCATATGGCGTCTAAAATGGAAGAAAAAGAAGTTAAGAATATGTTTCACAATGCATTTCATGTAAAAGGATTGTATGATGTCAAAGAGTCTTATACTTATTCCACAAACTCCAGGACAAGGATCTACACATTTGTTCCTGCTGCAGGCTTTGTTCGCTGGACAATCTTGATTCACAACACATTCTGGTCGACAGCCAACGTACGGATCACCAAAGTATTCGGGTAAGCAATGGCACACAGGATGTTGGTTTTGACTAGTACATCTTGCATCTGCAAAATAAATATGCTTATTAGCAAACAAAATTCTCAAAGTGCTATACTGAAAGCGTATTTTGAGAAATTATCTTACTCGAGCCACAAGGAGAAGGATTGCAAACATCCACAACTTTTTCAACTGAAATGGATAAAAAACGCTTGAGACATGACAAAAACTTAGTTTTAAAAACTTCAGAGTGGAAATGCTTACCAATTACGATTCTTGTACAGGCTGCAAAAGGATCCCCTTCATAGCCAGGATCACAGGAACAGACAGGTACATGAGAAATGACTCGACAATTTGCATTGAGCTGTTACATCATTTATATAAACGTTATATCATACAGCAAAAAATCATCAGCACAAATAATGGAAACAATTATATATATAACATTATCTAGCCAATCTGAAAAATCATTACCCCACAAGCCCCAGGACATGGGTCGACACATCTTTCTTTGACACAAGCTCGATTATTGGGGCAATCCGCGTGTATTGACTGAAAACAATGGAAACAAAATATATTACAAATGCTATGAATTAGCAAACTACATACTACTGTTATTCGAAAAATAGCTGATCAAACACGTGACTTTCACTGGATTGAATTCACTTACACATTCGGGGCGACAGTTTGGTGGACTTCCAAAATAATTAGGAAGACATTTGCAAACTGCACGTTCGTAAATTGTTTGACACTCGCTGAATGGCCCGCAAGGACTAGGAACACATGGATTTTGGGGTCTTTGAGGCCGTGGCTCGGCTATAATTAAAAAAAAAATTAGCGAGCAATCCAAAAAAAACAGGAACAAATAATATAAATCGTTGAATACATTAAAGAATTTTTACTTACCAACAACTTTAATAACTTCCTGACATTGTACGAAAGGATTGCCCGTAAAATGCTCTAAGAAAAATTAAAAATTTCGTGTGAAAATACACTTCATATTGGTCAATAGAAACATTGTATAAAAATAACTTGTACCTCTACAGGAGCAAACTGGAGAGTGATTAATTACTCTACATTCTGCAGATGGAGCACATGGTCCAGGACAAGGATTCACACATTTGAGGCTCACGCATGCTTTGTCTGATGCACATTCTGATGAAATCGTGCACTCTGGTCTACAGTTTGGTGGTGATCCAATGTACTGAGGCAAACAGGAGCACACAGCCAATCCATTTTGTTGTTTGCATTCTATAAATTCCAATAATGCATGATGCAAAAATTAAATTCCTATCCTTTCTAAAAAATTCAATGAAGAGTTAGTAATTCAGGTTAACCAACCGGAATAGAATCCGCAGGGTGATGGACGACATGGGTCTACTTTGGGAGCTGGAGGAAGATCTGAAACAAAAGTTAAAGTTTCAGTTACAGTGGTAAAATTATGAAGATGGATAAAGTTTGAATTTGAAAATCAGTGGTTAGAAGTAATACATTTGGGAGCAGTTTTGATGCAATACTTGAAAGGGTTGCCTTCATGACCCTCTGGACAGTAGCAATTGGCAACATGATGATGAACTTTGCACAGCGCATTGCTACCACACGTGCCCAAGCAAGGATCTATGCATTTATTACTGAAGCATGCTTTATTCAATGGACAATCAGCATGGGTTTCGCATTCAACACGACAAGCAGAGTAAGGGTCTCCTTCATAAGGTGGGATGCATCGACAAGATGCTTGATCATTTCTATTGTAACATTCTACGCAAAATCATACACAAATTGAACGCATGGAAATGCATATCAAAGTAATAGAAATGTGTATATATGAACAAGCTTACCTGCTCGCACTCCACAAGGATTGGGAACGCATGGATCCACATGCTTGACGGGTTCTGTGGAGTGATTTAGAATGAAGAATAGTTAAGCATACAACTTTGACCAATTAATCATACATTCCAAAGTTTACTCACCTTGAATCTTATTACAACGCACAAGAGCATCCCCATAAAAACCTTGGATGCATGAGCAGATTGCCACATGGTTGATAACTTGGCATCCAGCATCTACGCAAAATATAGAAGAATTTTAAAAAATAAAAATAAAATAAAAAAGGCTTTTGAAAATCTTTACTTCAAATATGGGCTTACTTTCTCCACATAATCCAGGGCATGGGTCAACACATTTGTTGTTGTGACAAGCTCGATTTTGAGGACAGTCACTGTTCAACTACCCAAAAAAAAGGAAACAATTGCAATAAAAATTTTCGAAACTTAAATTATTTTTTAGGAAACAAATATAGTTTTCACATTTACCGTGCATTCAGGTCGACAGTATGGAGGAGTCCCGTAAAAATCGGGTAGACATGAGCATATAGCACGATGTCCATCCCGCTGACAATCTAATCACAAAATTAACGATTTTAGATCACAACTCAACCCATTTCAGGTTGAAGTATTTTCAGCAAATAATTCATTCGAAACTTACGAGCATTCACACCACATGGGGAAGGATTACATGGGTCTCTTGGAGCTGGTGGTTGGGTAACTATTGGCTCTGAAAAGGAAGTTTACAGGTTACAAAAATAGTATTTCAGTAATTATAACATGCTGTTTGTGCATCACGCTTCAATTTCATACCAGGTATACGAGAACAGACAGACAATGGATCTCCCCTAAATCCTAATGGACATGAACAATACGCTGCATGAGCTCTCACTTCGCATCTAGCATTATAACCGCATTTACCAATGCATGGGTCAATGCATTTCTGCTCTACACAAGCTTTGTCCATGAAACAATCCGAGTTTGCTAATGCAAATCAATCATACAATGTTAGAGCACTGGTTTTCTTACAATTGATAGCTTTATTATGTTATGTATACTGTAATGCTCTTACTTATACACTCAGGTCGACAATTTGGTGCAGAACCATAATACCCAGGCATGCATTGACAAATTGCTTCGTTGTAAAAACTTCGACATTCTGAATAAGGGCCACATGGAGAAGGATAGCAAGGATCTCGAGGAGGTGGTGGATCAACTCTTTGCACGCAGTTGACAAACGGATCTCCGGAGAAACCTTGAGGACAGTAGCATGACGGCGCATGATTGTGCACTTTGCATATTGCCCCTAATTAGTTTCAATAGTTTTAATAATTAGCACATTTTTAGTTTATTAAATGCAGAATACCAGTAATAAGAATCTAACCATTTCCACATGTTCCGATACAAGGATCAATACATTTGTAGTCAGCACAGGCTTTGTTTAATGGACAGTCTTGATTCAACTATAAAACAAAATTAAATCAATAGGGATATTTTATTTCCGCATTACTGTACTGTGAACCAATGAGGAACAAATAATGAGAGAATTCAACTAACCACACATTCAGGTCTGCATCCCAAAATCGGATTTCCGAAATATTTTGGAAGACATTTGCAAACCGCAGTTTGCCCTTGTGCTTCACAAACGGCATTGTCACCTATGAAAATCAAATGACAAGTTGAGTGAGTAAGAAGAAAAAACCAAACAAATAAATAAAAGGAATAGTTATAAAGGATTGTATTTGCTTACCACATGGAGATGGATGGCATGGGTTGATCGGTCTCGGAGTTGGCTTCGGCACTGTGAACAGTAAATGAAAATTAAATATACCACAAAAAAACATTAATCTTTATACGAGCAAAACTGTCTTTACATGGTTTTCTTTCACAAATTACGAACGGATCCCCTTGTCTAGACTGTGGACAAGAGCAAATGGGAGTGTGCTGAACAACTTGGCATTCAGCATACAAGCCGCAAACACCAGTACATGGGTTCTTGCAACGACTTGAAACGCAAGCTTTGTCTAAGGGGCACTCAGAATCCCTCACACATTCTGGTCGGCATGGATTACCAAAAAAGCCAGCTTTACAAGAGCAAACGGCTTCTCCATTACGCACTCGACATTCTTTAAACGCATAAGAAAAAATTACTTCACGCCCTTTAGAAACAAGTTTTATGCACGCCAATTTTTACCTGAGTTCGGACCGCATTGATTTAAACATGGATCCTGGATTGGTCGTGGAGGCAAATACAGTCGATCTATCCAAAAAATCGAGTTCCAAAGTTCATGCAATGAATAAATCCATTGATAGGTAGAAAACAAACATGTAGCTTGCTTACCGGATAACTGACATTGACGATAAGGATCACCAACATAATTTTCAAAGCATTCGCACACTGGACGATGATTAGCAACTCTACAGTTTGCATTCACACCGCAGAGACCAGTAATGCAAGGATCGACACATTTCTGATCTTGGCATGCCTTACTGTTTGGACAATCCGAGTTAGAGATACATTCGGGTCTACAACGTACTAAAGGATCGCCGGTGTAACCAACTTTACAAGAGCACACTGGTCTACTTCCGGACACTCGACAATCTAGTTGATAAAATCCAATTTTATAGCAAAAAACCGCATAAAAAACTGCCAGTAAGACAGAAAATTGCAATACAAATATAGCTCATTAACTAGCCATTTAATCATGTAACATACCAGCTCCGATTCCGCAAGGTGATGGATTGCATGGATTTTTCTTGGTGGTGTTTCGCACTAAATACATGAAAACAAAGTATTTAAGCAACCCACTTAACAAAACACTACCATGAAAAAAAAATTTTGTAAAACAAATATAAAAACGGCAATTACTTTGAATGCAACGGGTGTATGGATCGCCATACAAACCTGGAACAAAAAAGCAATAACATAATGAAAAAACCCATACTTACTACGCGACCTAGAATGAAAAATTGTCGCCATACCATAATTACAGGTACACACAGGGCGATGGTTTTGAGTTCTACAATCTAAAACAAGCAAAATAACGTAATAATGAAAATAATTTGTCTTTACAGCATGCTATATAGTATTTAAGCAAAGACTAAACACATACCCGCTCCAATACCACAAGCACCAGGGCAAGGATCTACACAATTGCTGTTGATACATGCTTTTGTAGGTGGACAATCTGAATGTCTTACGCAGTCAGGGGTACAGCCTCTAGTTGAAAGTGGATGTCCTTTGTAGCCCTTCTTGCACAAACAGACAGCACTGCTTCCTTGAACACTGCATTCGGCATTAGGGCCTGCGCAATACAAAATATTCATGAAAAAGTGCTACTTTCTTACACAAAAGCACACGACTTTAACATCGAGCTATAGTAGCTAAATTATATAGTTAGATTTTTACCACATGGATTGGGAACACAAGGATCTATGATTGGATCGCATTTTTCGTAAGGATTGCCAGCAAAGTTCGCTTTGCAGCGACATACTTCTTGGCCATTCATTACGTAGCACTCACTGTTGGCTCCACAAGGCCCTGGTCGACACATTCGTTGGCCAGGTTCAGTACAGTTAATGTAAGGATTCCCGAATTGCCCTTAGAATAGAATGCAAAAAATCTTACGAACTATTCTTTATTTCATATAAAAAAGCAAAGAAATACAGATTGCGCTCCATACCTGGTGGACAATAACATGGTGGAGTTCGACTAGTGTCGCAAACCGCACTTGTAGAACAAGGATTGGGTTCTGTAATACGGAAAATTACGTGAGGTTTTACATGTTTTGGAGCTCTAAAAATCAAGAATCTTTGTACTTGATAAGTTAATAGCTCACCACAAGGATTTTCTGTTTTCACGCAACCATTGATCGTATTCGGACTCTCTATGTATCCCCTGAGACAAGTACATCTTGCATATCCATTGTAGATGGTACATTCTATGGAAGAAACGATTTACATAATTACAGATTTCGACTAAATTAATGTGGGATCTTAAATCTATACTTTTTCATAAACAAAATTTCGAGTCACCCTGGACAACTATAGTATTTTACCTGTATTAGGACCACATCTAGACGTAGCACAAAGGTTGGCAGGTTTGCACGGACTACTTGGAGGATTTCCACTAAACGATGGAAGGCAAAAGCACACGGGCTGTCCTGAAACAACTCTGCACCCAGAATTTGGACCACAAGCATTTGGTTGACATGCAGTTCCTTCTGGGACTGAGCAGAAAATATAAACATTCTAATACCTTAAAGAAATGGCAATATTTTGAACATATAGAGACTTACTGCATTTGGTAAACGGGTTTCCACTAGTTTTCTTTGGACAGAAGCAAACCGGACCCTTAGATGTCACTTCACAAGATGCTCCTAAAATTTTATAATTTCATATTATGTGGCATTTGATGAAATATTTTTAACATAATAATGGTCATTCAAAAATGTGTCTTACCTTCGCCACATGGGTTTGGTTGACATGGATCTTTCCTTTCTGTAAGGTGTAAACACAGTGAAAAATTCACTCCACGTACAGAAATGCACTAATCATGTAAAATACACTATAATTGCGAAAATGACTTACGTTGACATCCCCTCGTTGGGTCACCAATATATCCCACAGGACACTTGCATTGCATCTTATGATTTTTCACTTCACAAACTGTATTCTTGCCACATCTGCAAGGAGTAGTACACTTTCTTTGCAAGCATGCCAAATGTGATGGACATTCGTTATCACTTCGGCATCCAGAGACAGCTACGAACAAAGTACCCAATTAATATCACTTCATTCGTTATTAATATTATTTTCAGCTTTCCATCAGACAAATTATGAATAAATCTTTTGCATCTTACGTCTGTTACAAGCCAAGTAAGCATTTCCTATGTATCCCTCAAAACATCTACAAAATGCTTCCTTCCTCTTCACAAAGCATTCAGCATTCACTCCACATGAATCTTGCATACAAGGGGATCTGCAAACCCGGTTTAAGCGGTCGCAAATACGATTTTCTGGACAATCTTTGTCATATTGGCATCCACCCAGATTTTGAGGAGGATTGCAACTACGAGTTGGTTCCCCAATGTATCCTAGGTACAAAAAATTATCAAATGTGTTGTAATCAGCGCTTACACAGTTAATAAATTCATTTTTGTGTGACTTTATGCTTACCATCAATGCACGAGCAGACAGCCCGATGATTTTGATTGAAACAATTGGCATTGCTGCCACAGCTAGCAGTTCTACAGGGTTTCTCGCACCTTTGATTTCTACAGGCTTCATCATTTCGACAATCACCGTGACTTCGGCAACCAACTATTCCCCCAAAAGTAGTACCAAAAATAAAAATTAGAACACAAAAAACGGATATTCCTCCGGCAGTGCCATTAACAAACAGGTACGACGAAATATAGGAGAGGACAAGGAAATTGGGGATTCTTTGAATGAAAGGAATATGTTACTGGAAAAATTGTGTTTTTCTGTACAGGATATATTAATAAAATGAGAAATAGTTTTACCTGCGTTTTGTCTGCGTTTAGAAGTAGCATTGTTTTTGGTTAGTGTTGTGATTCTCACCACTTGTGAGCGCCATCTTTTGTTGTATAATTGTAATGAGGATACTCTTCACCTGTGAATCTTGTGGTTACAGTGTTTTATGGATGAAAATATACAAATACCACTACAAAGGGAGATACTAACTAACTATGTAAAGCCAAAGATATTCAACATTTAAAAGAGTCGTAAATAAGTGTGAAATAAATAATAATGCCAAGTGTTTCAGTTTACAGGTAATGAGTTTGTGTAGTATTCGTGTGAAAATGGCACAGACATGCATTTTTTCGGGTATTGTAAGATTTGTCATTTCATGATTGGTGTAGGACAAAGGATAGGTTCAGGATTCATCATAGGGGAAACATGCTACAACAATTCACGTAAGGGGAGAAAGTCATACACAAGTAGGTGATAACTCTAACTTAAAAATTACACACAAGACACACAAAACAAGACACAATGCGATCCAAAACTCTAACTAAAATGTCCAGGAAACACAAACAAACACACACATTCACAACAATCTTGTTAAAAAGCGAGAAAAATGTTAAGTGTTCTACTTCATACTAAGTAACTAAATCTGTGTTACTGCCGTCTGTTTCAAATTGAATGAGACCTCTCCAATACAGAGTTTGCTATTTTGGTAAAATGATCATTTGTTGAACGGAGAAAAGTGGTCTCATTGCTATGGCAATAAGTTTGCAGGAATTTCAAGTAGAGAAATAAATTGCGCTATTTTCAATACGATTTTCTGGAAAAAAAAGTTTTTTTTTCATCACCAGTTTGTTAACACGGAAACCAGGAGAAAACAACCAATGCCAAATAACTTCGGACTAAAAATGTTCCACTTTAATTTGAAACGGACAGCAGCGTTCTATGCGTGTTGAGGGAGTTAAGTAAGACAAACAAGAGTTTTTTACAAGTTAGTGTTACAAACAGTAAAGACAAAACAAGAGCATGTAAAAAATCTGTTGACAAAAATATTAAATCAAAACCATCATGACACTCAAAAATATATCGCAAAACATTATTTCCGAAAAATTGGGTTCAAAATGTTTTTTTAAATGGAAAATTTTACCATGTAACCTTCGTTTAGTTTTGTTGGATTAGTGATTGTGATTTTCCACTCTCAGGAGTTGAGTTAGTGTTACGTAGTTTTCATGTGATGTGGTCCATGTTTCACTCCTGACTCCATGGTAGTATTAGACTGATGACCAGTGTTCGAGAAATTCCCGCACAAGAGATGTTAATGATTTTTTGTATTACGTGTGAGCATATAAAAGGACTCACAGTGAGACAGTTGTTTTTTTTGGTGTACCCAAATTCTCCATTAAGTTGTCATGTTATTATTGTTATTAGGCTTATTATTCTTATCATACAATGCACACTCTCATTCACACTCGTGGAATCTACTTTAAATCTACGGACTACACTATGGGAACAAGGACTTACGCAATCCCTGCACACATTACCTGTTTGAGAGGATTTGCTTGAGACGCAATTTGTTGTATGATCCTTAACTTGACACTCTTCATTCTTGCGGCATGGGTTATTCACTTGACATGGATCCCCACACTTGCCATTGAAGCAAGCCAGATTTGATGGACATTCTGAGCTACTTCGGCAACCCCCTGATAGAAAATCGAGTGAAATCAATTCAAGATTAGAACGAGTATTGGAATTGAGGATTTGTATATTAATGAGTCTGCCATTAGCCATTCATAAGCTTTAATATGATTAAATATTTGCGATTGCTATTATTAAAATATTATACATTTTTAGTTACGATAACCCAGTTCACCAGTGTGATTCGCAGCAAATGATTCTTTGACCAATTTGTATATAGTCATTACACATGCTGTACCATTCCCGTTGCATTCCATAATTTAGTTATCAATAAGTCAATAAGAGCACACAAAAGAAAAGAGTTAGAAGAAAGTAATACAATAAAACAACAACAAAGCTTCAGATTACGACTAAACAGTGAGCCAAGATGCAAGCATTTAAAATCAACTATCATTCAATGCACTTTCGAATTTTCGTTGACCTAGCAAATAACTAACTAAAAGGATGTAATGGATGCTGCAGTGGTTAATGTCATGTTTATCTGTATTCGCAATACAATCAACACAGATAAAAGCCACACGAACGAAACTCCATATTGAAAGCCATAGTTCTCTAAACGAATTCTCATTCTCATGTATCAAATTAACACATTCAGCAAACTAACCATATATTTTCAGTTAAATATACATAAAACGAGCCATGCATGCAACTATAGTATTGTACACTTCATTCCACATTCGCGTACGATGTTATTAAGTAATGTAATAAACGTACCCTGAAGTAAATATACCATCTAAAATCATTCTTTGCATACCGCAGTAATTGTATACATGACATCTACTCAACACTGTTGGTTACCCTTATCATCTAAATGTTTGCTACATACAAGTGTCATGCAAAACCGCACTGGGCAGTCCGTATTTCGTACACCTACATTATGTATCTAAAAAAAGTAACTGTCAAACAATGCATGCGTTGTCAACTTGTTAGATTCCATCCGACTTGTCCAAGTCAGCGCTTCTGCCAAACAAGCGTGCTAACTTTCTCTGGAGAAAATGTTTTCTCCACTTGTGTACTTTACCTTTGAATATCTCGAGAGTGCAATTGTGTTGGGACTCGGGAGCTTCATGAGAGCACGAGCACATAGGCTTATGATCAGACACGTAGCAACGTGCACAAACTAGTTCATAAACTTTACAAGGGTCGCAACAATAGTGCTCAATGCACACATGAGAGCTTTTGCATTCACTATCAGCATTACATATTCTCTGTACCCTATCATAAGCCTCTGTAGTAGTAGAACTAAATTGACCAGAAATTATTACAGGGGACTCAGTCTGTGTTCTATTAGGAATCAAATCGTAGTCTGTTCGATTCATTGCTATGAGAGTTCTCTCCTTATCTATATCAGTAGTGATATTACCGTCTGTAGCTGTTTCTACAGGACTAAATGTGCTAGTACCTTCAGTGAATCCGTACGAATCTGTAGTAGTTATGGTTAGCATGTCAATAGGTTCAGTGGTGTCAAAAACTGGGCCTTTGGAAATCCTATCTTTACCTGGCGTTTCAGTTGTCTCATAAGCTTTGTCCGTCGTAGAAAATACCATGTCACGTTGTGTAATAGATTCTACACTAGAAGTATTATCTACAGTCATTACAACTGTTGTAGTAGTTAGGATCGACTCAGTAGTAATATCATTGTCAATTCCAAAGTCTGATTTTTCAGTAGAAGTAGGTTGCTCAGTGTGTGCTAAATCTTGTGGAGCATACACAATAGTGGTAGTCTGCATTTGTTCCGAAGTGCTCTTCAACGTAGTAGAGTCACTAATGCCTTCAGTTGAGATGGAAAGGGTACTTGATTCAGTTTCTTGGGTTTCATTACCCCCCATAATTGTAGTTGTGTCGATTTCAAAACTAGGAATACTTGTTGGCACCATAGTAGTCAAGTCTATAATGGATTCTGTAGTAGTTTCCAAAGTTGAACTAAATGTTGTTGTGTCATTCTCCAATTGGTCTGTGCGTAATTTTTCTTCCGGTTGGAAAGTAGTAGTCACATCCACATCTGATTCCGTACTAATAATAAAAGTATCTTTTTCCGTTACCATACTTGTAGTGTCAAATACAGCTTCAGTAGTCCTTTCATCGCTTTGCATGGTTGACAAAGTGCTAGACTCATCGGGAGGGCTCGTAGATGTGAAAGACTCTGTGGTAGTTCCATCAAATCTTTCTTTAATAGTTATACCAAGTTCACTCTTCTTCGGGATTGCAGTAGTTCCTTCAGTTAAGGATTCAACAGCACTAGTAGTAGTTAAATCTTGTGCCTTCTCAGTCGTCATATCTAACTCCAAGTCTTCACTGCGAAACATTGCCGTAGTGTCTGGCATAGATGTAGAAGTAGCAAAAGTTTCCGCTTTCGCAGTACGTCGAGTTTCCTCCTTCCCATTACTGACGGTTGTAGGAATATCTGTAGTAGTAAACTGCTCTGGAATATCTGTAACGTTTTTCAAACCTGGGCTACTGGTTCTTTGTTCAATGGGTATACTAGTGGTGACTTCAGTGACCGAACTTTCAGTATCAGTTACACTGGCCTCGGAAGTAGAGCCCAATTCTGTTTTCTCAGCTTTATATGCTGAAGTAGTAGTTTCCGGTAATGTAGTAGAAGTGAAGATATCTTTTTTACCAAGTTCTGTTGTGGTTGATTTTTCAGTAGTAGTAGTTATGGACTCAGGTTCTAGAGTAGTTCTCTCTGTTATAATGATTTCTTCTGGGCGCACAGTTGGGAATGTTTCCCCAGTTTCTGTAGTGATTGCCTCAGATTTTATTGTAATAGCATCTGTAACAAATTCAGGACTTTCTGTAGTTCCTATTGGGATTTTTGTGGCTTCAGCTTCCACCAAAGGCTCAGTTGAAGTAGCAACTTCATCTGAACGAAATTCTTTAGACCGTGACGTAGTAATTTGTTCAGTAGTCTGTTCTTCAAATCCACTGGTCGTAGTTAAGAATTCAGTGATCCTTTTAGTTGCCATGTCTGTGGCAATGGAATACTTTTCAGTTGACTCTACAGATGGAGTCACAGTAGTTTCTATAGGTTTTGTAGTAGTTTCATCACGAGTCAATTCTGTAGACAGTTTTTCTGCAGAGGTCATAGTAGTTGCGTCAGTAGCTGATTCAAATTTTTCGGTAGTCGATTTTTCAACCAATTCTGCAGTTGTAGATTCAGGAGGTAGTTGAGTAGATGTATCTAGACCTTCAGTTGTGCCAGCAGGTAATTCTGTTGTGTCAATACTTCTCACCGTAGTACTCATTTTTATAATGCTTTCAGTTTGAATTTCTATCATAGGAGACTCGGTAGAATCTGTAGCAACGAATTCTGTAGTTTCGAAAGGCAGCGTGTCAGTAACAACTCCGGATTTCAAAGTAGAAGATTCATTACTCATTACTCTCTCGGTAGTCATTTCTTTCTCTAATATTTCCTCAACTATTGTTGTGGTTTCAAGTGGACTCTCCGAAGTTAAATCTCTAGAAATAGTCGTACTTTCTGCCCCAGTAGCCTCAGTTGTGGAATCGGAAACTAGTACAGTAACGTCTTTAACATCCTCTTTTGGTGTCGTTGAGGATTCCGTGGTTTCTTCATCTGAAGGGAAAACAGTGGCTAATCGACCAATATCAATGTCCTCAGTAGTGCTTTGAGTTGTTGTTTCAAAGTCAACTGACAAAACGGTACTTTTTTCAGGCGCTGTAGTTTCGGAGACAGCCGAATAGGGTAATTCAGTTGTAGCATCTGCAATCCTAATGACACCAGAAGAATCTGTGGAACCCTTCTCTTGTGATGAAATCATTTTTGTACTTTCTTCCGCTTGCCCCTTCACAACTATAGTAGACTCGGTGGTAGAAATGAAATTAGCTACAGTGATAGAATCAAATGTTGGGAAAGTTGTTAGCCCAGTTTCGTTGAATCCAGTTACAGCCCGGGGTGTTTCGGCTGAAAACACAGAATATGTTGAAGAATCAGTTGACGTTTCTGTAGTTTTTTCGGCTGTTTCGGTTGTCTCAATTGCTTTTTCAGTTATTGGATACAACATAGTCGTACTGTCAGAGGCAAATTCAGTTCCCTGCTTTGCAGGATAAGTTGTGCTTTCTATATCAGATGCATGACTTTTTTCTAGAGTAAAGGTTGTAGTGCTTTCAGTAACAGAACCAGTACTCCTTTCAGTGGCATATTTAGTACTCTCCTCTGGAAGATATGTAGTAGTGCCATCAGTAGCAAACATTGTTGTTTCTTTCGGAGAATACGTTGTAGTGTAATCTGTTACAAATTTAGTGCTTTGTCCTGGAGAATAAGTAGTTGTGTCATCGGGGCCGTAGCCGGTAGTTCTATTAATATCAAATCTGGGCTCCTTTTCCGGCATATAGGTTTTAGTATCTACAGAGTCAAACATAGTGGTTTGCTCAGGAGCAGAAGTAGTTTCATCATCAGCAGCGTCCATTATTGTCGGTTTCGGAGAATACGTAGTGGTAATATCCGTTGCAGTGTCTGTAGTGCCAGTGATATCCAGCCTAGGTTCTTGATCTAATGAATATGTTGTTGTGCCATCAGTGGCATGAATTGTTGTCATTTCTGACGAATATGTTGTGGTTTCAGGAGCATGAGTATTTTCCCTGTCAGTGGCAAATTTAGTAGTCGCTTCTGAGGTATCAGTACCATCAGTGGTAACTCTGGTAGTGCCTTCAGTACCATCAGTGGTAACTCTGGTAGTGCCTTCAGTACCATCAGTGGTAACTCTGGTAGTGCCTTCAGTACCATCAGTGGTAACTCTGGTAGTGCCTTCAGTACCATCAGTGATAACTCTGGTAGTGCCTTCAGTGCCATCAGTGGTAACTCTGGTAGTGCCTTCAGGAGCATAAGTGGTAACTCCAGTAGTGCCTTCAGGAGCATCAGTAGTAACTCCAGTAGTGCCTTCAGGAGCATCAGTAGTAGTACGATCAATAACGAACATTGTTGTCCGTCTTGGAGAATATGTTGTGGTTTCATCCGTGGTCATGACAGTAGTTCCAATTACATCAAGTCTGAGCTCCTTATCAGACGCATATGTCGTAGTAGTAGTACCTTCAGTGGGATATTCAGTCGTTTGTTCAGGCGAATAAGTAGCTGAACTATCAGTAGTGTATTCAGTTGCCTGTTCTGGGGCATATGTAGTTCCACTATCAGTAGCAACTTCAGTAGTCTCCTCAGGAGTAAATGTTGTTGTACCCGTTATATCAAACCTAGGTTTCTTTTCTGTAGCACCATCAGCAGTAATCATTGTAGTCTGCTCACGATCAGAAGTCGTTGCACTGTCAGTGAAAAATTGAGTTGTCTGTTTAGGAGAAAAAGTTGATGTCCTATCCAAATCAAATTTAAGTTCTTTCTCGGGGTGATAAGTGGTCGCACCATCAGTGAAAAGTTCAGCAGTTGGCAATGTTGTCAATTCCAGGGATAAAGTTAGATCATCCATAGCAGCATCTCTTGTTGTTGGTTTCTCAGTAGTATAGTCCGCCGATTTCATAGTTGAAGAATCTGTTACAAATTCGGTCGTTTCAACTTTTACGAGCCGCTCAGTTGTTTGTTCAGCCTTTTCAGTACCAACAGGACTTGTGCTTTCAGTTGAACCCAAACCCGAGGGTGGCCCAGCAGTTTCTTTCTCAATTGCCGCATACGAAATAGTAGTTTTGCCAGTCACCATGTCTTCAGCACGGTAACTTCCCTCAGTAGTTTGAATACTTTCAGTAAAATCTTTTGTCGAGTGAGTTGTAGTCTCCACCCCTATTTTAGATGCAGTAGTAGAATATGTTCCTTCAGTTGCTAAAGTTTCCTCTTGTCTTTTCTCTGTAGATGAATACAATGGAGTCGTACTCATGTCAGAGATTGAGGTTTCATATTTTCTCGTAGTTTGAACATCCTTAGATTCCTGAGTGGTTGCGATGGCGGGAGTAGTACTTTCACTTGCTTCAGCATAAGAGTCTGTGCGCATTTTCTCAGTGAAGAACTTTTCTGTGCGACCAGTTCGTACAGTGGAGTCATCAGCAGATACGGTACGTTCAGTCTGGGAGAGGATTTCGGAACTAACTTTTGTACTATCAGTATAAAATGCAGTTGTTTGTTCTGTGACATAAGAAGTCATACTATCAGTCGTAACTCTAGTGGTTTCAGGGGCATAAGTTGTTGTACCATCAGTCCTGACTTTATTGGTTTCTGGAGCATAAGTAGTTATAGCTGCAGTCGTTAAAATAGTAGTGTCTGAAGCATAAGTAGTTGTACCTTCAGTCACAACTTTAGTAGTTCCACTATCAGTAGCAAATCCAGTAGTTTGTTCTGGGGTATATGCAGTTGTCCCATCAGTTGCATATTTAGTAGTCATTTCTGGCACATACGTAGTTGTTCCTTCGGAGACAGACTCTGCAGTTCCAGTTATGTCAAATCTAGCTTCCTTTCCTGGCCTAACAGTAGTGGTATCATCAGTGGCAAATTGAGTAGACTTTTCTGGAGTATCCTCAGTTAAAACATTAGTATAAAATGTAGTTTTCTCTGGAGCGTAGGTTGTGCTTCCAGAAGAATATATTGTAGTGTCACGTCCAACTACTGCGTATGTTGTGGTCTGTTCTGGGGCATAAGTGGTTGTAGCATCTGT
>Ga0210040_10001030_pt1 | contig 43864 bp, 29 predicted proteins | sample CryGeyCG12114_NA_FD_185462 | JGI IMG/M metagenome (GOLD analysis project Ga0210040, IMG submission 185462) | Groundwater microbial communities from aquifer - Crystal Geyser CG19_WC_8/21/14_NA (SPAdes) (version 2) | ecosystem: Environmental > Aquatic > Deep subsurface > Groundwater | place: USA...
AAAAGAAAGAGAACTAAAAATGCGCTTTTCAATATTTTTTCCAATTCCAATTTAATGTAGTCCAGCAATTTTGACGTGACCAGCAACGTGTTTGTAATAAGTGGCGGAATGAGTATTTGATTTCATTTCAACAGCGGTTTAAGTGGACTAAAAGAAGCAGCAACATAAGTATTGGCGATTTAGTAGTCATACATGATGATAATTTGTCAGTCACGCATTGGAAAATGGGTCGAGTTCAGGCTTTGCATCCGGGTTCGGACGGCTTAATTAGAATCGTAACTCGTGTGACTAAGAATCGATCTAGGCCAATCACCAAACTAAGTCCTTAACTTTTAATTAATGATGATTAAAAGCTACTCAGTTTTATATGATTATGGTACAGCACTGAATTGAGTGAGTGTGTTTTTAGTCGACGTGGGGTGAAATCCATTCAGTTCGGCATCTATGTATGAGTGAAGCGGCGTGGGTGTAAAAACCTAGACAGTCCGATAAAAAAAAGTATTGTGCTCACTGATCTTTAAACAGTTTTAGCTTTCAAATTTCAATCGAGTTCTTGATTAACTCAATCTTTTTTTCTTATCTTTGGACTTTTAACAGTTGTAATAATTATTACAAGGTGGGCGGTGTTTGCAAGGTTCAGAGTCAAATGAGAAGTGTATGTATTCTATTTAATCATGCATAATGCTGTGTGTGCCTGGAGGAGCTTTAGTTCACTTAAGTTTAAGTTTATCACTTTAGTTTGGCCCTGAAACCAATGCTTGATCAGTACAATGAAGGTTATTTCCACAGCCATTTCTCTGCCTTTTAGCCACTTTTTACTCGTTGTTCATTCTGTTGACTTTTATATAGTTTATTATTGGTTTCTAATTGCCCCACTTTATTCATTATGTAATATTTTTGCTTGTTGTGTTTTTGTTTGTTGATGCTATTGATTACTATTCTATTATTTACAGCATTTTTCTTTCTTTTCATCCTTTGTCGTAACATAGAGCTATCCGAAATATAATCCAATCAGTAATGTGCAATTTCATTTCTTTAAGGACACTTTTTCTTAAATAAAATAAATCTTTTCGTATTAAAAAGTTTTTATAGTTGACTCTATCATTTGTTTATGCGTTTTAGTCATACAAAAACTGTAAACAATTTTGAAGCCACTAGTGGGATTCGAACCAAGGCTATGATGTTTGTGTGCATGATGCACTAAGGTCTTATCAAGCACAAATTGAAGGATTTTCGGCGCACAAACTGCTCGATATACATACTCTCTCTTAACTCGCAATATTTACTTTTGAGAATAGTCAGCTGTCTGAGTCTGAATAGTGAAGCTGTCTCTATTGTGGATGATGTTGCTTTTAATTTTTACGGTTTTGAGGTGAAGGCGGTAGCGGATGTCGGCGTGGCTATTTGAAAATTTTCCCAAATACCAAGGTGTTTTTGATGCAAGTTTTTATTGACATAAGTTGTTTTTTACACAAGGTATTATTGACCCAAGTGGTTATTGACCCAAGTTGTTATTGACCAAGTTGTTATTGACAACGATGTTATTGATAAGTTGTTTTCACCTAGAAGCCAAAAATTGCACTATCAATTGCAAAAGTAAAATCTTACACTCTAGCCTTACGTTTTGCACAATAGTTAACCAACTGAACGAATTTTAATTCCAGGTGGTTTCATACAGTTTTAGTTAGTAATTAGTAACTAACACACAGTATATGACTGTATGGTTCCGCTGTGTGAATCTCTTTGATTTACTTCCGGTACGCTCTCTATTGTAATATGCAAATATTGCTCGCCAATTTTTCAGGCTTCATTTCCGGTAACCTGTATGCACAGCGTGGCCGCTATATTATAAATCAGCGCCATATTGAATTTACGCCCCACGTGTGCTGCATGGGGTGTGACGTCAGCCAAATTCAAATATTGCCCGCGAAATTGACTTATATAGTATTCATTCCTTCTACTGACGATGCTTACCGACTGAAAGTGAATTTAATTGCGGAAAATATAATTGAAACTTAAATTACAGGAATAGACACAGAATACTAAGTTAATTATAATTTAGATCATTCAAATTCATCAATGTTCCCATTTTTCCATCTTAATGTACTATTGAACTTCTTGCATTTAAAATTCGAAACTACCATGCATGTCAAGTCGGGTCTAAAAACACCTTTAACCCTTTACCTCATAGTTTAAAGCTTTTCTGAATGTATACTTTAATGTTGTCCTAATGAGACTCTGTAACAACCAGTTAAGTACTAACTTTACTTTTCTGTCCAGATGGGACGGATTTTCAGTGTGAATTGTTCACGTTACTGTGTATAGCATGTCGGAACTTGGATTTCGTAAATTATACTGCTATAAGTCTGCCTTTATTATACTTGTAAGTAGTGAAACTCATACAATAGTCAATCTCATAATTCAGCGAACTTTGGTGCTTTTGTAATAATAATAATGCGTTCATCATTGTTCCAATGTTGGAGGAGCGAGATGGATGAATAAAAGAGCGGTTTTAGTAGGTTTCACGGAGCACTGGAGATATTTCCATGCTCTGTGTTATGTACAGTGGCTTTAACATTACTTTTGTGCAGTGTGCTGTGCGTGCGCGAGCTTTGACGGAATAATATTATGGTGCTCCGGGATAATGTATTCCCGCACACTCATCGTCACTCGATTACAATCACTATGGTGGTGCATGGAAGCTAGAATTTGATTGTGCTAAAACTGACTGGGAACTGTTCACTAGTTTAATCTGTGCGGGATGCTGCACATGACACGACATGGGTCTGTGAAAGAAGGCTTCTTGATTAATATAGATGCATGATTGATTGGTTTAATTCAATTGTACAGTTTTCATTTATGAAATGCTCAACTTATTGTTTTCATTGACTTGATGTACATCCTGTGTTATACCTATTTCAATGGTCCTGTTGTCTCTTTCATAATTATAACTGACTGACTAAGCTGAAGGCAAAATTAATTATTGAGATTTAGCGTTTAATCTTAGCTAGAAAATTTAGATACTTACGTAATCTATTGTAAAAAAAAGTTAAACTGCGCATGTTTACATGAAATAACTGATTATTGTCTGTAAAATAAGTAAATAGTGCTTAAAAAATAGCAGCTATAGCTCAACTCGTGCTATTGGAACTATAATGGTTAAGTTAAGAATGTAGGAAGGAACACTTTTTGTAATTTTTAACACATGAATGAACGCACAATAAAAAATTCTGTAAAATGAAATTTTCATCATAAACGGATTCTTTTGAAACTCAGCTTTAGGCTACAACTGCACAACATGAAAAGTTTAGTTTCAATGGTAATTTATTGCATCATCGACCATTTAAAGATGGATCCTGTAGCCATACTGCCAAACCCATAAAGAGATTTTGTTTCAGCTTTTGACAACTTGAATCCTTATTTTATGAGTTTCTGTACCCAAAAGTTTGCCGTTCAAGCAGTAATCTACCAAAACCATACAAGGCTTAAACTTTTCAAATTCATGCTCTCAAATACACTTGCCGATATCGTTTTGTTACAGGGCCGTCATCGTCATGAAGTCTTGAATAGAGACTTGTTCAGAGAATATCAAATCACGTATGAATTGATACCCATGGATATGTGCTCATTTGAAAATATTCTGTAACTCAACTCTTATCCATCCTTTGTTAAGCTTGTTTGATTACATTGATTCATGTATTTCTTTTTCCCTCATTCATGCCTAATTTAAAATGCATGACGATAGCAGTTACTGCTAAAGTAACTACTATTTATTTGCTCCAATCTAAACCCTATTCAAAATTCTGCCAATACAAGAACACAAGCACAGAGAATCTACGTAATCTATTATATCTTTTTTGGATGGAATGGAAAACAAATCGGATAGGAACGTGCTCATGCAAGATATATAAAACACACAGAGGCTCTCGGTTTAAATAAACATGAAAATGGATCCAAAAAATTCTCCCCTCTAGCATATTGAATAACCTTTTAGCAAGCAATGCTTTCACTTCACATGAGTTATAACATAATTTATTCAATACTCCTTGAAAATCTTCCAGCAAAACCTTTCAAATGCTTCATCACTTAATTTTTCAAAATCAGTATTTCCGTTGTCATGTCTGAAATCTGAAATATTTAACAACATTACGAAATAGTGGCGTCGCGCTATAATATTTTTGATACATTTGATAATTCTATGATAGTTAGAGGGCAGGGACTTCTTAATCCAACAATTAACTTGTGAGAGGACATAGTCGTTGGTAAGGATGAAAAAAAACTCTTTTAGAAATTGAAGAAAAATTTTTAACCTATAGACTATGTTCTATTTTTTATTGTAATAAACCTGGCCCAGAATGAGTTTACTGTTAAGTTTCCTGCGATTTCTAAAGGATTTGGTAAATAAATGAAATCGAACCAAACTGAATTAATCTTGGAAGAAAACCCACATCAAATAATTACAAACAACAAGTTTAACATTTATGGATCCGTCTTTGCGAAGGGAAACTCAAAACCGAACGAATTCAGGGATATAATTATTGCACATACATATCTAATGAATGGATTACACAAAGAGTGAACATGTGTCAGGTAATGTGCACAGTTAGTTTCAATCGAGTTTAATGAATTTGCGTTCCTTGTTTATTCAGCAAGTCTTTGAATGTTTGTTGAGGCATTCAACTGAATTCATTTCATATCTACAGTTTGTCTGGATTCCGGTATTCTCTAACAGGATTTGAAAGACTGCTTGGTTGCATCAGATTGTAGATAACAGCATTAGCAAATAGTACAGGAAAGAGTGACTCCCTTTCATTCAATACACTTAGTTAGTCAATCAAGTTTCAGTTTGTTATTGAAATACTATTGGAAAGAAAAAAAGTTTCCTATTTAAAAATGACATCATACTGCGTGACATCGTCGAGTCTGAGCGATCACTCCGTTATCTCAACCTGATTTTACAGAATTTGGAAAGATACTGATTTTTTTTGTCCACAGAAAAATTGTGACCCTTAAATTACATTATTAAGGATTGTCGGAGTAGAAGGTTCACTTTTTTGACATATTAAACTTGAATCTTGAAAATGTGTATAAATTGTAAGTATTAAGAGGGGTACTTGAAAGTAAACTCTACTTATTGTGTGAAAACTTGAAAGGAATCGGTTGTTATTTTAGGAGCTAAACGAGAATATGTAATATCACACTCCTGTTGGTGACAGCTATAGAAAAGCATAATAAATGGCACTTCCACAGTACGTGTATGGCACACAAAACTTGGTAAACAAACTAAAGCAATTTATGTCAATGGAGCAAGTTTTGTCACTATTTAGTCTGAATGTCACAATTTTCAGCTCATTTGTTCGCTTAACTAAATTACTCAGCTGACACGAGTCATAAACATGTGGACTCTGTAATTGTAAAAGAGAGCAACTTCTTGACATAATATGTCTCGACCAGTCGCTATGGACCTCAAAATGAGTTAATACAAAAATTTACGGTCATTTAATAAATGTTTCGCAATAGTTGTATGTATGGAATTTTGGCAGCTTCACTATAACAGCTCTACAACAACTCTAATGCTGCTTACGCTCCAAATTACATCCTTCGGGCGTCTGATGGTCATTTCATGAGAATTTGAAGTGCCTGTTTCTGGAGAAAATGGCTTAAACTGTCGTTAAATACAAGCATCTTGTACGCATAAAAAGTGTTGGTTTGGCACTCGCAGAAAATCTACTACTCCGTTTATATTTCAACTAATACCCCCAGATGCTATCTGTGGAAACGTATTAGAATTTCCACGTAGCATTACATATTATTGCTGAAATAAATGTACGAAATCCTACTGAAGTTATCGTCTCATTATTCCAGAATTTACACCTATTAATGACTAAAGCAAACACCATTAAAAATGAATACTTTGAACCTTATACTCAAGTCGGAACTTGACTGTTGACTTTGCGCAATAAAAGTGACACGTTTTTATCAAGAAGTGTGCCCTCTATACCCATGCCGCACGTGATTACCGAATTAGCGAAAGAATTTTTAGATAATTCTACCAAAGGACATCTAAAAGGATATTTAATGTATGAGTTCATACCTTTTCTTAGATTTCTCAGTCATTCACACATGAGTCATTTCCCCAATATAATCACATGTGTGTTTAGTTAATATAACGTGGCACAAACGTTTAATTAAACGAACATTGCCAATTTTCTAGTAATGGTAAGATCACAACCATTTTCTTGGAAACCCCATAGAAATAGATATACTATATTGTGAAAAAGGAAACCCATTGTATTGCAGATTATAATCTCTCCATCAGTACCAACAGTGTTGTACTGTAACTGCTAAACGTGTGTCGCGTGTTTTATCTCACTAAAATGCTGTACATACATTGACTCTGACACATTTGCTTTTTAATGGAATTTCGACATTGACTTATTCCAGCACATGCAATCAGCCAATTTGCTGGTTACCACTAAAACATGCGTCCAGCATAAAATTTTGTGACTGCATCATGCACCACATTTATTGCATATTGCATTCCATACTGAGCGTCCTAAAATCCGTTTAGGATCTAACTAGAAGCCCCTAAGCAAAGTACATGCCATACAAACGATAATAATCATACTACTGACTGTATGGGGGAGCAAACCTTTTAAAGGACTGTAATGCAAGTATTTATACACTAATACAAGATTTCATGACTAACTATGGATTTCCTGAGCACAAAAGACGTTAATTTAGCCAGTAAATGAATCCTTATAATGAAATAGGGGACGACGTAACGGATCCTGATTGTGGCTCTTTTATGTAGCCGTCTCAAAATCCATCTTGGGTCCGTCAACAGGAAGGGAAAGATTACAAGTTCAATTGGGGGAGATCCAATGGAATAATGGGACGAGGGTCCCTCGAGTATCTTTACTCACTGACTTCTTACTCTACAAGATTAAGTGATACACGGCCGCTCCGCTTGACTACTTTTCCTCTGTTTTGTGTACCGCTTCAACTTATACTACCTATATGCTTTTGGTTGCTCCTTCTTTCTCCGAAAATGTGTGTACACACAATGTATTGTATCGCTAGGCCCAGCCAAGCCAGTCAGTTATAGTTAGTTAGTTGGTTAGGAAGGGAATAGGATCTTGCACGATACAATAACGGAGGCATTAGAGAACATTTCATGTTAGTTAATGTGAACCGATGTTCCCATCACAGGACGTAAATGTGAGATAAAAAGCCTACTAAAGTCTCGTATTTACAACTGTTATGGGTCTCTTGAGGTACAATGGGAACTATAGTAGTCAAATTATCGAAAATCAACCGCACATTTCCTACAGGTTACAGCAATATAATGGCTTTTTCAAATGCAAGTTAAAAGGAGATAAGAGAACAAGTGTTTCAAACATTTTTGGGTGCGAAGGAAAATATTGGGATTTTAAACGTAGAATAGAATAGAGCAAAAGTGACAAAAAATGTAGTTTGTATTTTTTATCCATGTCACACTTGGAAACGAATCTCATGTTAGTTAGTTAGTATCTTTGCTAGCTTTCAACGCCATTCCGTCCGTGCATCATTTTTTGTAGATTTTTTACTCGATACCCTTCTTAATGTTGTTTCGTCAACCTTGTCTCATCGGCGTCGTAACTTGAGAAGAAAAGAGAAAGTCTTTGTTTCACTTCATTAAAAGATTTAACCCAACATCCGGGAACAGCATCCAATAATTGACTTGATATGTTTGTGTGCACATATCGAGTGTAGTACAGTAGATAAGTTTTACAATGCTACATAAGTACCTATATGTGAGGCTTTTCACAAAATGTTCATCCGTTTTCACAACTGGAGGAAAAGTTTAAAACTGTAGTTGTTTCTAGTTACTTTCTACTTTTCTTCTGGCTACTACTATTTATATATGATGCTCCAGTAAAGAAAGAAACTTATTTAATTCTCCAGCCACTTGGTTTCCCTGTACACAACTAACTACATTATACATTAGATTTTGTAAGTTTTAGAGCCCAACAGCCGTTCTCCTTTCTTCCACTCGGCCCTATTAATTCAGCAGTGGTAGTTGTTGTTAAGACAGGAAAGTTGTCGTCTCCTGGAAACAGTTTGTAAAGCGTGGTAAAAGTAGTTTGCAAAGACTTTGGACTTTATCAGCTTTTCATTATTGAACACAGCGAAGTCTTCTTTAATCTACTCAATTGGCTACTCTGTTGGCTAGTTTGGCCAAAAAACAGACTCTTCCTAGGAAGGAAGGAGCGAATATAATGCTCTGTTGAAGCCCCAAAAAGTTAAACTCTATAGTCAAGGCAATCATCAATGATGCAGTGGTACACAAGGCAACATCTGTGTACAGAGCTCAGTCTCATTTGTGATAGCTGGAAACTCAAAGTGTTTCCCATATAGGAACTCGAGCAAATTGCAAAAGTTGTGCCCCAAAATTAGAGAGAAGTCCAAGTTTTTCGAGTCGAGCATGAAAACTAAAGATAAAAGACTGAGCATAGGGAGATTGTGAATGCGTGGTGAGTTGTGAGTACTGTATGGGTGCAAAATTTATTTGGACTTGATTTTATGGGAAACGGTGATGTGCTCTGTGAGCCCCAGTTTGTAATGGATGCAGAAAATGAAGGGAATTTAAAATGCCACAAAATGTCTCAATGACTGTCTCTCTTATACGGCCCGAGTTGTGTATGTATTTCATTAGATGATAGGCTCGTAAAAAATGGAACCCTTCAGAGACTATACAGAAGAATGGAGGCAGACAATCTAGTTTGACATTTGAGAAGAGACTCTTGAAAATTGCTTTCATTATTTCCGTACAGTTTGTGAGTGAAAACGTCCTGTGGAACAGACTAGTGTTCCCATTATTTTTTCCAGCCCTTTGTTCATAGGTTAAAGTTTGGAGAAATGTACCACATGATGGTACCCAATCTTGTCTGTTTTCTAACAATGTGACCTTAGATGTCTGTCCAATGACATGGGTATCATGTAACTCGAGTAAAAAACTCGTAATAAAAATCCCAGAGCCAAAAAGTATTTCCCGTCAAATTTGAGATTTGTGTGGATTCCATCCAATTTTTTATATTTTATTGCTTTTTACAGGAAAAGGAAACTAGAGAAGAGTTATATAATTCACCTAAAATTAATAAAATGGGACGTAATCTCACATAGTAAAAAAATTCAGTGGTTGTCATTTGCATATAGTACCATGTCACCTTTACCCTCAGTTCCCATAAAGCAGATTTTTTTCCTCACTAAGCCAATATCCTTTGCCTCTTATCATCTCTTTTGAAACATTGGGCGAGAAAATCATGAGAATCTCTCTTTCCATAGCTTTTGATGTGCAATGGTAAGAAAGCATTTCCGCATTATTTCTGCTCAATAAACTATGAGTCTTCTGTGTTCGTTGCAAGAGATTCATCCTTTTGCTTTTTCACTTTTCTCTTATCATCTTTTCACCTGTGAGTTGTGTGTACCCATGAGTGCTCCTAGTTTCCAAATTATTCCACCAATGTATACAATTCCTTTTCACCCCTATTCACTAATCATCCAAAAATCTGGATCGCATGGTTGAGCATTAGACTGATGAATCAAAAGAAAGAAGGTTATATTATGACATTCATGTTTCTCTCGCTCCCTAGAATTAAGATATCTGTTACACGGTCCTAGAATAGTAGTCATCAGCCCGGTTGTAAAACTTTTCGAGTCCTGTTTTCAACATCATCATCATCATAATCACCACAAAAACTTCTTTATGCACCAGCAAAAAAATCAAGATGATGGCTTTCTCTACTCCAAAGACACTTGCAAAATACTCCAAAAGACCGAGTGTAAGACAGTGACAAAACCTATCCTTTTTGTGACCCATGTGCTACTATAAAGTTGTGCGTGCACTAGTATATCTGAACCCTTATTACGAGTTAGAAAGTCTTCATCTTAATTGGACTGCTATAAAAGCTGAGCAACTACCACTCCAGGAAGAATGGTACACATGTGTAGTTAACTTGGCCTGTTAAAAGGACACTTTTGCTTGCAAAGATACTCCGTCATACCGCTGGAGTCATTCCTAACTAGAGTTAAGCTCCAAAGAATGCATAATATGATGAAGGAAGTAACTCGACTTGAGAAAAGTGGAAAAGCTTCCCAGCCAAATGTTATTTCATCCTTTTGGCCCCATATAAAAGATACGGATCCACATTTGCACACGTATAAATATCTGGTGGGCACGAAAACCGTTTTCCCCCCTTTATTCTTGTGCATGCTAAGGATAGTTTTTAAGTGTGTGCGTACTATATGGTACGAGCGTAGAGAGAACGGTACCCAATTTCCGAGAATTCCCTAGTTGAGCATATAACTCATATCGACACGGGACCCATGAGGCTCAGTCCAGGTTTGCCATCTCTACTGGAAACAACTCTTCTCTCGCTCTGTGAGTCTTTTTTTAGTTTCTTGCACTATTTTTTTCATCTGCAGGCTCGGTTCGTTTGTTGTACACCAATTTTTTTGGCATTGGGGATTATTCATCTCAGGCTGAATTTCGGACAGGAAATATTTTATAAGTCTTTGTTGTGTGCTTGTGCAAAGTTGGCGCTCCACTGTACATGTAGTTTGGGTTATTGATATGACCATTGGAGAGAACCACCTGCAACATTTGTCTGGGAGTGTGTTGTTGAATGCCAACTAAAGAACATTGTCATACTACAGAAACATTTACTACGTCTGTTTGAAACTCAAAACAACAAAACTCAGGTCTGTATGCATTTGCTCTGTTCAAGAAAATGTAGGGTGTAGTAGGTGTTTATAATAGTATTCCATGCCGTATTTATAACTTGTGTGTGTTTGTGTGTACACACACTACACAGTTTTTGTCTTTTATTTTGGTACACTTAAATTGGATGGCTGGTCTGGTGGCAAGTTGAAATCCACATATATAGCTACATAATGTAATGTTGTAATGGTATTCTTTCCACAGAAACAGCTATCATCCTTCCCAGGCCAAAGTGGTCTTCTCAAGTGGAATTCCTTCTTGGTCTCATTTGTTATTGTTGTTGTTTACTAGTTAGCTAGCTGGAAAAGAAACCTTGTATTATGATCATAAGGTGAACAGTACGGGGCTCCAGCAGTGTATGCATGAAATGCACCAGACCATCCCATGTGCATGTACGCAGCATATGAGTGAGAAAGAAGAAATTATTTGAGTTGAAAGGAAACATTTTGTTTAAAAGGATATGGCCTGGGTTCAAAAATTAGTCTTTTTAGGGGCTAGCTGAATGCATCTGCTATTTAGGAAACCTTGTTAGATACATATTAGGTAGGGTTACAAGTGTAATGTACACTACGTAGTTAACTTAGCCTTCTACTTTAGTATAGTTAGTTATAGTAATGTACAATGGGCAATGAGCAAACTGTATTAACTGTGTATGAGTTCATGGAATCATGAGCTTCTAAATAGCAAACAAGTGCATCTCTTTTTCTTTGTTTGGACCGAGTACTGAGAACCATTTATGGAACGGCCAATAATGTATCCCAGTGAATAGTGCATATGCATTGTGTTTCTAGTGAGGCAGTTTCACTCCCCTTAATATAATGCAGCTATTTATTTGGTGAACAAAAAAGAATCCTCATAGTTCGTTAAAAGCATAATAGAAAAATTTCATTCCAATTCCTTGTTACATTCGGTAGTGACCCAATGAATACTGTTTAACTATCAGTGGAAAAATACACCGGTCTTGCGTTCACGCAATTTCATTCACAACTTTTCCCACTGACGTTTGTTTGCGAATCAAAAATAGAAATGCATGCTTTCGGCAAACAATGTTACAGGAATGGGCTTATCCAGGGAATGTAAAAATAGCACTTAGGTGCGAACAAGGTATGATTTACGTGTCTAACTAAACAAAGTACAACGCGTCACAGGTTATATTTTCGCCAGTGATTGCTCCCATTGAATCCTGCTTTGATACAAGTCACGCTGTATATATAGAATTGATGTAATCATTTCGAGATACTCTTGTAGTACATCTTTTTGAATTCACCTCACATACCTACACGGTATGAAAGGATGTAAAAAGTGAGCTGGGAAACCTAGTATATGAGCACGCAATATGTGTACTGTACCAACTGTACTCTCACAGTCAGTATATGGGAAGGGGGAGAAGATAAGATATCTTATTTTTTCCTGAAGTTTGTGTGTGCAGTAAGTAAGTCTATGGATAACGATAGGGATGCACACACCTTTGAGAGATAAGATATAAAGACAGAAATCTTTTGCACAAAAAGAGTGGAGACCAAGTGAAAAAATAACAGACAACAAACAGTAGTCAAACTGTCAGTTTCATTGTATCTTTGTTTGTACAACACAGTTCATGTCCGTCTGGAGCCAAATAGATTCAACAAAATCGATTGTCAAACATGAAGTAGTATAGTCAGTGAATTCGTGGTTTCCAGTTGCTGTGTTAATTGTGTCGTGTGAGAAAAGAGCTGAGCAGATAGATCTTTCGTAATTTATGAGCATCCTTAAGTGGACTGAGAAAAAAAGTGTAATTGGACTATATATTTGCAGAGTGGGGTGACAAGAGATTGGAATTTCAAGATGGGACGAGAATATACCTTTAGTGTGCTGGTAAGTGCTCCCATTATTTAATCAAGACTCATTTTCGTGCTAGAAATGTGGAATTTTGTTCTTTATTGAAAAGGATGCTTTTGTTTGCCCTTCCTTTTTCATTTGCCATTCATATGATCAATCTATATAAATGTTTGAGCAAACATGTGAGTGGGTTCAAAGAGCACGAAGAATGAGATCGATTTAGATGGCTTGGGTTAGTCACTATTGAATTTGGAGAGATGAAGTCATCCATTCATTCAACGGAGAGCTTGAATCATATTTTTTACGTTTACCTTAATTCTACTTCACTACTTGGTAGTTAATGTGTGGTGGCATGCACGCATGCATGGAAATTACGTTCAATAGGATGTATTGTGTATGCAAAATCATTCATAAGTGTAGGGAGAATGGAAAAAATTATGTGTTCTATTTTTTGTGTGGGTTAGTTTTAGTTTAGTTAGTTAATCATCATGTGGGATTTCCCTGTAATTCAAAGGATGTCAAAGTGCAAATAATGTGTGCAGCTTTGAGTACGTAATGATTGACGTGAAGTTTTTTTGGGGTGGTATGTAGTTTGGTAGCATTTCACCTTTTTGGGTACTCGTAGCCGTCGTAGCTGTGCTTTTTCAAGGAACTCTTTGTTTATACATGCGTGCTCCCACGGATCGTAGTTTATGTGAGAATTATGGAAAAACTAGGACGTAGGATGGAATATTTGCATTAGTTTGCTGTGCAATGCACTGAGTAAGAGATGGGATGTACTAAAAAACTAATGGATAACCCGGCATTTTACATTTTAAAAGCTAAATTATTTTGTCCTTATTGCGCTATTTTTTTGTTTATTATGTCAACATGGAGAATGTCTACATCACAGAATACTTTTAGTTGCATGTTACATGGGAAGTAAGATGTGGCTTTTGACGTAAACCAAATATTTAAAAATAGGGTCCCTTGGGATATAGGAACGCTAGCAGCATTTGCTTTGAGTGTATCGAACTCAAAAAGCATGCATTTTGCATTTATTCTCCCCTTCCTGTGTGTAGTCGCCTGAATGTAATGCTATCAAAGCAAGAATTCAGTATTTTCAGTCAGCGAGCTATCGGCTAAGTTTCTTGTATTTTGATTGATTTTGAATTCAATAAAAGTTGGCCAACAAAAGAGTAAATGAAATCTTTAAGAGCCGATTTACAACTAGAAGCAATATACGGTGGAAATTCCTTTTAGTTAGTTTCATGCAACTACTTCACCAAGCTTTACTTTTACAAATGATGAAGTATAAAATCCTGCATCTCATTCTTTGTCTCTCAGCATGGTGAGTGTTCAGTATCTTGTGAAAAGACAATAATTAGTGGGTATTCAAATCAGGATGCAAAAAAACCGTATGCAAGATAGTAGTTCTAAGAATTTGTCCTCCCTCCATTATTTACGCGTGCAAAGCGCCTTAAATTGCTTTAGGCACTTTATCCGAACAATTCGTAAGAATTTGTAATCTTCGCAGGCAGAAAATACTTCCATACGGCAACGGCATGTATTCTATAGATTCACTCCTTTCCATTTTCCGTATACATTATTTCCGAAATCCATTAAAAAGTTAGGGAGTCTTGTAAGTAAATCTCTTGAGATTTTTATTTCCAGTATCCGGTGAATCAATCTTTTGTCTTGTCTATTAGTTGGACGTTCCATTATATAGAAAAAAAAATTGCCGTCTCATGCCATGTCGAGTTGCATAGTTTAAAATAATTAAATATTCTCTGTACTGCATGCTTCATTCTCGCTAGAGCTTTTTTTCTTAACAAAGTCCATTATTGGTGCTAGTTGTTTTAGTATGCTGCTGCGTACTGCTATTTAAAATTAGTACGGTCAAATATATTACAACCAAATAATGGTGTGTCTATTAGTACTGTTGATACGGATTTACAGAACATTCCCTTTTTCTTAACATAATAACAGTTAGTTTTATTTTGCTGTTCCGGAATATCCAAAAATCTTCTATATTTAACCTTTTCCGATAGCCATGTAGTCAGTAATGTAAACAAATGGTTGATTTAGAAAAAAATACGACAGAACACTGCGTATTTTTTATTTCTACCTCCATTGTGAAAAAAACACTGCCTGACTGTACATACATCACTCTTTCAGTATGAATAAAAAAATTCAAACCCAGAACGATGATTGTGCGCTTTACAATGAATACACATATTGCCAATGTTCCCATCTATGACAGGAAGAGTTATTAATGTGACTTCAAATCACGCACAGACACACGCACGCATTATCTTCCAGCTCCCATGATTTATAGAAATTTTTTGAGCTCCCGAACTCCTCATATGGATCCACATTGCACCAGTTTGCAAAAGACACGATCAGGATTCAGGATCGCTTATATGCTTAAACTGTACAGGAAGTGGGAGATAACCACATGTGCTGTCAGTAGTAATGTCATAGTTGCAAATTTCATCATTATACTACAGACGCCGCAACCAGATTTTTACTGCTGAAAAAAAATAAAGATTTATGACAAGCTCTTCAAATAACATATTCTTCGGATGCTCCGTTCTAAACCAAACTACAATCCTGCTAACGCACATGATTCACACATGTGTACAAGTTTACACACCTTAAGATAATGTACAGTAGTAGGTAGAAATTTTCACGTACTAAACCACAATATGCTTTCTTCTTTTTTATCTCAGACATTCCTTTCCTTTCTGATGGTCTTGGGAGTTACTTCGGTAGCCAGTCGCTCATATCATTCCCACTACAACGATCTGGACGAAAGAGATAGCAGAGAGGATATTTTAACTAGTAATAATCTTCACCATCAACACTATCATCATCAAAAGCACCATCCTAACCATTACAACAATCGGCACACGTTCAATCATAAGTTACACAGTCATCATGGTCATCATAGTCGATTTCACAATGGACGTGCCAGCACCGCTGGTTATGGCGACGATTTGAGCAGTACAAAAAATCATGGTCGAGAGGATGGATGGAATCGGAAAAGGACGTGGCATCTGCCATACAGGGAGTCAGCCGTGGGAAAACATGCATACCTGATGGGACGAGGTGATGAGACAGAAGAACAAGTGTCAGCTTCTTCTGAGGAGGAACCCTTGAGTGAGGAGGAGACTTTGACCAACGCCTTCCAAAAACATATGGACAGCAACAAGGATGATGGCAAACTCAAGCCTCATCATGATGTCTACGCGTATAAACTTCCCAGTGATCTGTGGTTCATTGTGAAGTATGTGAGGAGGGATGGCCAGGTCGAGAAGTACATGTGAGTTCGCTAATGTACTGTTTAAATTTTTTACTTAGTTTAATTAATGATACGAGATTGACAGTTTTTTTTGTGTAATCAATGCAATGAAATTTGAATGACGCGTCTTCTTCATTGTGGGTGATGACAGTTGAGCAATGCAATGCGCTTGTGCGACACGATGCTCGTCAAACAAAGAGCAAGCAGAAAGCAGATAATTTGAATGTTATGAATAAGTGAGAGTCATTTTTAAAGTACAAACACAGTTGGATAGGGATGATATTTGAACGAGCAGTTAGGCAGTTTTTTCCGTTTTTTAGGACTATCTTTTGATAAAAAACGGTTTAGACAGCCCAAAAAGTTATATACACACAGTTGAAAAGAAGTTTGACTACCTAGTACACAGCATCTGTAAATATTTGACTTTATGAAGTCTCAAGCGTAAACTGTATTTAACAGCTAGCTACACATTCATACACAAATTTAAAGAAATATAGGAAAGTAACTGTATTTTTTCACGTTATTATTGTCAACTGTGTATTCTTTTGCAGGAATGTTGTGGACAGCTTTACGAACTATTTGGACAAGTTGGATAAAGCGGTGAAATCTGTTAGTGTCAATGTGAATGGAGTGGAGACCGTTTTCACCATTACGAACAAAGAGACGACTAAGAAAAATACCGACTGAAGCTAAAAGTTCTCAGAAAAACATAACTATAGTGGGTTGTAACTATATAATAACTTAGGACTCATAGTGCGTAATGATACTTGTGTGGTCTGGTCGTTGCATTTCTAACTTGAGGATGATCACATTTACAACTACACCATACAGTCGCAACACTTATTTTACGTATGATGTGAGAATGATGATGACGATAAGAAAGAGAAAGTTCCATGACAGAAAAAAAGTTGATACCACCATTAAGATTATCAAAAAAGTGTGTAAATATAGTTACCAAAACTGAATCTCTCGCACTCACAATAAATATGATTATGATTACATTCTCTTTGGCTTTCCCAGTATATATACTTACTACATCTCCGTTGGTCCAAACTATTTCATCTTCCACAAACAAAAGTCTCTATAATATTTATGTGTGATTTGTTGTACACAACTTTTCATTTCACATGAGAATGTAGTTTACAAAACTTTGTCCTTTCTACATAACGCTCTCCTCAGTCAATAAGATCCTAAAAGAAATTGCCAACTACTGACTCAGTTTTTTTTTGGCTTTACGCTCACATCTTCCATTGTTTATCATCACACACTTTTCTCCCCCACTTGTGGTCGTAATAATAAGAAGATATCATTATTATTATCGTATACTGTTTATGTATGTTTGTATGTGTGTGCGATGTACGGAAATAAAGATTATATAAGTCAAGAAAGTTTTCCTTAAAAAAAGATTAGGGTGAAACTTACGTTCCCCCTCCTTTGGATGACTTTTTCTATACTGATTTACAAGCAACCGTTTACATGTTTGGATGTTGGAGCTGTTGTTGTATCCTTTTCTTTGTGTGACTCCAGTTACTAGCCACAATTGAAAATCTAAAAGTTGCTTTTGTGTGTTCAACTTTCATCTCTGTGACTGCGGTTACTCTTCCTTCTTCTCAAAAGGAGTAGAAGAATTTGCATGCAAACACAAAACATTTCAAAGGGAAAGTCTTTCCATTCCGAAGGTACTGATCACCAACTTTTCAAAGAGGCAATTTACAATGAGGAGCTAGAAACGAAACGGTAAACAAGCGTATAAGATTTCTTCAATATTCATGGGTTGGGTTGAACGAAAATGAGGAAACAACGACTTAAACTGGAGTTAACAATGCGGCGAATTCGATTTCGAAATATATACTTTATTCGCTGAATTTATAGCAATTTTAAAATGCTAGCCTTCTTAACAATATAATTTTAATGAGCGACATATGCAATTTAAAGACATCTGCTTTTTTCTTGTTATTGGAAAAATTGATAATACAAAACTGCAGTTCAATACAAAACCAACGCTTTCGAATGATAAGTTTTTTATTTTTAAGGATCCTCTAATTTATATTGCCGACTTATAACTACTAAATTCGTAAAGTCAAACCAGCTGAGTACATAATGTATACTTAATTTCATCCTTGGGTACAGAAATAATAGAATTACAAAATTGTGTTCATCAACTGAATTCGACTGAAACATAAAACACAGAATTAACCTCCCTAATGAACATAAATAGACTAGTAAAGGAAAAGCATGCATTCAAAGGCTAAAAAATATATTAAGTAATATAAATCAATCAAATAAATTTTTCTGGAATTTCGAAAAAACATTTTCTTATTAATACGCATAAATGGTAATTAAACTAGGAGCAGGGACTACATACTACGGACAAGCTAGACCGCGGAATTGAGAAACATAACAAGTTGATAAGATCTTTTCATATGAATATACATCATACTAAAAGATACAGACTCTGTTCAAATGAACCAAAATGACGTTTGAAGGAGCTTGCATGCACAAGCCCAAAATATTTAGACTTGTGCCTCGTACCAAGCACCCGTACAACATATTATAGCAATATTTGGATAATTTATTTGGGCACAATTGTTTTTCTGTACAAATCTGTCCAACCAGTAAAAAATATATCCCCAAAAAAAAACATGCGCATGCAATATTTACATTTTCCTAAGGTTTTTCACTTCTTTCAGGCACTTTAAAATAGCTCATATTATTTCCATGTTATTTGGAGTGTTGGAATCAAACAAATCATGAACAAGTCTATATTTTTGTATATCAACGATGGAGAATTTTCAACAAAAAGTATCTTATCTTGGGCTAAGCGTCTAGGAGTTCAGGCTTATAAAACCGGGCTCAAGTATGTGAATGAATCAGGTAAATTTATGATAAGCTCCACTTGAAACATACCAAAGAATTAAAAAACAAAATACTGAATTTCTAGCTGCTATATCATTTACACCGATGTAAAATCTAAAACTAAATGCGTGTTTTGATGTAACTTCCTAGAAGCTATCAAAAAATGGCGTTAGGATTAACAATATCCTAGTATGAACGAATGAGGCGACAGCGCATGAAGACAAACATTTACAGAAAATATTGCATTAAAGGCACATCTTCTGTGAATATTTGTCCATTATCTTAGGCAAAATCACAATACACAGAAGACACGAAAATCAGAACACATGAGCTCTAGAAACCATAAAACTGTAAGAAAATCACAAAATCATGAAGTCAATCGACAAGAATATAAAAAGAACAGCAAATTAGAATGAGGACATATACACGAATGTACGCAGATAAGTTTTCCAAATTCAAGAGAACGAAATGAAACCGAGAAACCAACAGAACTATGATGATGAAAAGAAGACTTTCACGAGACGTTATTTTACCGTATTAAAGTGCACTGGAAGAAGAGAAAAGCAAGGGTAATTTGATTGGCATAGTAGAAAGCAAACATTAAATCTAAAGACAGGAGCCCATTTTTAGCCAATACATTTAACCCCAAGTATATCTCTCACATTTTTTTGGCAAACAATAACATGTCAAACTAATCAAATTTCAAATTTCTCGTCCAGTCAGCTGGATACAAAGCAGACTGGGAACGTGGCAACTAGAAATGGCAATGAAATAGTACTGAAAATTAGCCCCTATATGATGAAAACCACAAAAAAAAAGATAAAGAAAGACACCCAGGAAACTAACTAAGAGTAGGGAAAAGCAGTATAGCTTACATGAAATCAAAACATGATTTACAATCAGTCAAATAGCTCCAATAAAAGCTATGAATAAAGTGACTTTGCCTAAAAATGAGAGAGCAAAATAAAGCAAGAAGGGAAAGCAATTGTGTTTAACTACACTTGGTTATACTACATTTAGTCTATTATTTCTTTACTGCAAAAAATATGGCACCAATCAGTTCCTTACCAAATAGGCATCAAAAACTAACAGTTAAGTAGCTTGGTTTGCTGTTCTTGCTCACAAATCAAAATCTGACGACTAGCTATTTTGTTTCTCGATGTAAAACATATTTGGTCACAGGAACATTACAATTTCCTCATTCCTGTTATACCGTTCAACACATTTACATAATATAACCAAGTAGATCAACCAACTGATTTCCCTTCATGTTTCTTCCTTTGGAATTGAGTCTTCATATGACCAAAGAAGAATATTTGCTCTCTCCACTCACGCGCTGTCGGCTAATAGTCAATCTGTTCTATCTTTGATGCGAAAGCACTCAATGTGGAAATGCCTGCACATCTGACGAACCTGTTGAGTGAAGAACACAAAAATTAGCACTCATACAAAAAAAAAACTATTGTAATCCAAACGTATAAAATTTGAATTTGGTACTCACAATACAAACTCCATAATGAATTTGAGCCAATGTGGAGATCACTACTAATGTATACACCGCTGTTGTCTCAAAAATTAGTCCAGGTTGAAGTATAGTGGACACTGCTACAAGAGCAGTGACTGGAAACAGGAGCCAATCGAATCCATCACACCTAGTATTACTCATTTGGGCTACTATAAGGCGACAACAGATGTGAGAAAACACGGTTCCAACCATGTAGAAAAACATTCTAGGTTGATGAGTAAGAATGTCTGAAGGAGAAAGAAACACCCAAATAATGGTGAGAATCATAAGATAAACGGACGAGTAGAGAGGACGCAACATCTCCAAAGCGGGACGCATTTTTCCAGTCCCATTTTTGTAGGCCCTGTTCGTCAATACACATATAAAATAAGAAACACTTACAAGCAAAGTCTCTTGATATTTCTTCCAGATATTGCATAACAAAGAGCACAAATAATCTCGACTTACATGTACACATTGAAGCATGCCACTGGCATTGAAAGGCCGATAGAGGCAGCATACAATAAAAATTCAATAATATTTCCACAGTACTGGAAATTCCAGATATCCTGTCCCCCAACCGCGGAGACAAGGAAAACGAAAAAGCAGGCCTAAAAATTAATGATTACATCATACAGTAAATCTTCAATTAGATATAATGAATAAATTACGTTTCAAGTATAGAACAAAAAACTTACCACCATAGAGGCATCGTAGCCCCAAGGAAGGTACAAAACTCCAGTATTGTATTTTTCCCAATGCGAAAATATAAAATTGAAAAAAACATTCCAGTAACAAAAGAACATTCGTTTTAACGAAATAGTGTTAGGCCCAATGGAACCAAATACAGAATACAATCCAGTTGGAATAAATACCGTCGTCCTTAATAAAAAAAGATTATTAATTAATTGTATTACTTCCATATAAACTTATTTTAGCATCACAGATGCAAAGTATATTTACCAGGAATCTAATCCATGATCGAATAACTCTCCTAACGGCCCGGAGGACCCCGTCCGCCGAGCTTGTTTACCGTCTATTCCATCTGAATAATTTTACATCCAAATTCATTTAACTTTTCAAAACAGACAAGTGAATTATAAAGTATAGAGAATAAGGCTAAAACAAAAAAAGCGGCATCAATAGATTCAGAGAAACACATACCTAAAGTGTGGGCCATGAACATATTGAATGCAGCCAAAATCCAAACCCATCTAGGAATTGGATTCAATTGGGCTGCTTGAAAATCAAAGTCATAGAAACTAAGCAGAACAAAGTTAGCACAAGTGAAAAGAAATCCTGTAAAAGTTAGAATGTTCGGCGCTATCCACATGGGGCATATCTAAAAAAAACACAAAGTGTTTCATTTAATAAGCATATTAATAAAATATAACTTCATTACTTTAGTTTAATTTTCCAGACAGTCTTAATTTACGATTCTTCATTAATCAGAAAAGATAGCTGAACTGACACTACTTTTTCAATGATTTTATTTTATTTGTACATTTTTGGCATTTCCTGTCTCATGTGCTCGACATTTGTACTTAAAAAATAATATCTTGATATATCCCAAGGGTCATTAAAGGTAGCTGCAGAATATATGCAGTTTATTGTGTGGTCCATGGTGAACTTTCATAAAAGCGAAGAATCTAAGATGAAAGGCAGGTGAAAAGGTTATCTGTGTCCGCAGATCAAACTACAAATAAAAAATATTTTAAAAAACCCAAAAAGTTCTATGAATGGGATGTTTTAGTGTCCGGAAAAGTACTGAACAAATAACTTTTTAAACAATGCTAATTATCCCAGTATTTGTACAATTACAAAGCCAATACATAGCCAAGTAATATGAAGAATTTTTAAAAAGTGGTCCATAAGATTGTTCGCACGGGCCCGACATATGCAGAGCAGAGCTATAGCTATAGATAATCGAAGCTATAGCTTCAAACTTGGATAAGAAGCTGGCATTTGAAGTATTGGTCGGAACAGGACAGATAAATAAATAAAAAAATTCCCAGGAAAAATCATTTGGAGAGTGAAATTTCCTCACGTTCGCCCACCCATAAAAAAACACAATAGATTTGCGCCGTTTTATTACCAGCCGCATATCAACATCATATTAAACTGAGAATTTATTCTGAACAAGGAAAGTTGGCTGTAGGGTGAATGAAAATTTAAAAAATAAACATCATTCATTAAACTAACAAGCTAAGAAGTTAATACGGGTTTTCTGATTCTGACCTCACAAATACTATTCCTTGATACCTTTAAACCTAGGTTCTGTTTTGACATTAGATTTGTCTATTTTTCTTACCTTAACAACTGCATTCCAAAACGGATGCATCACATAATTGCTGAGGGGGCTTGTATCGACGGAGGCATACTGAAAATTACATAAAAATTTGCATCCATTTATTTTTAACTTCTTCCACAAAAAAGTAAAAACATTTAAAGCTTCAAAAGTACCTTATAATTGTCAAACCCTTGCAGATGGGACGGGGTGAGGTACTGAACTTCAAGCCTGCATCCCATTTTGACTCATAGATAATTTCTATAATGGAAAGTACCAATAGATTTGATTGACACTTTTCTTATCAAAACACCAATAAGTTCAATTTACTGAATCCTTACCACTTTCTTTTCTATGTGAAGCAGTTTTAGCAGCACATTGCCACTTTTCCAAGCTTCGCGTGCGATTTCACGAGACCAAAAGATTTGAAAGATGATTGATGAAATTTAATTGTGTTGATACGATAATTTAAAAAAAATAGTAGCTCGAACTAAATCAATCTTAGTGCAGGCACACTCCACTCAGATCTTCTAATCTTCCAGAATTCTGAAAAAGTGAAGACAAATGGTTGAAATTTTTAAAAACCTTGAAAGATGAGGATTATAGTATTCTATATTCTATATAATATGGGTAATGGTTTTTAACACTAGTTGCTCGCAGAACGTCCAAGTTAGTGTTGAAGTCTAGCCTTATAATCCATTGTTGACCCTCAATAAAAAATGGAGGAATCATAAAAATCACAATTGAAAGCGTAGTTGCAGTCGTAATATAATGTGTATTTGGTCTTGGTCCTCCCCCTTATTACGGTTTATATATTTCAATATTCTAAACCACCCAAACCTTTCTATGTCATTTTCTGCTAATGTCTCTATTGTCGTAAATTTTCACCCACACAACCAACAACCTTACCTTAACAAGCCCTACAGATTGTGATGAGTAAAGAATAAAGACTTCACTACGACTGATGAGCTATATTAATTTATAAAGCATATTCATTCAATCTAAAAGGATTTGGAATACGATAACCATACATTCCGGCTTTACTAGCCTGGTCATATATGACGCTATTCATTAAATGCGTCCACGATAAAAAAAATATGAGCAAAGCTAAACTCGAATGATTATTAATCAAAAGTTTAATACAGTACGTCTTCCTCTCACATGTTTTGGACATTTTAAAGGCCAAATGTGCCAAAGACTGCCTACCTAGAGTAGAGTACTAAACTAACTAACTAACTGACTTGGTTGGTAGCACATAGGACCTTGATACTGGAAAAGGCAATATAAAGCAAACTTAGCAAACCCATGTAACAGTAACGTAGTAGTAATACTTCTATGATAAAACCATATTGCAATTGAATATGAATATTTAGAAGCAATAATTATTCGTATATTTTATAAAATCAGCTACTACGACTAGCGTTGAGAAGGAAATTTCAAGTATACTTAGCAGAACCCAAAACATAGGCCATAGGCACACGATGCAATTCTGAGCAACAGTCTCCTTCCTTAAATGTTTGAATGATTGTAAACAACTAAAAGAGCAATGAATTTGATGATTGAATCATGAGAGCTGTGCATTTTAATGCGCTACACCTACACCAAGTATTCCAGCGTGTGGAACCATAAAATTGTGTTTGTTTAAATTGTTACAATCCATAATTAGTAATAACACCAAAAAAAAAACGAGTGAGTGGATTTGCAAAATTCTTTCTCTTTAAAATTTTAAATTAGATACTTATGGTAGTATCTGTGAAAATTTAAGACTGAGGTTTAAGGGGTAGTTCGTAGTTGTGCTTTCTAGAGCAGCAAAAATAAATGGGTAATTTTTTTATAAAGTCGTGAGTGGACGCTATGAATTTATGAACTGATAGCAATGATTGATAAAAAGAGATGGAATAAAGAATGAACTTCCAGTAGCATGTCTCATTTATGATTGATCATGAAAAATAACGTTAAACGTTAACGACAGACTTTTGCCTGGTTTGGATTGGATTGGTCGTATTCGAAAATCCTAAATTCCATTAATACCGTACGACCCTTGAGCGGCGTTCCATATGTAACTGAATTTCTTTTCACTCCTTAAATTTTCAAAATTAGTTTCTGTGCAAAATTTCAAGACGATCGCTCATTACATTCAAATATCCTAATTTCCATGGCCACGGTTCACCCTTTAAGCATTGTCCGATGCAGCTGTGTTTTAACAGGGTTCTTGACATTATCTGAACGCGCGTGCGAAATTTCGTAGCGATCGGTTCATCCGGAAATGATAATCATATAAGCCCTAGCTCGGGCTAAAAATAACAATCAAACGTGTCCTTGCTTATCTTCGTGTAGCCAAACCTTAACCGGACATCGGATTCAATCGAACCCAAATCGGCAAATTCCTCATGTCGGCACTAACACACCAACTAAATCGTTGGCTCACTAATTGACTACTTATGTGATGCATTTCTTAATTCTTCAAGTAATTTTAAAAACTTACCAGTCGATTACTTTTGTATTTTGTTTGTTGCTTATCTCATGATTTTGTTCGGGTTTCTTGTTTAGAAAACTATAGATCGCACAGAAAAGCAGTAGTTAACTGCACAAACAGTGAAGAGATTTGAATACTCAATTAATGCACTACATTAAACATCTTAAAAAAACCAAGTCTTTAAAAAACTACTGCGTTCAACACTATTACAGCTTTTGGCTTCTAGCTTGATTAAAGTCGTGTTAAATGTTAGCAGCTGATGATACGGGAACACCTTGCCGGAAACATTTGAAAACGGATAGTTTTCCACGAAGTATTCAATGACTCATAGTGTTCTACCTGACTGGTTTAGCCTAAAGCTCGTGAAGAATATGGAAAATCTTTTTGATAAAAAAGCTTTTTTCCTTGCTTAGTTTCATAGAGTTTTTTTAATCTACTATTTTTATAATTTTTTTTCAAATCGCATCGTCATAATCATTCTTAGCTGAATATAGTAATTTTGTGATAAAATGCATTTATGATTTATCTACAAGGTTTTAATTCTAAAAAGGAGTGAATTTTACTTCGTTTCTTGTGTTGGTTTCAAAATATAACATTTTATAATTATCAGAAATCGTTTTTTACTTGTTTTACGGACTAAGTCAAGGTTCTAGGGTACGTTGAGAACACTTTTCCAAAGCGTTCCATTTCATTGTACTCTCGGTAGACAGGGCCTATTTACAAATACAGTACCGAGTAATTGTGGGTAGCTACTTTTGGGACGCCATAGTATTTTGAGATGTGCATTTACCTTTTTAAAAGCAGAAGTTCGTTGGTGGCGTCCAGGGAGAGAGCTACTGTATTTTCTCTCGAGTTAAAATTAAACGTGCTTTTTTTCACAAGTGGAATTTAAAGTGATTCATCTCTGGATTTAAGGGATTTGTGAAATGATGAAATCAGTGGCGCAGTTGTTTTTCTGATAGATATCAAGGTTTGTTCAGTTTGCTTGCTTTTATAGTTAGCGAGTTAGCCAAACAAGTGAAATTATAGTATTTTGTGCACAAGTGACTTAATACTAGTGTTGTGTGATTGTTCACTTCATTACAGAAATTAGCGAAATTTTCATTGCAGGAATGCTCAGATTTTATATCTGTTTAACTAAATCATAAGTTTGATTTCTGATGCAATTAGTCTAAAAGATAATTTTGTGTGTGATGAAACTATGAATGGAGAACTGCGATTAGTACATTTTTGACAGTTAGTGGTTCAGTAAGAAACGGAACAGGAATATATTGTTCAAGTGGTATTATATTAGCTTATTTATTCACTGAATGATTTTTCACGATCAAGTTAACATCACTCCGCATGTTCTCATTGATACCCATTAGATTGTAGAGAAAGTTGTGATTGATAGTGAGTGTTCAAATTATTGAGAAAATTTTGGAAGTTCTTTAGTTATTAGTAGTAAAAGGAGCAAATTAGATTCTACTTCTGTCGTTTTTGGTTGGTCTTTATGGTCAAGCATAGCGAAACAGCAACTTATCACCGGACTAGATAAATTCGCTAAGATCCACTCATTTTAGAATTGGTTATGGATTGATTAGCTCATCTGCTCATCGATTTATTTGCTTGCAAATCAAATATCATTAATCAATTTAATCAAATAAAAATCATTCTGTTATCAGTTACATTCATTCTTTTTTTTATCATTAATTTTGGGCGCTATCTGATTTTGTATTTTGTATTTGTTCACTTGTATACTTATCAACCATAAAGAATCGTCAAAATCCAAAGCACAAGTGCACTATCAAGAGTAAGAGTAAGAATGCGAAATTAATTCTTCAAACATAAACCAACCAAGAAAACTAAGAGAGACTTGCATACTCTGTGGCCATGTCTTCGTGGGAACCATACCCCAAAGGCTCCACTGGTGGACCAGTCACTCATCCCCATGGAATTCATCCTCAACCAGGGGTAGGCCCTTCAGCTCTTTCATCCACCGACCCTGTACCACTTGTTACACGACCAAGTTCTCATTATTATGCTCCGGGCAGTTATAATGCACATCAAGCTGCAGTGACCACATCCACTGAAAATAATACTGCTTTATTGCAGCAACAACAACATGCACATGTCACGAATTACTCTGCCTCGCATCATCATCAACATCCCTCGTATGCTCCGCCTCATTCGTATCCAACTTCACAACCACAACAGCAGCACTCTAGTGCATCACCTATGCAAAACAATGCATATCAACCTGGTCCGCATGCTAGGCTCCCTCCTGTGCAAAGTGACCCAACCAACTTACATGTAGCTGGAGCCCAACCGCATGCCTCTAGTCAACAGCCGCACCATTACCATACTAGCTCTGCACCAGCATTTACGCATCCTCATCATCAACCACAATTTCCTCTTAAACATGGTCCTCCGAATGTGGCTTCCAGTAACACAACCAGCATCAATACTAGTACTATTTCTTCTCCAAGTTCCTCTTCTGTTGGCCCTGTGCCTCATACTCCTCAAGGACCTCCTTCAGGTAACCTTTTTGGAAATGCTCAACCACAATCAGGAGCAGAAACTGACCTTCCCCAAGAACTCCTGGCTCTGGGATGGAGGCGGTTCTGGAGCAAAAGGGAGAATCGCTGGTACTTTTGGAACTTTCAAAGCAACGAATCATTATGGGAAATTCCTACTATACCAGGGAGACCGGTACGATTTTTTCAAGTTTATTGTTGTTAGAAAGTTTATTTACTTTGGTTAAGCAGTTAAGTTGTATTATTTAAATGTTTTTTTGGGAATTTTGACACGTGTTGAATTCTGTGATTGGAAAAAGAATTTCGTTGATTTGTAGTATGACAATTTGACGGACCCTCTAGGAATTTCTGGCAGTAATGCTGCTGCTCCGATACACGCTGGGATGAAACGGCGATCATCGTCTGGAGAATATATGGGAGCTCCAGTGAAGAAATTTATTCTAGCGTGAGTTTGTTTTTTCATGTTTTGTTTGCTGCCATCAGGTAGATTTTTTGTTTGACTCACCGTTATTGTGCATTTTGTAGTGGACCTTGGGATTTGGACATCTCTTCCAATGCGTATATAGTTACAGTTCCCGTCCCTCAGGGTCATTTACTTCCACCACATCCTGAAATCGAACTGACTCGCTCCCAATTAGTTGCCAAATTGCGACAATGCTATCAACAATCTTGTCAATCCCGGGAGGGAATAGATGCACCGAAAGAATCACTAAACAAGTAAGGATCTAGGACTTACTCAACTTACTCTAAGATAGCAACCGCATTGTGTGCTTGATGATTGACTATTGGCTAGTATTAAATACATTTTTTAAACTTAGGTGGATCATGGAGATGAAAATGAAAGATTATAAAGGAATGGATCCAATTTTCCCTGCTGTAGACGAATCGGACGGCATTTCTCCCGTGATGTACAAAGAAATTATGAATGACATTCCTATGAAGATAATTAAGCCTAGGTTCACTGGGGATGCCAGGAAGCAGTTAGGAAAATATGCAGAAGCATGCAAAAAGATAATTGAAACGCGGTAAGTATTTCAATTCTCTTGTAACAGTTTAGTATTTGTATTAAGTGTCCTGTGGTAGCAAAATGTGAAAATTAGTTATGATGATTCGATGACGAGACTGAATTTGCATTCTAATGTGATTTTCAACCGCTAAAGGTTTTCTTTCGCACTTGTTGAATAAATGTTTTAGAATGCCGATTTGAATGACACCTTTTGAAACTGAACTTAATTGATAAGCTCAGCTGCTGCTTATATTGACTAAAACAATGCGCATCTAACTAATTGGATTTATTGATATTTAAGGAGTGCATCTGCAGAATCCAGAAAACTTGTTAAATGGAAGGTGGAAGAAACATTTTCTTGGCTTCGAGGAACCGTAGGCGCTCCATACGAAGCTCTCCAAGAACGTTTGACACATCTTAGAAGTACTTGCCAGCAACACGTTCATGCTGCGGCTAAAACCTCTGTCGAAGGCATTTGCAAAAAGATGAATTTACTAGCCAAGCAGTACGCCCAAAACGTTCGCGAAAGCCATTTAAAACTGTTAGCTGACCCTCAAAGTGTGAAAAAGGATTTGGAGTTTCCTTCAGTAAGTTGAATTTAATTTAATTTATGCAGATTTGTTTTTGCTACTGTCTTCTGTCTTGTTTATTTATAGAGATAGTTTACTTACTAAGGCAAAGTCTCAACAAATAACATAGCTTCAAAAAATTATCATTATGTTAAATTGATCATCGTTTTTTTTTTTGTTTAAGGGCGCAGAAGGACGATACCGGTGTCATCCTGCTCTTTGTGGGCCTTACGCCTACAGCGAAAGTGGGAAAATACCAACTGTTGAGTTCATTCAAACGGATCGTGACCATGCGGTGCTTAAGTTCAAGAATGATGGAATTAGGATCACGACACAATTCTTGCAGAAGCTCGTAAGCACTAATATAGTATTATTTTATCAAGAGGACAGGCGTATTTGGTATTTGTGTGATCGTAGATTATTCACCTGACTCATATTATTATATCTTTTCATTATAGGAACACTTGTATCGATGCAATTGTGTTGATGACAGAAAGTTTGAACTATTCCTGGCTCGTTGCTATTGCATGATAAAACGATATAATGCCTTCTGCGAGGAGTATGCGTCTCCACAAGCCACTCAAGGTAATAAATTGTTATTTTTACGTGTATTCATTATGTTGCTTGATCGGAAAAAAAGGTAATAATATTATCTCAATCTTTTTGTGTGTAGCCGGTCTGCCTGTAACAGTTTTTGAAAGCATTCAAAGAAACTTTGGAGTAACTTTTGAATGTTTTTCATCGCCTCTGAACTGCTACTTTAGGCAGTACTGTTCTCTTTTTCCTGACACAGACGGCTATTTTGGATCTCGTGGATCGTTTTTCAATTTTCATCCAATTTCGGGATCTTTTGAAGTAAATCCACCCTTGTCGGAAGATATAATTGAAGCTGCTATCACTCACATAGAAGAACTTTTAGGTAAATCTGTATTCTTATTGACGGTGTGTTTTTATCAGCTTTATTGAAATGGTTATGATGATTCGATGACGAGGATGACCACACTACCAAGTCTTTCTGAAAATGTTCCTATTTCAAAGGTTTTCTTTGGAAAATAGAGGATAGTATTTGTGAAAGATGTGTGGATATTTTGATTACAATGAGGCATTTGTCTGAACCTTGGAAACTTTTTAGAATTACTTTTGGTTACTTGCCAAGTTTTATATACTTTGATGTCTTAATGATATCTAGTCTATTCTAACGTTATAATTATTGTTATTACTACAGTTAGTACAAAAGAGCCGCTGTCCTTTATTTTGTTCCTTCCTGAGTTCTGTGATGAGAAGGACTCTGGCATGGAAGGGGATTGTCAGTGGATGAAGCGGCTAGAAAACAACCGATGGAAGCGGAAACATATTTCAGTTCCGGCATACGAACATGAATTCCGCCATGGGGCTCAACATGTCTTACCAAAGTAATCTAACTTTTCAATTTCTCACTAAAGTTAATAAAATAATTTTATGGCTACATAAAAGATTGCCATGAATGATGTATGTTCAGTAATTACATTTTCTTTCTCCTTGTCCTTTCAGGAGTGAAGTTCCAGTTCGATCTCCACATTCAACGTTCATATTTTGGATGCAGAATGATGCGGGTAAAACCTTTGTGCAATTTTTCGTAGTTTAGTTGAATGTTAGATAAGGTAGGTAGGCTAATCACGCGCTGTTCTGTTTCTTGTCTTTGATCTTACTTTTGAATTATTTAAAAATTCAGTCGTGTCAAAAGTCGTCAATTCACTTGTTTATAATTTTCAGTCAATCGAAATGTTGGTTTGGTTATGATGATAATGATGACGAGGATGACCACAGTACAAAGTCTTTTTGAAAATGTTTCCTATTCCAAAGGTTTTCTTTGGAAAATAGAGGATAGTACTTGTGAAAGATGTGTGGAAATTTTGATTACAATGAGGCATTTGTCTGAACCAAACCATGGTTTAGCTAACTAAACGACTAAAAATGCCTGCTGCGTTTGAGTTGTGTATTTATGTCATTTGTTCTTTTGTATGTCCATATACCTTACAGCTTACAAACTTTTTTCTTTAGGTTTTGACGAATGGGGTCCAACGGATCAAAAGGTTGAATCCTTGATAGACGCCTATCGTCCTGGACGAGAACGGGAAAGAGACCGCCAAGATTTGCTTTCCCCGGAAAGACAAAATCCTCAGTTGGCTGACAAAGTTGCTGCTGCGTCTACAACTTCCGTTTCGCTGGCACCCTAACGAAATCCATTGATGTATTTAGTACAAGCGTTTAGTACTGGCCATATTGACCATGCAAAATAAGTTGTTTTGTTCGGGTTACGTGTACGTCTCTCAGTTTCGTCTGACATATGCAGAAGTGGATGGATGTGAACCAATATGGCTTTAGCTAAACCGGATTGAGCTATGCTGTCTTTAATTTATTCAATCTATGCACACCACTCAAGAAACCGAAGCTGTTCAGGCGTCAATGATAAATGATTGGATTTAGCAGACCGTTCACATAAAAATTGAAACTTCGGTTTGTATAGTTTAGTACTATCTGAAATACCAGTACAAAGTCAAAGTGAAAAGAAATAATAGTATGCATTAGATTTAACCTAGGGCGTACGTTTACGATACAAGTTTTGATGTAAGTTGTACTAATAAGATTAGTATTTAACTTTAACTTGTGAAAATCTAGTCTTGGTTTCATGCACAATGCATGCAGGGTGCAATCATTTTTGTTTTTCTTCCCGTTATGCTTTTATTTTGGTCCTAAGCGGCACAAACAAGTGACTTTTTCGTACCCGTCGTAAGATTGTCATGTTTTTAATTTTTTTACTGCATCAACTTGACAGCAATATTTATATTTTTCCTTTTGTGGAAATTTTTCACCATAGGATTATTTCAATCCCGAAACCAACCCAGTTTAGTAAAAGTTATTTATTTGGCTCTCGTCATGTCCATTCTCTTACAGCAGAGCTATTTTATTTGTTACACTCATAATTTATGTTGAACAATAAAATGAATAAATTTTATTTTTTGCGCAATCGTCTTGAAAGAAATGCATTACTTCATTAATCATCAATATAAACCGTTTATACGGATTCATGCTTGGCTTGTGTGAAGCTTCAGTTCAAGTAGTGAAGTCGTATAAATTCATACCTTCAATATTCGGAACTGCATAAATATAGTGTAGTGAGTCAAATCCAGGGCATAAAAATAGCGCGCAAAGGTAAAGTTGATTGTGAGATTGTGACTAACATAGAAGTAGATTACTATATAACTAAATACTTTTTATTCCATGATTTACTCCTGTACAACTCGGCAGCTAGCTATGAATCGTGTTTCGTGTTCCATTTTGCGTACATAGAGAAAAGAGAAAGTGGTTCTAAAAATCCAAGTGTGTCAATATTAGAGTGCTTTCTCCAGGTACAAAACACTCCCTAGCTTTCACCTTTTTATGCCTTTAAGATGTGAATGTTACCATTTCTGTGAAATAAAAATTGTAGTTGATTTTGGTGTCGTGACATGAATATAAAAATCAATGCATTGTACTTGCGGTCGGATTATTTGATTTGATTTGCATTCTTTAGTTGTGTCTACGATTGAATCGTGAGTATACGATTATACGAAGGTATTTTTTTACTTTTGAGTTAACGCAATTTGTTCAGTCAGCCGAGGTAAATCAAATCTGCAGATGCGAACTCAGAATAGAGAACGAGAACGAATTCGCGATAAAAGTTGAATTTGGACCAAAGTTGATCTTATTTCGCATTTTGGTTGTCAAAGTACCATTGTTCAGTGATCCGTTTACGTTAAAACTGGAAGAAATTCAAAACTACTGGTTCAAAGCCGGTTGTTCGAAGGGGAGGTTTTTTCCAGTGCTTATAGGCTCCTTTTGCTTTGTAGTGGTGATTGCAATTTCAAACTTTTTGTTACCTTCTCATCTAAGGTTTCACTTCAATAATATGTCTGGACCAGCACCGGTCATTGTGGGTGCATCAGGACCACATACAGCAACTGTAAGTCAATTGATTGTTGAATGGTGATAGATAGCATAAATAACTGTTTTTAATGAACTATAATAATCTTATATAATAAAATAAATTGAACTTTTTTCAGATTATTTTTCTGCATGGTTTAGGGGACACTGGGTAAGACCTCATTCTTAAAATATCAATTATCATTATGTATGCGATATTATGAATGAAATATAGCTGAGCTGATGGATGATGGATTTCTATAGGCATGGATGGTCATCAACTCTGGCGGCTATAAAACCTCCGTATGCAAAGTTAATTTGCCCCACTGCGTAAGTATTAGTAATAAAGTAATAATGCTCTTACGCAAATTAATTTGTTGTTCATATTTGTCACTGAAATTATATCGAGTATATGAATGTCGCTTCAGGCCTACTATTCCAGTCACCCTGAACGGGGGAATGCGGATGCCTTCCTGGTTTGACTTAAAATCGTTGGACCCTAATGGACCAGAAGACGAAAATGGCATCAAAACTGCAGCAGATAAAGTCAGAAAAATGATTCAAAATGAGGTAAGTTGTGCATGTTGAAGATTTTTATTGAGGATTTTATTTGAAGAAAGACAAAGATATAGAAATTAAAAAAATGAATTCAGTATCAGTCTTAATTGTTAGTGCATGCTGCAAATATAACATGTATTTTTAATTTTACAGATTGAAGCCGGTATACCCGCAAATAGAATCGTAATTGGTATGCTTTTAAACAAAATATTTTTGATCTCTTGGTTTTCGGGACTTTATTTTGGTTTTGCAAAATTCCAGGAGGATTTAGTCAAGGAGGGGCTCTATCTTTGTACACGGGGTTGACTGGCAATGTTACAGTTGGAGGCATAATTGCACTTAGCTCTTGGCTTCCAATGCATAAGGATTTCCCATGGGGAGGCAGCACTCAACAGCCAGCAGTTTTGCAATGCCATGGTCAAGCAGATCCTTTGGTCCTGTATTCCTTTGGATTCATGACATCCACAGTTTTAAAAGCGGTCGTACACAAATATCAGTTCAAATCATATCCCAATCTTCACCATTCTTCTTCTCCTGAAGAGATTCAGGATGTAAAATCATTCCTTAATGATATCCTTCCTGCAACTTAGTATCTGCACCCTTATACTCTATGTGGATAACTCAATCTTTAAATATTATTATTTATTGAGAAGGCGAAAAAAAATATTGAAAATGGATGATGATGCTTTTACGAATTCACATAGGATATAATGGTCTAATTAAGTCCGTATCGTATGATTGTATAAGTCATTTATAACTTAACATTCCTTTGACTTCTATTTAATCAAAACTAAAGAAACGAAATAAATTGGGTACACTGAAAGCATAGAACAACGAACAACGCAGTAATTTTTATTATAGACCTCAATTGGCGAATCACATTTTGCACGGCTGTATGTAAATTGACATTTGGTGTCTTGAAGGAGAACGATTTACGCTCGTATTATAGACCGAAAGACAGGCGCATATTAAGGTATCACAAAATAATTCTACTCATATTGTACAAAGATATATTTTATTTTTAGATAAAAACTAGAGTAAATATGAAGAATAACATCCTGCCATACATGGCTATAAAACTCAATAAGCGCATTAGTCATGTATAATGTTGAGAAGCAGCCATTTTCATAGATTGCCTTTGAAGCCTACTCAAAACCATGCTTTGAGATTTTACTTTATTCTGCAGTTGCACAATCTTCTGCTCATACGCTTCTTTCATTCCTTCCATTTCAGCCTCTGCAAATAAGATGATACACACAGACGTCGGATGTCATTCAATAGTGGTGGTGAGGCATGATATCATGCCTCACCACCCGATTTAATAAAAAAATGCAACAAACTAAGACTCTAACAGTACTAACAGCTTGCATGAAATAACAGGCTAAAAATATTTTATTCTCACCAAGCACTTCAATTCTCTCTCGGCATTCCGCATGGGGGTCTTGGCGCATTCTTCGTTTTTCTTCATCTTGGTTGTGAAAATCCACTCTGGCATCTAGCCTTGAGATTACACGATGATTTTGATCGAGTTTGATTGCTTTCTTTTGAAAATCGTCTCTGAATATGGAGTTTGTCATAGATCGTTTCTGCTTATTAGGCATCCCCGAAAGATTTCCGTTTCGTATATCTCTAACTTCGCTCATAATTTCTTCTCTTGACTGCTCATGATGTTCTACGGCGTCGTATTCAGCTCCTTCGTCTATAAATTCTTCTCCTGAACACAAGAAATAAAAAACATGACCTATAGTACTATAGTCTTTGAATATTGTAGGCGCATTAAAATATAGTAGGGTATCCCAAAAATCAAACGCAATTTACTTGTAAATCACATATTTCTCCCAAAATTTTATTTTAGGTTTTAGAAGGCAGGCATTTTACTGCTACCGGTATTCACAACATCACAATAAGACCTAAATAGTTGCTTACCATCTGGACAGTAAATAGGTTGGGTTTTACTCTGGACTGCCTCATCATTGTCACTACGTTGCGGTGAAAACTTGTATTGAACGTTTTCTATGACGCTCGGCTCTAATTCTTGTTCCATAATTTGGCCACAGTCATCGTCTTCGCCATACCGATTATATAAGTACTCTTCAGTTCTATTTTGGTTGTCATTAAGTTCCACGTAGTCATTTTCTTCTTGTGATTGGGGGCTTTGTTCATCAGCTTCATCGTCATCAACTTCTTCGGGCTCATTTTCCTCAGTTTCTCCACTAAATGCGGCTTCCATGTCATTGCTTTCCAGATCCACAATGTACTTGGGGAATATAGTGGGAATTGCATGCTTTACTAGTTTTGTCCTTTTAGATAACTCGTCATGCACGAAATCAGTTGGTCTATGAAGCAAATGGGGTTCATCAGAATGCAAAATGTACTAACTCTGAAGATGGTTCAATAATCTGTGTATGCGGCATTCTATGCAATTCAGTGTTCATATATTCTGAATAGTTGAAAAAAAACATACTGAAAATGAGCGGAGCATACTAATGATCCCCTAAATGGAATCCAGTTAGGATCATCTCTGCATTTACGAAGTAAAGCAGTCCAAATCTCCCATCTCTCTTGATTTTTTTCACCAGTAGGAAAACTGCAAAGTCATACCATTAAGTTAACTGATTGTTAAGTACATTTCGTAGGGAAATTGAGAAACACAAAATTCATGAGGATTTTAAATTTTTAGCAATGGAAATGATACAAACAATAAAAGAAACATACCAGTGATATGTTACTTTGCTAGAAAGATCCCTCCAATCTTCACAGCCCAAAACGCTGCAGGATTTTATCTTCCTTGCAAGATTTTCCGGAAGTTCAGCTCGCTTTCCTTTTCTTTCTCGTTTGTTAAATTGGACAGGGCCAAGGCCAAGGCTGGCATCAAATGAACCAGTTGAAAACATCTTGAAAACTAAATATTCAAGTTAAATTGACACAATTAACTTTACAAGTTTTGAAAACATCGTGATCATTGCGGATTCAAGACGCCACGATCTCTGCGCGCGCACGCGCACTATTAGCACTGTATAGCTAAGTAGAGCTGCGCATAGAAAATGAAACTAAAATACGATCTGCCTTCATTGTAGAGCATAAAATAAAATAAAGCAATAATTTGCATCATAGACTCAAATATTTAGTGCACAAAAAATTTCCACACTTCAAAAGCTTTTACTTGTCTTCTAGCAAACAAAACTTTCTCATGCATGCATAATTTTTCGCTCAGAAAATATAGATAGTAAATACTCACTTGGCTTGGCAGTCAATTCCAAATTTTATAAATTTGTCTTTCAGAAAGAATTGACGAAATCAGTTTCAAGAAATCCAAAAACGGGTAAGAACGTATGATCGTAAGGCTAAGCAAGCATTTCAAATCTACCTGTTTTTTCTCAGATGTATCAGACGAGTAGGAAAGCGAACAACACCACATGAGAACTCTAATTTCAACGTTAAGTGAGAACGTAAGGAGGGGAGCATCCAAAAAGCAACCCATAACCCATATCCATCCATACTGTTTTTCCTAACGTTCTTATGATTCGTCCTTTGTCAGTAGGCTGTACGCCAGCGAACAGTTTATCAAACTGCACACAACATACCAAAACGGTACGTTTCTGCTCGAGTACAACTACTACTATACATAGTCACTAACTGGCTTGCTTAGATGACATTCTATACATTATAGTGCGTAAGTTGTAAAATGTTTGCCACAGTCCTTAGACTTTACTCCGTGACCACCATGTAAGGCATGCGGACTATTTTTATGAGTTATCAAACTTATTGTGGGCCGAATAGTGTATTGTGTATTTAAGGGTTAAAACTTCAGCAGTTGTTTTCATTCATTAGAAATATTATGACTATTAGGTTACATCTTCATGGATCAAAGGTATATTTATGAGTTCGACAAACCCCATCTTATTTACCATTAAAAGTCATTGCATCATGAATAAATGATCTAAACATGCTTGCGTAAAAAAACGCGATGGAAAAAAAACTGGGGTCATTCTGAAATTAGAATGTCCCAGTAAATAATACAAATATAAAAACCGCAGGTTTGTTAAAAACACTTACATAGTTCATGGAATACAATAGGGGTACACCCGAAGCCGTGTACTTTCGTAGATTTCCACGCGTGAACTTCTCCCAGCCAATCAGATCAGTATAGGTAGCGGTGGTTAGTCTGCTGATCTGATTGTATCTGATGTGATTAGTAGAATAGTCTCATTTAAAAAAATCTTTAAGCTGATTGCTTATGCTCTGCAGGCTTATGTTCTGCATATAGTGAGAATGCAATGATAAAAACTCACAGCTACAACTATATATTACACATGGAATTGAGAACAAGGGTACTTCAAATTAATATCGGAAAAGGGTATAAACTTTGAAATGACATAATTTCCCAGTTTAATTTTTGTGGGCGGATTACTTCCGTTTAAAAAGTTCAAGTGTTTTCTTATTAAAATTATCCTCTCGCATCAAAATTGTTTCCGAGAGTCGGAGAGTCTCTCACAATGAAGTACCGAAATAGGGTGACGGAGTTAACTCAGTCACCCAATCTCGGCACGACAACAACAAATATTTGTCCATTACAATCATATTGTGTTATACCTCAATTGAAGCTTGAAAAGTTCAATAAGAACCCAAAAATAAATCCGCTAGATCCCAAGTCCCAAGATCCCCATACGGCCACAAAAATAAAGTTTTTAATGCAGTGTGAGTTAACTCACACTGCATTAAAAACTTTATTTTTTACATCCATCTAAATTGCAGCCGTGTCGCTAAAATCGAAAAAACGGTTGTAGGGCCCCCTTAATTTTGAGATCTTTCCTATGTTAACTTCGGACAAAGAAATTATTCTCCATAAGAAAAATAGAAATATGATTATAATTTCCCAAACTTTGCTTCTCCATCGCGTCAGATCCAGATGTGAACTTGAGCGTAGGAACTAATCTTTTCAGGGATTGCTGTGGGCACTTCTAAAATGATCCTGCTGTCCCTCAAAAACCAAAATGGGAGATTGATGATTTAGCTCTTCAAAAGCATTCATTACAATAGCTTGCATTGGATGATTTCTTACCACATAGTCATGCAGCAATGGTAACTTATCTTACGCTGATTACATTTTTTGAAAAATTAAATATTATAGTTGCTATGCAATGTATAAACAGCCACAAAACAGAAACGACCAAATTAAAGACTTATGTCTTTCTTCTCGGTGTCTGCTGGAGATTTTCCCCTATCGTTTTTCTAGCTAGGTTTTTTCATTCACATTCTTTTTTGGTTCATTTATTTCTTTGTTTGTATTTTTATTGATGCATGATTATGATATAAAACATAAAAAAGATTACAGTGAGTTCAAAAAAATAAACACAGTTTAAAACCTACTTTAACCACTCATAGCTAGTAAAGTTTCTTATAAATAGGGTGTAAGCGAATGGCGAATATGCACATGGCACATAGCCAAACCCACCGTGTTAAAAATTATTCGATAAAAGCGTAATAAGCTGGTGCGCGGCTAGTGCATGATTATCATATCATGCACATTAGGTTATTAGATTGCAATAGATTTAGAATATGTGAGGCTATATATTGTGAGATATATATATCTTACTTCTATATGTGAGGTTGAAGAGCCATCAATCTATGACTATTAGACGCCTGTAAGAAAAGTGGCGGAAACCGGCAGAGCTACTTTCTTCCACTTTCTCCTCATCGTTTATTCGTTGAAATCAAATACTTTTTGACTACGGTCTCAAAACCACCCGACCACCCGACTTTCTCTTTGCTGCAGTAACTACAAACCTAACCTAACCTAACCTAACACTGCTGCAAAGAGAAAGTCGGGTGGTCGGATGGTTTTGAGACCGTAGTTACTTTTTGTGTGTCCGTGAGCGCAATTTGTTAGTGCAAAAAGTTTTTTTTAAATATACTCGTTGGATGTATATCTCTACTGTCACATTGCCTAAGTGGTTCGGTTTTAGAACTTGGGACACCTGAAAAATTTCTAAGTTTTTTCAAACACTATGTTTAGTTTAGGTTAGGTTAGGTTACAATGTCGGTCAACATGGTGTTTGAAAAAACTTAGAAATTTTTCAGGTGTCCCAAGTTCTAAAACCGGACCGCCTAAGTTTATTGTATGATTCGTTTAAAATTTTAGTTTGAGTTGTAAAAGATGCCTGTGGTTGATGCAGAAGTCGCAAATCATTTTATTTCAAAATCCAAGGAAGTTGAAAAAACTTTTCCGTATGAAGCTCGGTGTTGGTTGTTAATGGGAAAGTCTCTTCTTTCGTCCAATTTTGATTTACAGGTACTGTTTAATTTGTTTTTTATTTATCACTCGGACATGTTTTTATCGAAGGGTGCTAATGAATGTGGTTTCCATTTAGTATGAAGCATATCTGTTGGAGCAGCGAATGAAAAATGCAGAGGGAGCATCACAGTGTTTTTCGATCATGTAAGCCGAAATGACTAAATTTTCATTTTTGCCATTTATGCCACTGCACTGAATGCACAGTTATTTATTCTTGCACATGTGAATCAAGGTTGGCAAGATTGTAGTTTGAAGCTCTTTACTTTGATGTAGGTTTCCCAAGTTTGAAACGTACTTGAAAGAAGAAATTTCTAAACTTGCCAACTCAGTCCGCACTGTCCACTTAATGAAAGGAAAAGAGACAGAGGAGCAGACGTTTCTCCATAAAGTTTTCACTGGCCTTTCGAAAGGTGAAATCTTTCAAAAATCATGTTTACTCTATAAAGCGTGTTATTTGTCAGCGTTATGTAATTTTTTATTTAGAAATTCAAATGGAGATACTGATTCGACGTTCTGAACAATCTCCAGTTGTATTTGAAAAATGCCAATACATGCTTTTACTTGTGAAGTTGTATCCTGAGACTGTAAATCAGCATGGGGTAACTACTTATTTCCAATTGTTTTTTAAAATCTTGTATCTACAGATTTAAAATCATCATTTGTTTAGTACTTTTACTGAAGTGATTGTTTTTTGTTTTTCCACAGGGAGAATTGCTTCTTGCTTTACTGGCTTGTGAAACAGATGCATTCTCAACCTTCCGGAAGTTACTGGTTGTAGAATTAGTTCCCTCCTTTTTGCAACTGAGCAATAATTTGGGCGCTTCCCCGATTTTAACAACTTTATTAAACCAGTGTATTGAATACTATGTACTGGTTGCAGAATCACAAACGGATTCGGATAGTAATGAGGTCAAGTCTGATAGGTAATAATGACAATTGAATTATATAATCCAACAATGTTTTTATAACATGAAAAACTTCTACCATTATTTGCATTCGCATCTTCTTTACAGGTGGAGCTCTTTGTTCTCCATTTTCGAAAAAATTGGCAGCCTCTTGTGCTGGAATATTTCTCCATTTTTTAGTAAATTAAGCCAATTCGACCCTAGCTCGTCGAATGGAATCGATGCCTTATACCAGGCGGTGGGAGAGATATACCATAAACGTAAAAGATATCAACCGACTGAACTGGCCTACTTGTCCATTGTAGTATTTTTACGCTCTATTGTTAGTTATTACGAACTTCGAGAAAATTCTTCATGTGACAATCAGGGTATGGTAAATGTGATTGATATTCTGTATCTGTCGACTAGTCTTTCGACTTGACCTATTTTTTTTTGTGAAGGCAATTCAAAACTCGTACTTGTAGAAGTTTTTGTCCCCAAACCAAAATCTAATCATCCGAGCGATACCACAGCTCATCCGGTTTCAATAACCGTATCTCCATGTATATCCTTACGAAGTAATCATTCTTCCATTATCACCCTTTTCTTAACATCAGTTCGAGTATGGGAAGCTATCAACGCAGTGAAAGGAGATCCTTTAGAGAAAGAGTTTTACACGATTCTCTCTTCCTTAAAGTCCATCAATTTGGATGGTTGGAATCCGTTCAAGGAATTCGTAATTGATTATCAAACATATATTGGCCACCATTACCCACCCAAAGATGCTACGCTGAATTGCAACCCGTTTAAATTAGCATCGATGCATTTTTCTATGAAAAATTATATCGTGAGTTATAAGTTTGGATTATTTACGTGATTCTATGTAGCTCACTAACAAATGCGTAAAAAATTATCGAGCATTCTTATTTTGTATTCGACATGAAAGGCTTCCATGGAATGCATTTTGAATGGCTTACGTTGCATTCTATCTCAAGACAAACCCGTATCTTCTCTTGGAGTTTCAAACACCTTAGCTAAAAGTTTCAGTAGAAGCTTGTCTACTAGTGGATCAGGCTCGATGAACAACAAAGATGACTTCAGCTTCTTTAATTCTCATATTTATGCTTCAGATGAGGATGGCCAGTTTATATGGAGAAGGAGAGTACATTTGTTATCAGAAAATCGATCTGAACTCATTGCATATGGTTGCAATATTTTGATCAATGCTCTTTATGTAAGTCAAAGTTACTGAAAGTATTCGTTCAAAATTTAATTTGAGTGACGCTGATACAATTTTTTTAATCATCAGCTATCAAGTTTGTCAGGTGGACACCAGCCTGATATCATCTTTGGTCACCTGATGGTCTTGTTGCAAGTAGAATGGCCTTCAACAATCGCAGAAATGATCTTTACGGATATAATTAATTGTATCAAACAAAAGAAACAATTCCAGTACTTTCCGTATTTTGAAAGCTATGTCCTAGAGCCTGACTTCTTAGAAGAATTTATGATGATTGCTAATCAGGAAGGAAAAACCGTATCATTAGATGTTTGGTCCCCAAGTCAGGCCACTAATACTGGGTAGGTTGATTTTCGTTTACGGTTTACGTTTCATTTTTATATATTTTGTTATTTGTACTTTTTTGTAATTTTTGTTGTTTATTTTGTAGCACAAGGCGGATGGGAACACGTGGTGTGGAAAAAGGCGTTCGTGATGATTTCAAGCAATCCATGAAGCGACAAATGATGAAGAATGGCAAAGTTAATTTAGAAAATTTAGTATCTGACTTGATTTTAAATAATATGAAGAATTCATTAAGCTCATTATGCTTTTAAAACTGGTGATCTACGTTGTGATTTCCATGCAATAGGTTTGCTACGAGTGTTGTTGTAAATTTAATTTTTTTATCCAAGCAGTAACTATTTATTTTTATAGTGTATTTTGAGACCCATAATTATCATGAATTTTGAAATAAATATTCTAAATTTATCAACTACGCACAAGAATCTATCATTTCCCATCCATTCGGATCGTTGTTCTACGTAATTATATTGGAAACCTTCATCATTGATTTGAACTCCATGAGTTCAAGGCGGCAAAACTGCCGTGTTGTTGATTATACTTACACACTTTCACCTTCATCACCATGCATTAAAATAGTTTTGCATAAAAAAGTTTGTTTTGGGGGAACCAAAATCAAGGGAATTGGTTTGAAAGTTGAATCCCTTTTCATCAATTGATTAAAGTTAAGTTGTGATTATTTGGATGGGATTCAAATCATTAAGCTACAATATTGGTCTACGCTCTACAACAGCCACACACATCTATACTACTATCTACTTTCTTCGCATGTTTGCTAGACCACTGTTTCCCTTCACCAATATTCTTGACGTCAAACTTGATTGAACTCTACATCCAGATAAGGCCATCCATTTGGTAAGAGCTTTCATTCCTACATTATCAGTAAAAAAGTGAAACTATGACGCTTGTAAGAGTCCATACCATAGTCCATAGCCCTCATCCTTTCGTTAGTTAAAGGATTAAGTTCGAACTAGTGGATGCAATGAATGATGATATATTTTTAAAATTAAGCTTCTCTGTACTCAATGGTTTTATTTTATATTTCATGAATCAGGTTTGATCAGCTTTTGAAGCTAAATTATTTGTTTAATAAAGTGTGTTCCGCTAAACCATGGTATATGAATGCATTTATTCGTATACCCTGCGCTAAACCAATTAAAAATATTCATTAATATAGCTGCACCAAGAAACAGATTAAATTCCAATCTGCAGTTTTGATAGCTTAGCTATAGCTTCGGAAAAGCTTAACGTTAAAATGAAAATGGGTTGGGGTGTACCAAAAGGTCCGCTAAGCTTCTTTCCAGTTAGGTTAGGTTTTCGAGCCACAAGCGTAGCATTTACACTCAAATAAACCGCAGTAAGCGAATGTAGCAAGAGGTCGTTGTTAGTTTTTAGAGGGGGAAAAGTGATGACTTAGTCCTATTATTGGAAATAGCTCAGCTTTTGTGTTTTAAGCTATGCTTCAATATTGATTTTCTTCTCCAAGTTAATGAATTTAGCTTGTTATAAATTTTAATTGTATAAAT
>Ga0210040_10001031_pt1 | contig 43856 bp, 20 predicted proteins | sample CryGeyCG12114_NA_FD_185462 | JGI IMG/M metagenome (GOLD analysis project Ga0210040, IMG submission 185462) | Groundwater microbial communities from aquifer - Crystal Geyser CG19_WC_8/21/14_NA (SPAdes) (version 2) | ecosystem: Environmental > Aquatic > Deep subsurface > Groundwater | place: USA...
GATGATTCAATTTGCGACTGCAAGTTGGTGAACAGAGAAAGACTAGCTGATGAGACTACCGAAAAACGATAAAAACCCCTAATTATTATTACTGGTTTTTTGTAATATTAATATAAATAATTCCTTAAAATCCGGCTTCGTCGTAATACCCTCTTGCTGAGGTTTATTTATCTTACCGTCGGAATTTCGATTGCAACGGACAGTTCTTAAAAGACTACTACTGTGTACTACAACGGACATCCCCTATAATGATATGTGAAATGTGTTATCACATTATTCATTATTGGTACATGGGTATCGAGAAGTGGTTAGTTGGACCTCAATAAAAGTTTGCTAACCAACTAACTACTGCAACTGCAATATAGGACTCTGTCCAATATACATTAAGGTGGTTTAAACTTTAGATAAAGCTAGCAGCCCCAATGATGTCTATTAATATCATACTTGTTCTTCCTATCAACGATTATAATAACTAACTATCTTGCAAAACTATATATTTAGTCTTAGAGCACAGCATAGCACTCAAGTTACGTGCAATGTTTGCAAATTTGATGGCATTCATCAGTCAATTAGGTTTCAAAACTTTGCGCTCTCTCATAAATACCTTTCTTAATACGTTCTGTCTGATCATGTTGTGAAATGTAAGCATTGTTTGTGTTGCTACAATCAACAATTGCTAATATGGAAATAGGAAATCAACTGTTTGTATTTACATGTATGTAGCTGTAGCTTATGATCGTTGGGAGCAAATGAATCTTTTTTACAACTTAAATTGCAGAATCATGACCATAAGCAAAGTGGAATAGTTAGTTAGTTTATACACATTTGGACTGGTAAACATTTGTGCTCAAAAAGGATTGTGTTAAGAAAGAGGATTGAACTTGAGCATTCTATGGAAACCTGAGTGATTCAAGCCCGATAAGTTAGAATGCCTTCCAGCCTCTAGGAAAAGAAAAGAGGAGTCAATGGAATATTCATGAGTGAAACGGATAGGTCATGTCATCAGACTGAACATGGGCCGTGCAGCAAAACCTTCTTTCATATGGTAGGCCCCAAAAGAAGAGGATGAAAACCGATTAGGTTGATAGCCGACAGGAGCAATATCTCCTTTTTTTGCTTTACGGTAAAGCACAAGACAAGTTTTATGACGTAAGGTAAGGAAATGAGATGAAGAAGGAGACGCCCTCAACTTTTCTCGATTTATGCATTACAAATATTATGTAGGAAAGGCACAGTCTCTCATAAATTGTGATGCCCCCCCGTTGGACATATGCGTCCAGATTGGGTATGCATTAGTCTTGTGCCTATAGGAGCAGCTCTGTGTGATTATCATTTTGCTCATATGAGGAAAGGAACGTCCAATTTATAGTCAAGCCGTTTTCCATATCGACGAGGTGGTGGAGGAGACAGTGCCTTGCCCAACGAGCAAGAGTTTAAGTTTTTACCCAAGTCGCACACACTACACAAAAGGTAAGATAATCCAACCACAATGTTGTCTGTTGCCGTAGTCCGTTGAGTGGAGTCCAGAAAACACGTGGCTTGCAAACTTGAGAAACAAGTTTCCAAATGAGTCCATCAAATGAAATGAGCTTTACATGAATGCATACCCAAATAAGAAATGTATATTCTGCGTGTAACTGTCTTGTATACACCCATAAGGTTACATCACTCCATCGAAATGCTGTGAGTAATAAACCAGTTAAGCTCAAGAATGTTTCAACCTGGCATGCCAAATTCATTGTTGGGTGCTACGCAGAATACGATTTGGACAATTTCTTGGAGCAACACATTATTATGCATGTGGGGTTGAGCAGGAAAGGAAATAATCATAAATCAGGTGGAGCTCTCAAGACTACGACCAATTTGCATTCTTTCCACCGTGAATCCGATAATAAGATTTTCCAAAAGCTGGTTTACATCTTGAGTTTGCAAGCTAAATGGCTCACAAGCAAATTAGATTCCCAGTCTGTATAGTTGGAAGCATATGATGGTCATACAATGTACCATGGCAAAAAATCCGAAATTGGAACTACATAAAAGCTCACATAATTTCTACAGTAAACAAACTTGCCAAACCACAAAGAAATAATTAGCTCTACAGAGAGCAAAATAACTAACTAACTAATAATAATTCACCTTTTCAATCCTCCCAGCATATGGGAACGGCCCGTTTGCATAATGAGCTGCAAGTCAAGTTCCAAACAGCATCGTAATGAGACAGTACAGAAGAAACCACATGTAAGTCTTTGGGCACAGATTCCCAAAACTGTGCAATTAATGAGGAAAAACCTACCCCACACTTTCCTTAAACGTTTGCACATTCGCAACAAGGAGCAACAAATGGTTCCAAAATGGTGAATTTCCCATTAACAACGAGAAAAAATATGGAGAGGAAAGGCTTTAATCTACCGGTTTCTTATACACGAGAAGAATTTATTTATGGAGAGTTGGGGCGATAACAGCGGAACTGGTCCCACCACTTGATTTGATATTCAGATGACGATTCGATAACCGTCATCTTTTTTGGTCATACCAGGTGATGGGCCCCATCCAACTATCTATACAGTCCTGTACAGGCATCTAAATTCAGGCAAAAAACAAGCCTGTGATGATTACAAACAAGTATTGAAATCGTGAAGTTCAAAAAGCAGCTCTAAACGCAACTATAGAACTTGACCATAATTCGCAGTGCAAAAGGTGGGTCCGATGTGACTCCTAATAACTACACAAGTGCTTTAACAAGTTAACCACTTTGGCAAATCCTCATCGTTTCTTTTTGCAAGCCCATGCATAAGTCATAAGGTATAAACGGATTATTTACCTACCCCAATCATGGTATACGTTTAGTATGTCCGCTGGACATTCATTTCAATATTAATGAGAAAAGTGGATTTTCTGCATTACATCAACGCGCAATTCGTTGAGCTAGCCAACAATTTGAACACACATGATGAGGGCCCATCTTTGCTTTAATAAATTCCTGTCAAAAACTTGTCTTATCCGTCGTGAGCACTAACTTATAATATCCTCAGTCAGTAATCAGAATATGATAATAGCAATCCAAAATATCACTAGAGGCATGCTGCTACACACGTAACTTATTCCGTGTACAACTTTTAATGCATGCAAAGAATGAATCCTTTCTCAACAACAGAGTAAGTTGTTCTCGGAAATAAGATTTTCACTACATATAGAGTTCAACTGAACTTACAGAGTCGTTTTTCACCACTTTTCTATACTAACTAGCTATATAAGCGTAAATAAAAACAGGTTACATGGTAAACTTTACTATATGTATTCCTAATGTATTTAATTTCCAAAACATTTGCATTCCCTGATGCGCAAAATTTCCGAGATCGCGTTGGTGGTCAAATAAAAGGAAAATGCACAAGTTTCATTCTATCCACATGATGATGAAATTACGTCCATTTGAAGTTCATGCATATAACAAGCGTGTTTTATTATGGTTCAGTCAATAATAATAGCAATGCTGTTTTTAACCAGGGATGCGAGTGAGCCGAGAAAATGCTTGTGTGGCTAAAAATCTTTACATTACAAAAATTATCATAAACCTTTCAGATATGTAAACAAATTCGGTCGGGTGTACACATTCTCACGCTAGCATGAAAATAATAATCAGTCAGTTTACAGTAAGTAAACTAATGCTTGACCGAACCTTGTTCCACCCGGATTTGGCAATAAGTTTGGCACAAAGATTACATTTGAATCTCAGGTATGACTACGGATGACATCCTCGATAGGTTTCGGCCCGTGATTTCGGGCAGATGATAACCGGAGATGGTAAATGCAAAATTTAAATACGACCTTCATGTTAAATAGGAAAAATCTCGAAAATAAGGCACTGACCTTGTGTCGGTTTTTTTAAAGAATTTGTCAAGAGAGAGAATTAAAAATAGAATCCTAATAGATGATTATGCCTGAGGCCTAAATGCATTTTTGGGCCAACTAATAGTTAAATCCGATTGAAACAAGGTCCGGTCAAACATTGCGAGTGAGTCTACCATATTTATAATATTTGATAATGTTGGCTTTAGCTCTCGTCTCTTGGTAAAATGATGTGTCTTTAGAGGCATTAAAACTATTGAAATCAAAGAATGTACATGCCTGCACACACAATAATAATAATTGACAGCTCCATAATAACTACCATGACCTGCAATACTTAAATCTATCTGTATAAACTCGGAATGCTTGCCAAATGTTGTATCAAACTCTTTTTACGGAAATAGCTTATTTGCATAAAAACAAGTAGTTGCAGTTCATTTGAGCACGGGCATGTTTTATTGAAAAAGAACGGTTAGGTTATTTACCCGTTAGTTAGTTACCTCTTTCCTGTATTATATAAATGCCAATATAGTATTCAAATGAGGATGGAGCCAGTTTCAAAAACAATGTGCTATAGAATATTCATTGATGCCACTGCTTCATTTTCATATGGTTCACCGTGTGTCCCATTTACAATTCAAGGAACATTGTCTAAGGAAGAGAGGAAGACAACACAATTAATTGCACTGAACGTCTATTTAAGAACCTTGTGTTCAACACTTGGTGTCATTAGCTTATAAGTTGGAGCCGTGAATAAGAGCTTTTTTTAACAATCATATAGTTCTATAATTATCTTGTACAACTAGTGGTTAAATACCGTAGCTTATTGGATTCCATGAAAATGTGAATGATGGAAGACTGCCACTCAAAAATAATAGAATGGAATCTACTTGACAATGAAGATTTTGATAGCAGAGCTAACCAAGTATGCATTGTAATGTATGCGGTTTGTAGTATATGTCCTGTCCAGTACACGTAAAAAAAATCCCATCCCATAGTTCAATAAATGTGTGTTCATTGTGTACAATGTGTAGCTGATGCCACAAAGAAATAAAGAAAGTATCAATTACTTGTCTGTTGTATATGTATGTAGTAGTTAAATATTGTAGGATAAAGCTATACTGATGTAAAATTAACAGGGAAATGCCGAATGCACATACCATATGCGGAACACCGAAAATAAAGCATTATTAAATCATGAACCCCTCGTAATCCTATTAGAGGTTGTACTTTTTGATGTCTCATTGATGTCACGATTTGTACTTTTTGCTGTCTGCAGTACAAATGTCATTTACCATTTGAGTACAACAACACTTTGGTTTAAAAGCTGTATCAACGAAAATATGTAATGTTTGTTATTGCATGACATCAAATGGAAAATGTATTCAACTCCACAGTATTGGCAATATCAGGAATCTAAAGTTGGACGTACCTTTTCAGACTCCTTTGTATGAATCTAGTCTTCGTTCTTGTATTATTTAGCAACTGGTGTCAAAGAATTGTTAAAACTTCACGTCCTGTAAAAAAACATCAATAGTCAATATAAAATGGCAGATTTCCTATTAAAGTGAAAGCCTGCGGATTTTAGAAAACTTGTATAATTGAGAAAAACTTGAGCTCCTGCTTGTAGCATACTTTTTCCATATTTTAAGCCGTGCGTGGCGTTTTATCAAAACTCATGTCTACAAAAAAATTTGTTTCCTCTGGACCCCACTACTTATCTACTCTACTCCCACGCGCTAAACACTTTTTCTCGTGGTTTCCAATCGTAACCGCTCCAAATCATTGTTCGGTTTTGCATAAATGCTAAAAATATCTGCAAAATTCCTATCCCATGAAAAAAAGATCCGATCATTTCCTTGATCCTGCTAACATGCACCCTCAAAGGTCTATTTTTACCTGGTTGGTAATCATATACAGCAAACTTCCTGCACAAAAGTATACTCTATTGATGTAATATTAAGAATCATGGATTTCTGTGCATCAGCCACCACAATCCAACACTAACACTGATTTTATAAACCTGAGCTAAAACCTGGTCTTCCATTTCCTTCTGTTATGTAAGTAAGTACTATGCGTAAACTAACCACGTAACTACATGTTATGTCGTGCAATGCAAAGGTTATTATATCACACTGGTAATCAACAACAACAAGAGACCAAGACCGGACTTATCCAATAGCCTTCAAATGAGACCCATATTGTAAATCACGCACCCCCGCTGTATACAAAAATACTCTGGGTGTGTGCACACATATTATTTTGGGAAATCGTGTCACTCTTCCTGGAGAAAACTCCATAGCATGTTGTAGTCCAGTGTCACACACAGTACGACATTAATCTCTCCAGAAAATCAAATGGGAAGTGAACTGTCTAAATTTAGAAATGGATTACAGTGCCACTTATTTAGCCCGCTAACCGGAAATATCATGAACATGTGGAAAGGTGGCCAATTCTCATGCAATCTCATGTTATAGAAATTCTGGGTCTACTGGTAAACTTTCTTATCCACGCCGAAGAAAACAAACGGTCGGAAGAATGGAACGGAACAGCCCTAGAGGAAGGAAATCATGTCTGCCTGCACATATACGTAGCAAATATTTTTGGCCACATCCAAACACACACACACATTGTTCATATAGAATGAACAGTGTCCATAGTCAGGCGTAGTGAATATCTAGTATACTATGAGTGAGCATAAAACCCGCAGTCTCTACCATTAATATTATCCGGCCCATTAAATTTTTGCGGAAGTGAGTGCGGTGACTCACTATTTTCTCGTAGGGTCAAACTCGACCAGCAACATTTTTATCGTATGCAAGTCTTACCAAATTTCTCCCGTGTCCGCACTACTAACTATAAGCTATGGGCATGCACAAAAACCGCCTACGCACTTTCCGCATGAAACCCATTAAGAATGCAAAGTTTGACTCTATGGCTTTACAAAATGGAGAAGCTAATATTTTACCTAGCTACTACTATTTCTACTTGATTGATCTAGGGCCACAAGCTTAACAGATTTTGCAGCCAATGTTTTTGATTATTTCTGCTGCTAAAACGTACAGTTCTTGCAATTTTTTAACGCAATAGAAAGAGGGAAAAGATAGAACAATTGATAAAACAAAAAAGCATAGTAGACGGACAGAGAAAGTAGCAAGCAAAATGCAGTGCACATGTCTGTCACTCAAGTAAAAAGGCTCATAACATAATGCATTATAAATGATGGTACGACCATGACAAAAAATATTTAATAATTATTTCTCATCAGCCACATACCAGCAGACTTAAGGTACTATATACGTAACTTTACTACACGAAATAAGTATGGAAGAGCATATAAATATTTACCGTCTTCTCGCATTTCCTTTACTAGAGTATATTTATAGCATTCATAACAGCGCAAGTGAATGGACGGTGAAAAGTGGAAAGTTAAATTATAGTTGTGGGACTCTCAGATCCTCCTTTCTTAATAATGGTCCATGAATATTTAATGGATTAGAATGGCCTGGAAGCCATGCTGTAAACACAGACTGGACATTGGGACAGTAATCATAATACCATGGTTCAATTGTCCATATGTACGCATGTGTATGCATGTAGAATTTAGAAATGGGGTTTCTGTTTGCCCGAAATGGGGACAACTGGGACTGAATACAAATAAATAATTACATTTGGTAGGGAACTTTGTACATGAAGAGTTGGTTTAATAGACTCTTGCAATCAGCTATGATACAATACACAGCCTGGGCTATTTACATTCGTTGTACATGCGAGGGACCCCTGGACTATCCGCTTGTTCAAATGAATGTTTAAACAAAACTGTCATACACAAGGCGGAAACAATAGACGCGGAAAAATTTACACTAGGTCAACAATAGCATTCATTCACACTACATTCATACCGCATACCCGAAATAGCGATATAGAACGAAATCCTTATGGTGAACCAACGTGCCTTGTTTATCAATAAAACTCGTGTATCCATTGTTTTGAAGCGGAATAGAAGCATTGAAAGTTAGTTTTTAATTTTTGTGACAATGCTACAATGCACATGTATTTTGCATGTATCGCTCTGCCGTGCATGGACTTGGTTCAACAAAATGTATTGGCCTGTATCATATAATATTTTTGGGTCTGCCTTCCGTACTAGCTAACTTGTACACCCTAAATTCCACGACAGAGTGCTATATATTTTTTGCTAGAAAGTACAAATGTTAAACTCATATTTTGCACACATACTTATGTTCAACTAAAATTTTATTTGCCTCTTCAATTTGTACTCGGGACTAACTAACTATTTACTAGGGATGAACTTCAAATGTGAAAGCAAATACGGTGAACAAGGAAAACATAGTTCGTGCTTGCCGTCTTGGCCTAAATAACTACGGAAGCGTAATTCTCCTGTTCCTAGGTATGCGGACCTCTGACTGAATACTCCTATAGCTGCAGCTCACTCCCAATGTCATACCAATGTGCCGACTAACTAACTAAATAACTAATCCTTTCAACGCACACATTATGACAGTACACATAGTAGTCTATTATAGTGTTCCGGTTTGCTACATGAACCTTTTTTTCTGGTATTCAAGAAACGGGTGCTCGCAGTGCATTTGCAAAATGTTTCAGTTAGTTAGTTACTTACTTACTCGCACATATTTACTTACTTACATTGGATGGAACGCATGCATGTCTGACTGACTGAGAGTCCGTAAAGTCCGTTTCGTTCCGTAACGAACGCAACATACAGTTAGTTAGTTACCAATTTCATGGCATGGCAAAAGAAGGGAACTGGGCCGACTTTATATTTGTATGGTTACCTGCCTTGCAAAAATGTGAGCAAAAATCCTAGTCTTTGGCTGCGGATTTTTTTCAAATGTATAATATAAATTTATTGGTATCATGTGAATAGGATACCTAACACTTTTTTCAAGGCAGAAAAAAATTGCACTTAAAAGATCGCATTACTTTGAGTGAGACAGTTTTTTCTTTACACATCCAAATTTTCTAGTTCAACTATATATTTGTATAGGTAATTCAACGAGTTGAAATTTTGGTGCAAACATTGCAAATACAGTAGTCATCGGTATTACATGCTATTTCTAAAGCCCGAACCATTGCAACTATCTAAGGAAGTTGGAAGTATCATAATTTCGTATGCGTGCATGCAAACTGAGTGAGTATCATACGGTACTTTGTTGCTGCCACAATGGTCCGTACTAAAAACTCACCTAGTGCCTATATATAGATTCAAGATTGTGATGCATCTCATCACCCTCTTGGCATACTTTTTGAAGCAGCAGCCGCCACTGGTGCAATTATTATTGTTACTGCCATGACAATGTGAGGGAGCGTATCATTTGCAACAAACTATCAAACTAAGGAAGGAAAAAGGATGAGGGAATAAAATTCAGTTAGTCCGTTTTTTTTCGCTGTATGGTTGCTCGCTCACTCACAATGAACTGGTAAAGCTCGTTTGCGGCAAGATGAATCCTAATGTGAATCAAAACATGCAGCGTAAAATCTTCATTGTGAATCCAAATATTAGTTCCCAATACTCCTAAATGCATTCACAGTATGGAAAATAAAAATAAAATTTAGCATAGAATACTTGGGCGGAAAAAAAGGAAATGGGGTGGTTTCAATTTTGAAATTTTAACTTGTTAATTTCCTTAAGGATTTAAAAAAAAATATTCTCGATTTAGGATTGAAATTTTTTGTGTAAAACGCTTCAATATCAACGTTAAGAACTAATATTTTGGATTCTTTGGCAAATTTTTTGAGCTATATTGCAAGCTAATTGAGTGCAAATAATGTTCGCAGATTTATTATCAGTTAGCTGATGGGTGTAAATAACGTGAAAAAAATCGACCCCATAAAGATATGTTATATGCAACACAAATGTTTGCTCATTTTGCATCAAGTTTTGATTAAACAACAATAATTTTCAATCACACAATTTTATGCAAAAATTTTTGTGCTGGTATGTTAGCACCGAAATTTTGGTATACATAAGACCCATATAGTGAGATAGGAGGTCGGGAGCATTGATCCACCCTTATATACCACCATATAAATTTTGTTGTTGCTATTTTTTGAGGTCGAATCTTGAAGTTTGCTACACTGCCACCGTTTCTATCCTTGGGTTCCCTTCCGTATCCGACTGTTAAGATTTGTGCATGGCAAAAAAAAGAGACGCACTAAGGCGTGCTGAGACAAGAACGGTAAGTACGCTTCTGTGCGCAAGCAGTTGTTGCAAAATCCTGTACACACAGTACATATACAGGAACAGCAGATGATGAACTTCCAAGTTGATGTAATAGCTTTATAGCTAAAGCTAACTACCTGATCGACACACAAAAATAGTACTGTTACCCATTTATCCGGTAACAAGACAAAGTGTACTGCTACATGCGTTATTCTGACCACCATTGTCATACATATCTGAGGGGGAGGGTGTCAGTCAATACGTCTTTACCCTTTGCTTGAATGCCCCCAAAATGGTTTCCCCCCAAAGAAATTGAAGGAAAAAAGTAGAATAATTTAGAAGAATTTTTCATTAGACAAATTAAAAACTTTCCAATCAACAGGCAGAGGCAGACGAAAAATTCGTCAAACCATACTGCATATTATGAAATTAATTTAATGCGATAAATGCATTTCCCATTGTCCAGTGTGGCTCAAGATTCGAGTTTTATTGCACCAAAAGTCAAGTTTGTTTAAAAATGAAAAACTTTAAAACCTTATTATTTGAGACCTAATAAAAAGCTCTAAAAAACAATCCTCAAAGCTGTCCTTTTAAACTAAGTCCAAACAATATTATAGCCCTTCGAGCGAACCGACCCTCCTATATTTTCGGTAGCAAAAAACGTAACAGATTAACCTTCTCACTGACATGCATGACCATTGCTATTCTTGCTAATGCTTTTTAATCGTTTGATCAGCGGTTGGTGCAATTTTTATTATGGACAGTAGTTGAAGAATTAGATATTTTTGATGCTATGAACACGATAGGGATTTTGTGTATGTAGGTACTAGAGAGTCTTAACTGTCCAAGATTATTTACACAACAATGCATCATTGTAGATCAGCATGGAGCTCATTGTAAGAATTCTCACAGTTTTAACTAGGATGTAACTCTACTGTGTGCACAGAACTAACTAAAATTGAGTGACCATTGATATAATAAAAGAGTTAGTTAGTTAGTTCGTAGAAATAAAAGACAATATTTCAACTTTGAGAGCAGTACAATATGGACATCATGAGCATTACAAGGGACTGATATATTCCATTTGAGCCAAGTCAAAAGAAGGAGGAAATGAGAAGTCATGGCAATTCGAAATAATTGTATTGGAGGAACATGAGGATCGTTAAATGAATGTCAACCTTTTAAGTCCATTCATGAGGATGAGTCTGGCATCATTCAACAAGAATACAAGATGAGTGGAGCTCATTGCAGATTAAAAGTAGCTGACTAATAAGGAAGAGTGTCAAATGCAGTTAGTCAGTTAGTTACTTACTAGTTTAGTACTTTGCACATCATATGCATTGCATATACACAAACATACAACACTGCTCACAAAGAAATTACTTTATTATTAGCAATCAGAGAATATATTTAGTGTGTCATGCTATAAACAGTTCCTCCTTTTCTTCCTTGTTGACTGGTCAGGGAAGCCAAACTGACCCAAAGGGTGTCCATTTGCACAAATTATTGCTAGCCCATCAATTTGTTAAAACTCTACATCTATAAATTCATCAATACCAGCACATGCATGTTTAGAGAACATTATTTTTATGATGGTTGGTTAGTTGCTAAAACAATGAAACAATTCATGTACAAACGAAGGAACAATATTTTTCTACGCAATCGTGTGCAAATCTGATAGCCCACACAAAAAGAGTTTTTCCGCAATAATGTTTTTTACTGTCTGACAAGACTAGTAATAGTGAGAAATTGTTTATACCTAATTATTATGTATAGTAAGTGAGTATCATATGCTAGCACTAATTTTTAAGTACGCATTGTGAAGTTCATCATGTTGAGTAGCCGACCAAAAAAGTTAATAAAACCAATGACTTTGAAAACAAGAAACTTCTGTATTTCTGCCCTACAGTCATGTCATCAATAAATGTTTGACAACCACCTGACAACAATCTATTCATCTTGGCTCCTCCAATAAAAATAGGGCTTTAAAAACATAGCAGCCAACTAATTTATACTTGAAGTGTCACTCATTCATCACCACAATTATAGGGGGAAAAGAATACTATAGTTAAATTGTCTTACCAACCACACTGCTGAACTGACTAATCAACTTATACGGCATGCACACTCACAAAAATTGGGAAAAAATTATGCGAATATGTAATGCAATGCATGACATGAGCAGAAATAAATCACACTTGACCCTACTCAACAATACACGACGGCACTATCAACTGCATAGCGTAGGTGAGAAAAATTGTGTGTGGACATTTTTAATTCCAACAATTACTTCCACCCGTGTGACCATGAAACAATTACCTCTCTTGCCCAATAATAATGTCAATAATAATTTACAGAAGATTCTAAAAAACTGGCCCAAACCGTACACACGCATGCAACACTAGACTTGACGACCACGTTCATTTTCACAACATCATCCGCACACACTTTCCGTTTGCAATCTCTGTTATTAAGCAATGCCAATAATGCAAATAAATACATGACAGCCACATGCCACACGTTTCTTTATTAGTTAACCATTTGTATAGTATTCATTATTACCATTGGTATTGGCTATATTCTTTGCTATAGTTAGTTAGTTAGTTGTAAACTTTTCATAACCACTCACGGCAATATCTTCCTAATTCTTGCTCACGGGAGTGGTGCAACAGAATGCTATATATAAGGCTAGCTTACACAGACCGGCATAAGAATGACAAAAGTAATGGGAGCATGTAATAATAATAATAATGATGTAAAAAAGGATTATTTATATGGAAGAGAGTGAGTGTCTGAGCTAACTGCAGACAAACAGTCTCATTTCATGCGCCAACATTAACCTACACACTTGGCTAGTTGCATTCAAAAGCACATCATGTAGTTAGTTACAACGCACAGTTGTAAACTAAACGTAAAATACACAAATAAATGGGGGTAGTAGTAAGTAGTTGCTATATCTAGCTCGTATTTATCTACTAATTCTTATCCACTATATAATGTGCCTGCAAACTATGTATATGAAACGTGCGTATACCGACTGCATCCATTTAATAAGATATTGCCCAACTAACAAGACAAGAGAATGTAATATAATTCATTGCTAAAAGGAGCAAATCAAAAGGAAGAGGAAGGAATTGCCCAAAAGAACATAAAGATAGACACATTATTATTTCACTTGTTGACTTATTTTGTGCTTTATGTAACAATTTGAGCAGTCCCATGTTTAACAGCTAATTAATGACGGCACATTTCCCAAGTAATTAAGACAAATGGAGCAAGTCTCTTTTCAACAAAGTGAATACAGATGTGTTGTCTGCTACAAAGTTTAGACTATAGCTAACTATTCAGTCCATCTGTTAAATGATTACTGTGAGATCATTATATAATTTGCTCTAGTTTTTGGGGCTATATAAACTCATCAATTCATTTTTGTAAATATAGTGGGTATGAGGCTTTAGGGAACTGTCCAAAAAGCACATTTTGATTTATTAGTTAGTTAGTTAGTTAGTTACAACCAGGAAATTAATGTGTCCGTACTATCCATGCAAAGTTTGCACGAGTTTATGTGGGATCAAAACTTGGTCGTGTCAAGATGACATGAAGCTTGCCCAATGCTCTTACATATATTAACAAAAGTATGTGAAAATAAATGAAATGCATGTAATGTGTATGTGTGCATAGCTCCCAATTATTGACACAAATGGAGACTATTTTGAAAGCTATTATTATTACCTGAGTGCAGCTATCCACGATTTGAACTGTGTTTGTTCAATCATCGCATCACACAAGAAGATATTATATCTTTTAAATTATCACAGAGAATTCAATCACAATTTATTCACACTAAAAAGCGAACTAACTAACATAAGACAAGCAAAAAACACTTGACAATCTCTTGAGTTAATATACTAGCATGTGATAAGACAAAAGCAGTAGGTCTTCCAGACTATTATCACACATTAATTAAAATGCGTACTCAGTGACTTGAGTAAGTGGGAGAACGGCAAAAACTGCTTTTGCAGATAACACACACAAGCACAGAGACAGGACTATTAAAATGCTATTATTATTTCTACACGAACAAAATAGCAAGTGTAGCTTGCTAGCTCGTACTAACTAACTAGCTATAAGAAACACTCATAAACTGATATTTACCATCACTATATAGTTAGTGAGTCAGGAGGTTTATTGTATTGCATTATTGCATACAACTACTTGCATACTATTCATGCTTGAAAGTTAGTGTGCTGATGATGATATTGCATTCAAAAAGGCTTCCATGATGACACTTCCTTGTTTCTCTCCATAAGCACAAGTATAGCTCATGGGCGCTCAAGATAAATCAGGCAGTCATCATGTGGGATAAAAAGCCTCAATCAGCTAGTCAGTCAAGTATTACTTATCTAGGGTTACTAACTAACTAACTAACTAAGAATCCTAGTTTAATGCAGATTTATTTTTCATGGAATAATTTGTCTCGCAAAAAGAGCTTAAAATTTGATCATATCCATCCAATATAGTGTTTAGGTGGGGACTGAATGAAAACTTTACAAAAATGTATGCACGTTTAAAACACTCAGGTTAGGTTCGTTATAGTTAGTCAGTACTAACTAACTAAATAGATACAAATGGTAATATTGCTCTTTTTTTTTGCATGATTCCAAAATCACGTTGTCCAAATAGCACGCGCGTTCTTTTCAATTTGTTGTTGCAATTACCTGTACTGCAAAATGGCTATTGTTACATTATAAATGCCGGTGGGACTCGCTGTCCTAATCACATGGCTACAAAAGGGATACATAGTTAGCAACTAACTACAATGTAGAGCTAATATTGTGATGTATACAGGTTAATTTCGATACATAGATATTTTTTGTGACGTTAATGAACCTACAAAAGTCTATTGTGACGAAATATCTATAGTATCATGCATATTTTTGAAACAAATAAAAAAAATTTATTGGGAACAACAGATAGTCAAAAGTACATGATATTTCAAATCTTTGCACAATGATATAATCTAAAGTAAAAAATAATCTTATAGCTTCCCAAATGTTAGGTTAGGTCAATTCATTTTTGGCATTGTTTTATATTTTGTTTTAAATGATGATATTGTGCCGTGATCCAAAAGTCGTATGAGTGATGCTATACATTTGGAGGCAAATATTTAATCTTCATATGGTTCATTTGCATTGATGAGCCATATGCAGAACAATTGTCTACAATCAGCAAAACTTTTGGGTGTTTACTTACTATAGTCAGCTTATAGCATTCACTATAAATAATAACTGTGAGATAACATATTAGTTTGATTATGATTTGGCGAAAAGCACCAAAAGCTATAATACTATGTGTTTATAGCTGTCCTTCAAACTATAAATCCATTTTAACGGAATTCGTGTCTTAGGACGTCTACAAAAATGAAATCCACTGCAACGAAACACATGAATTGCATGCATTTAAATGGACGCAAATCCGGACCGACAGATTTTATCCATTATAAAGAGACATCAATTGCATTGGAACTCTACTATATCGAAATTCACCTGCGTCACTGTACATGTATTTTGGATACACTATAGTCTGTTGGTTGGACGAATGCACGGCACGCTACAGGCAGACACAAAGACACGATTGATAAAAAGGAGGAACAAGGAAGCAAAATGATTAGAGCAAACATCTGGCTCTTTTTTCCTTATTAAGTAGAGTAAGTATAGGTATATGGGACCTGGCTGGCTATTACTGTATAAACTAGTGTGTGCAAACTTGTATTCCAAAGTTAGATCATTTGCCGCTTATTAAAAATGTGCAAATTAAATAATGGACTATACTGCTACACACTCCTGCGTGAATGCACTAACGCTGTCTAGATTACATGCGGTTTGTTTTGCTACTGCCACACTTTTGTAGTAATATTTAATAGTAATAGGTAAATAATGCAATAATTGGAGCTCACAGTCAGTCAGTATAGTAAACTAACTAACTAATGATCATATCGTGCACCAAAATTAATATGCAGTGTTCTTTCATCTGAATCCACACTTTGTAGTCAATATGGTGTATATAATATGTGTACTTTCAATGCATTAATTAGTAGTAGCAGTAGTAGCAGTAACCTAGCTCAAGGTTTTACGGATGTGGTCGTGTAACTGTAGCAATCATGACTGAATTCAAGTTGCTCCATACTAACTATATCTAACTAACTAATACAAATTGTACTTGTGTGGTGCTATGGTTTTTTTGCTACAAGTTTCTTCATGTCAACTGCTGAGGCACTAAATAGCTGGACTTTATAGCAGTGCTTTATGTAATTAGGATAACACCTCAATTCTGTCTGAGTTGTTTGCTGTTCTATATTTGGATCGCATACTCTGCTATTGTCTCCTAAAGTGATATGATTCTGATTGTATTGTTAATCAGATTAATAAATTGAGTGCATATTTTTTGTCTGAGTAGCATGGATACTTGCATGTAGTACGTATGTACATACGTAGCATGGGAGTAAATTTGTTGCATAAGGTGTCTCCTATCTAATTATATATGCAAAGTTTTCCTTTTTGGTTACTTTTGGCCGTTATATGCATATAATTAAGCAGTATTTTCAGAGCGAGCTGAAAACATTTCTTCAGTGAAAATTTAACACTAAATCCATAGAAGTAGATTACTATATAAATCTTTGTTTACATATATGTAAAAAGTTGAAAACTGATTCCGTTGAATGGACAACCGATCGTCCATCCATTCCATTCCATTGGTTGGTTAGTCTAGTTAGTAATCAAGCTACTAATCTTAAGGACCATGCACTTGTTCTATATCATAGCTATAATTAGGACCATATAAATGAGGACTTAACGTAACACTAGGGAAAAAGCTACCCAACTTGTTTTCTCAGAAACATGAGGTTTGCACTGCTGTAAAAGTGAACTTTTCCGCTCCTGTTCTCTACTTAATAACTTGCTTACTTGGTTAGTATGCTGTTTATAACATTCCAGGAGAAGACACCTGTTACTTGCAGCCAGGTAATGCATAGCAACCGAACAGATGGAACAAATCGGAGCATTCTATACTGTTGACATATATACAGGAACGCTTAATGCATTCTAGACTTCACGTGTAAAAAGTTGATAGAGAAGAGGATGATGATGTTCCTAAGAGGAAACCTGGTTCGCTCGAAAAAAGATGAGTAGCAAAAAATGTGCTTCAAGTTAGCTACCTATAGTTATATGTACAGATTCTTACAAACCAACTAACTACGCCTATGAGTTTTAGACCAGTACAAAGAATTAACCCACCTGTTAAAATTATTATTCATCATCATCATTATAGCATATTATGTGTTAGGGTTCTTAAGCCTGTAACAAGTCCCTATAGTAAAAATAATAATAATAATGATAATAACAATGCAAACCAAAAGAGTTCCACTTTACAACACTTACTTATACTTGTTTGTGTGTGGATGGAGCAAGGAGAAATCATTGTACTTCAGCAGGTTCCTGGAGATTCGAGAATACCATTAGGGAGAAAGATAAGAAATTGAGATGAAACGCACATAATGTTATGCTTAGTTAGTTAGTTAGTTCGTAGAGTGGCAATAGGAACTATAGTTACAACGTATACAAAAAAGACATTAGAAAAAACATGAGGGCATCCTATAGGCTTGAAATCACATTAGAGTCAAACAAACCAGTCACATTTCTTCACTTTGGAAGAGATGAACATGAGAAAGGAGTTTTTCTCTGTATTAATATTCTCCAATTATCATCCTTTACATCAAGAGTAAATGTAGCTTTTTGCTTTCCAGTTAGTTATAGTTACAAGTCTGGTGAATTTATTAGAGTTAGAAGAACGTGATAATTTTTCTCCAGGTCTAACTTAACTACACGCAAGACATGCACTTTTATTAGTACATGGTTAAAAATAGGGTTCCCAGCAAACGACAAGTGCACAAAAACTGGAGCACTATAAAAAGCTCTGTGAGTGAGAACCATTGAACATGTGCATTGTTGTTGTATGCATGCATAATATCTACGATTGTACAGCATTTAACTACTTATTTATTGTGACCGTATTTCAAAGGGATGAAAAAGAGGATTTTATGTTCATCTTGACACACCACATGAAAATAATTAGCCAACAAATTGCATTCAAATTAAATAGATACCTTATCTGCATGCATTTGTTACTGTCAACAGAATTACCTAAGCAATGTTAACATTTTCAACTCACAGAGATCAAAGATGTCTTTCCTAGATTCTCCGTCGTAATGAACGAAGAAACCGAGTTTTCTATAGTCAAGTTCCTCCTATATCAGCATAATACACAAATGAGGAAAAACTGTTCTTATCAGGCATTCCATTCCTGGAATATTTTTAACCTATTGAATAGTTAGTACACAAACTGGAATTATGCTCACTTCCAGACTACAACTCATATTAAACATGATAATGCACACTATACGCATGCAAAACACCGCTAATTTAAGTAATAAGAAGTTAGTTAGATTCTTATTTAACCTTTAGTTTAGTTAGTATCACTGGAAAGTCATTTGCAGTATTTTTGGTGAATTAAGATTTTAAATAATCTACATGTAAACTCAAACTGCATAATAGGGAACAAAGGAGCAACCTCAGTAATATAAGCCTAGCTTGAATATGTTTTACTGCTATAGTGAGCGATGCTATAGACGCTAATCTTTCTATTTTTTGTCGACTCCATGAGCTTAACTTACATTTAGCAGCCTGGGTTCCTTCCTGTATCGAAAGCAAAGAAAATGAGGTGTGCGTGCAAGTACATAATATTATTGTGAAGACATTGGGAGACCTGCAGCGCTCTTAAAAACTGTTGCAATGGTACACCAAAAGGGAGTAGTGGAATAGAGTCATAGGTAATTTTAATAAAAAAGGAACAAAGGAGGAAGCTGGAGGGCAGACGAATTCTGAGAAAGGAAAAAAATCATATCCTTCCTTATACCCTTCAAATCCGTTTGTACATACTCAAGAAGTTTATGTAAAGCAACAGTACCACGTTTTTTTCTTTCAAACAGGTAGCAGCATTGCGTATATTTTATCAGTCGCAGTCTGAAAGTAATATGATATAGGAACAAACTGACTGGCTGGGAGTATGAGTTTTATGCTTGTTGTTGAGGATTTACATTACAAACTGTTGGATAAAGTTTTAGCTAGTACATGTCTTACCATGCTTGTCTATACTAGTGTGCAACAGAGTGCACAAGATATTAATACGAAAAAAAATGTCAATGCTAATGTCATTAGTTCAACAACTGGTTCATATGATATGCCTGTCTGGTGAATGCATTTGGAATTTAAATGTTTGCCAAGTTAATAATTACTTGTAGCTGATAATGGAAACTTGAACCATATTCAGGAGTTAGTTAGGGAGTGGGAATATATGAGCATTTTATGCGTAGGGGCTGCTTAAAATTTATTAACTGAAGCAAATTCAAAGAGGAAATACTATTTTAGCTAATTAGGACTGAATATATGAGTGCTGGTTTGATATTCAACTTTATTAATTCATAAGTGTTTAGCTTCTCAGGCTTTTGGAATGTTCAAGTGAGTCACTCACACAGTTTCCGTAGTAATTATAAGTGTAAGTCTCGCCATTTTGTGGTCACCGCTTTACTTGCTTATGATTTGCAGAAAAGCAAGAGGATGTTACAAAATTAAACTAATATGAGTTTGTTAGTTTTATATGGTAATCTAAAAGAGAAGCTAGAGTAGAAGAAAAAATCCGCAATTTCCGCTTTCCTAGAGTCTGTGAAAATTTTATGCGGTTTTACAGTTTTTGTTGAGTCAATTGGCATGTGATTTTATTCAAAGAGTTTTTTCTTTGTTTTAGCGTTTTAACTAGTTGCTAATAAAAAACATGTTGAACATCTCTTTCTAATTAATATGTCAGAACTAAAAACCTTTCATTCCGCATGAATAGACTGGACTATTCACTAAAATCTAATACCAATCCTGGAGAAGTACAAACATTTACTTTTGTGTGCACATATTCATATAGACAGTCTTCCATATTTTTTGCATTTGAGAACTAACTAGACCCAACTATTAGTTTTCATAGTTGAACACATCGTTTTGATATTAAAATGTTTACATTCAAAATCCTTATGCTATAGCAACTAACTAACTAACTAAGGAGCTTGTTTTAAGGGTTGCTTACATACGAAATAAAACTGACGGTTCACAGCGGTATTCGCATTAAATCGGATTTGATGCGACAATCGTTCACAGCGTATTTTTAGTGTCAACTCATTGTTTTGTTCTCACAGACATGGTCTCTTTCTATTGTGAAATTTAATAAACGTAGTCTAGTTACCAGTCGCGGTGCATACATTTGTGAATGTTTTCAATTAAGTGCATTGACTTTTAGATTTGAATACACGAGAGAATCCTACCAACGGATTCAAACTTACACAAAAGCCTGGAATCCAAATATGCCATTGACTTGCTAACAAACTAACAAACTAGCTAAACTATATACTGCTCATCCAACTAACCTAAAGAATGTTTTCAATTCCTCAGTGTCTTGTAAACTAAAGTTTATTTCATCTGCAAGAACAGTTCAAAGAATGTGTAGAAATATTTTTCAGCATATTTGGGAAGATCTTATCTGCTTTCCCAATGTTGACCTATTAAGCAGTGAAGCAGTCCCAAAGTTTATGTGCATCATATTATACAGGTAACCAAAACCAAAGACCTTTATGTTTAAATCGTAGCATTACTTACTACCAGGCGCAATCAGTTTGTAATGGGGCAATGCAAAACAATGATAATGGCAATATGGTAAATAAAAACAAGATAATTTTGTGTTTGCTAATACACAAAAAATTTTAATTTGAGTGGGCATTTTTTAGATTTATTTGGTTCCATGAAAGCCGGATATTTACCAAACCTTATGTCTCCACAAGATTAGACGAGTGACTTGTGCAATGTACAAATAAATATTATGGGTAGCATTAGAATGACATCCAATGATAAAAGATAAATCCTTCTGAGTATGCATTAAAAGTTGGCACAACAGTTTCCCAGAACTAACCTGGACATAGGAATTACAAAGCTTATCATCACTCAGTCAGTGTTGAATCCATTAGGCAATAACAAGGAAACAACAGAGATGAAAACAATGGAGCCAAACGTTTACAATGCCCAAAACCATTCGCTTCCTTCAAATTTTCCATGTCCATGCAGGAGAATGGATTTGAGGATAATTGCATATCTCATTGAATTCCTAAAAATATACAGCCTGTTTCTGTTTTGCCCACCTGATTTCATCATAACGATTGAATTGTACATGAGCTGAGTTTCCTTCCATTGTTTTTAGTCACAACGGTCTGGGATGTCAAAAATATTGGGTGTTCCGGTTCGTGATTTGTCAAAAATATTTTACCCATTATTATAAAACCCACATATAAAATTCAGGGGGTTTTAGTCAGTCTAAATTTAAATAAAGCTTTAATTCCTTCTGAAACACATGTAATGTACGTGGATACAAATAAGAGGCATAAAAAAGTTTGCATATGGTTAACATGTCCTTAGATCCAAATTTTGTTCTATAGTGCACTGGTCTGATTTGAATAATAATAATTCATGGTTGGTGTCATTACTAACTAACTGCTTGAATTACAAAGAGCAGAGTTATGGCTATTGTTATTTTTTCTTGTCATTAATTGATGCATTTTATGAGGGCAGTAAAAGGACATGAATAATGTGTGATAAGGGGACGAAATGGACGTCAGCGAATGCCTATGTATGTATGTTACATGTACTTACAGTGTGTGTTTTCTTTCAATCACATGAATAGCTTATGAATGTTAATTTCTGTTCTAATAAATGCAGTCAATTATGATTAGGTACTATTAAAGTCCTTGTGAAAAATTTCATTTTGCACTCTTACCTGATTAAAAATGAGGCTGTTGTTGACAACTTGCAGATTTAGCAACAAAAAAATTGAAACTTTTGCACAAAGAATTAACAGTTAGTTTTACTATAGGACTTTTCAAACAAAGCCACTTGTTCACCAAGTGTGCAATTTTTCTTGCATGATTCTTGCACACAAAAACATATCCATAGGAGCACTTCTTTTTAGGTTCCAGTCCTAAATTGAACTAGTTCCTCCAGTAGAATATTGATTCCATTTGTAAACAAGCACAAAATTGGAGCACTGTTTACTGAATTTAATCCACTGAGAGACAAAGCACTGGTGCATTCAATATAACAATAAATACTCAAATGTTCACACATGGGAAGCAAGCACAAAAGTCCAGACTTACTATAAAGTAAACAAGGAAAAAATCCTTTGGATACGGAAGTCACAAAAAAAGGAAAAAATCACAACTAATATATTCTCCGCTTTCAGTAACAAAACTTTGTTGCCGATTTCAAACCACTATATAATGCGATCAATAAAAACAATACTTGACACAGCATCTCACTTTTCCCACTAAATTTAGACCCATTAAGACTTTTTGGAAGCTTGCATGAGTGACTCATGTCAGTCATCATCACCATTTGATATTCATTATCGTCATTCCTAACTAACCAACTTATTACCAAGCGGAACAAACTGCATTGTATACTGTGTACTACCATGTAGTGAAGATCATGTGAGCACATGGTGAATGGTCCACTTCAAAAAAGTGTGCGCTTAAAAAAGAATAATCACAGGAGACACTTAATAAACAAGGAGGAATTAGTGGTGGGATGGAAAAAAAATTTCTCCAGATGCGTCTGTCGGCAACATATGTACATTATGTATGTGAGCATGCGAAAACAATACGTCAGGCACTTCTCTACTCAAAGTATAGATAAAGTAGTCAGTAACAACAACATTCATTAGGCCGGTCAATTGATAATAGTGAATAAATAACAACAAGAATGAATAATAAAGTACTTGTAATGGGTTTCCCTTTATCGATAAACGAGGATCAGTTTGGGACCTACTGACATTTTACGTCCAACTAACTAACTATAAACTGATCCAACAGTGCGCATGTATTGCATTATGCCTCGTGGTCTGCATTTTACGTGCGTATGCATTTTTGAGAATGTCGCTCTATTGTCAAGTGAAGCCTTTGCATACAAACTGCCCATCAGGAACATCATAATCTTCTGGAGTCAAACTTGGAGTGGGCAGGATTGGAATTATTCATTTTCCTTTGTCCATATGTATATGTATGTGTACTTATGTTTTGCAAGTTTTCTTGTAATGCAACCAAAACCAATGCATTTACGCAAAAATGTACAAGATTTTCTACCAGAGTTTCAAAACATGAAGAATAAAATTTCAAAGCATTTCTTGAACTCTGGGTTCGACGCATTCTTTTGTTTGTTTGTGCACAAAAGAGATAAGAGTTCATTGGACAGTAGATAGTTTGCGTCTAAGATGAACTAAATGGGATCTGCCACTATGGCACAGTATCTGTTTTACCTAATGCAAGCTTTCCATGCAAGGCACAAGCTCAAGCTGCTCACCTTTGTAATGTCAACAGTCAATAGTTTCCCGATACTTTTCAGTCTATATTCTTAATGAGATGATAATTAGTTAGTTTGTGAGTAAAATGTAAAGTTTTGTCAGTGTGAATATAATAGCAACATTAGGTCGTTAGTTACAACTTCAAGATATGTTTAGATTAGATGTAAAGCAAACAAGCAGAATTCGTTTATAAATTCCACACGTTATGTACTATATGAGCTTATGAGGTGAGCAAGTCGTCGGCTCCCCATTTTGACAAATACCAATAGCGTGGAATTGGTGACAAATCTTTAAGTCTTTATGATGGACAATTATTTTAATGCCTATGAAATCCTTATTGGGGTAGTAAAGTTGATTGGCTAAAAAATAGTTTGCTCTTGCATAAAGCTGATTGTTCAGATATACTTGATGATGAGCCGCTATTAATGTCACACAATGATGCCATGTATTGAGAAATGACCGGTAATTATAGATTCTCAAAACCATTGTTGTAATTTAATAAACAGTTTAAATTACCATTAGAATATCTCGATTACTCCTTTATTTATGGATATTCACAGCTTTGAAAGCTCAATGTGTGATTTTTTGTTTGAAATCCAATATCTATGCAATTATTTAGTAGACAATTTAACAGATAATTTCATGTTATTTGTAAAGACATGAGCAAACAAATTATCATACGGGAATTGATAGTTAATTTTGAAAAAACATGCGCATACCAAAAGTTTGATTTACAGGAAAGTATGCACTGGAATAAAATTCTAAAATTTAAGGCCGACAAACTGTTTTACAATTAATTGTCTCCCCGTATGTTAAACTACAGTTTTATATTCTCAATAAATTAGGAGAAATTTTGGGATATTAGTGGTGACATTCACAAGATAAATCTGTAATTATAAGAGCATCATACCAAAGTCCAGTCCAGTATTATATACTATCTGGTTAGCAGAATAAGAAGTGTAAGACTAGCCGCAAGAATTATGGGACTGATCATGATAATAGCTTGGGAAAAAAATAATGGGAAATGTTTAAGAAGTTGATAGGGATGATAATGATCAGCTTGAGCGTGTAATTTACTTGTAAGCTCAGGCATAGTTTACTGTAAACTACTGCTGCACGATCATTGTAATAGTTTACATGTAGGAATGAAATTAAGGAAATGGTTTCGGTCCATATTTTGTTCGCAACTTCGTCCAGTTTTTTCTATGTGCTACACGACATTGCCAAATTAATCAATGAATGCCACTGGAAATTTACTATAATTAGGGCAATCCTTAGTTAGCTAATTCATTTTATTCCAGCATATCGCCAATGCTGTCAGTTTAATTCAGAATGTCTAATGTCCACTAAGTGGCCCTCTTTCAATCTGAGAATCAATAACGTTGTTAATATGAATTTTACAAAAAAAATTCGACGTCCTCAGACTTAATCTATGTTGATTAGTTGGTTTAGTTAAACAGCCTAGAATAAGGGATTCTTTTTCGCGAAAAGATTAATGGCATTTAACGAAACCATTTGCACCAACATGTCAAGTCAAGTGTAACGCAAATTGCAATGCTTGGGGATTGGTTTGAGTATATTTTCATAGCGCCAGTTTTTAATGGTACATGCTGAATGCTAACTCTCGCGGAAATTTTATCCGGGTACAGTGTTGAATATTGTCTGCCCCACAAATGAATGTAACAATGAGTGCATTGACTATTATTTGTGCACAATTCACAGGAATTGAATATCCTTACCAACTAACTGGTACAATACGCACAATATGTCCGTTTTGTGTTTTATGGGTTAATGTCATTACTTCAGCTCCCATTTGTACAAAAGCATAATCAGAGTACCATTTTAATAGCGTTGTCAACTTGAATCATTATTGTTCTCTTTCATTTCCTTATGTTCCAGCTTTGACGTGGACCCCAAGTTCTTAGGAAATGTTTCAGGAAATATGAACTTACCCGACCGTTTTGTTTTTTCAGGGCATATAAACCGATTGTTTTCTATTGTCAAACTAAGTCATTGCATGGAATGATCCATCATGAAATGTCACGACCTTTGAAGTTCCTTATCCACCGATTTCAATGATAAGGATCATTGACATTGTACCAACATGTACCAGTTGAGATTTTCAATTCCTAATTTTGAGTACGGTGAACCATTTTTTTAACTTCTCGCGTGTCAAATCTGTGTATTAGCACGATTTCATACAAATCATAGGATTTTAGAACTTGTGCCAGTCCAGTACTCGGTGTACTTAAGGCCTGTGCATATGCACACCAGCTAGAACTTACTAACTGAGCATTGTAAATCAGTTTCCGTAGGCTTCAACTTAATCAACTTTTCATTTACCTTGCTGACAGACTCTACTGTTGGCATCACCTGTTAATTACACTTACACCTACTAAAATTGCAAAGAAATAAATTGTATGGCGTTGCAAGGGACCAATCATTATTTTCGAAACATATTGCCACAGAATATTGATTTTCCCGTAATCACTCACTTTCTTCAAGGTATGAATAAAGGATATCGTATTATTCGTATTTCATCCGTGTGTATAATATATTCTACAAACAATATCTTTTAAGCTCGTCTGGAAATGCTCTCATCTTCAAAATCTGTCCAATGTTCCTTCGCTCAGTAAAAAACTACCGAGCCACATGATCCAGAAAACAAATACTTTTGAATTAATCTAATTTCAACTCGTGGAGTGCAGGGTGTGAAACACCTCATTAAATGCTTCCTCTGGTTTCCAAACTTTTTTCATATTAACAAATGAACTTCTATATGAAATCAATAATGTTTGTTTATACGAGACCATTGTAAACTATAAACAAGTCCAGTTTCCCTCCTTTTAATTTTCCATTTTTGCCATGGATTGATCAACCCTTTAGTTAGTAATTGGCATATAACTATACAAAAAATAATGATAGATAAAAAAACAAAAACAAAATGACCCAGTTCTTACTCAAACTTATGAAACAATGCTGAGCTGTTTACACTTATAATTAATCATGTTCTATGTTCCAGGCAAGTTTGTATGCTTTCTGGTAGCAACAGCAACTTGTTGAATGAAGCGCTGACTACCAATAAAATTGGGCCATATACTTTCTGTGCAAACAGAGTGACTGGGACTTGTGCTCCTAAAATCTAGGATGGTGGAAAAAGCAATAAAGATGACATTTTGTGACGCAAACGGAAATGTTTTGAGCATCCCATTGGATCAATATGTTCCACTTTGGAATACATTTAGTACTGTATACATGAGTAGTGGCACTTTCTGGAGAATTCCACTCATATTTTTTTTGTATATTTTGTAATGCAAAGTTCACTTGCTTGCTCGGTTCCTAAACTTTCTTCCTTCCTGGCTCACTGACTAAAAGAAGAAGGAATACACATGCCTGACGCACATTATTGCTTCCAAGAGAATATTACTTGTGCTCCAAATAAGAATTTCTTGCTACTGTTGACAACAGTTGGAAATATCCTTTGGAGAGAAAATTGGCACATTCTTTGGGTGCTTTGCACTACCGTGGGTGACAAAGGAACTAGTGCAGCAGTCAGCTCAAAGTGGCATAGGACAGGGAAAAAAAGGAAATCAATTTCAAGTGGAATCATCCAGTATTTGTAACATGAGTGGAAGTGCAACCTTCTTCCCAATGTAATATGAACAGGGATGAATAAATTCATAGGGTAGTGAGTGAAAAAATGTGTACATATAGTCATGGTTAGAACTTAATTTGGTATGAAATTACTTTTTTTCCTTCCAAGAAAAGTGTCAAACCCATTGACTCATATAGGGCATACAAACTGAATAGACCGTTTTGTAAAAATAAAAGTGTTCAATGTCATCAAGAAGTGTGATATACTTTTGGTTTCTTTAGTGAAAATGATTTTTCCCTTAGAAAAAATGGTATTGTAATAGTATGATCATGATGGGAACAAAGACCTCTTAGTATTACTATAACTTGCAGTGAATTGTGTAGTGCTAAAAGATGGGAGGTATGAGTTATTGCCATGACAAGCATTATTTGGTCCATTTTGGGCCAAAAAGGAATCCATAGCTGTAAAAAATAACAAAATGTGCATTATTTCAGGACCAAAAAGCCACACCATATCACACACACATTACAATGATCATCATGAGTTGTTTGTCACATGCATTATGTTTTTCTGTTCCCATTAGAGTACATTTAGGGCTATATGCACTATAAGAAAACTGTGAATTCCTTTTTGTGAACAAAATTTCCAGTTTCTGACTTCAAGCTTCATTTTCTTTTCCAAATCATGTTAACTATACATGTTTGTGTTGACGAGAAATGAGAATCTTACGGTTCCATGCGTATGTGTGTTAGTAAAAGAGCCTGAGAAAAATTCTTTTCCCAATGGGCCATGTAAAAATAAGGGATTCCAAGAAAATCGTCCACATTACATGCTCATGTGAAAGAAAATGCTTTTAAAATTGCCACAGAATGGAAACATCCAGTATGTAGTAGCAGTAAAAACCATATAACTTAAACCTATCAGTATATATGGGCGACAACAACAACAAAACATATAGCAATGTATGTCAGTAGTTCTGTACACCGAAAAAACGCATCTCTTTTTATCCTTCTGTAGCCTTTTATTTTGTTTTCTTTACCTCCCTCTCTTTCTCTTCACAAACTTTGTTCTTTCAACCAACCATTTATTTCCTTTTCATTATAGGACATTAACCGCACATAGGATTTGCCAAGAACCTTTCAGTTGGAACACACATCTCTCATTCTTTTGACCATGAACTCGAGTACGGATGGCAAAGTCGAGTCCTGTGTCTAATTTTGTTCTCTCCAGCAATATAAGCCCATATGTACACATGTATAGACATTTCAGTTTTCCTCCTACTCTAATTCCATTCCTATGTATTTAAGACAGCTTAAATTTTCAACTTTTACAATCCTGGCCAGCTAGTTGACCACAAGGATACAGAAAAAGAAAAAAATTCAAGTGTGCAATTGCATTCCAGAATGCATGGACATAATATAGAGAGTGAGACCCTCTAGGAATTGTAGGTCAAGTCACTAGGACAAAGAGTAAAAGCCTTTTCTTTTTTAAGCATAACTGTCTAGCTTATAATAATGGTAATAATCCGGGTCATTAGGTTCAAAATGACCCTTTTTGAATGGTTCCTGACCGACACCACAGCTTACAATAATGGTAGTCGCGACAGGGGTTCTTAAATTTTATGCTTTTTTGTCAATTCTTTCTTGGTCAACGATACAATATTGCGTACCTCATGTTTGATGGGTAGCTACAGTATAACTAACATTGCAATGCTCAACGAAGGTTTTTGTCTACTCATTTGTTTCAATTGTGCTTTGGACACACGGTTACAATACAATATTTATGGACTGGTCATTTTTAAAATCAGGATTAGCAAAGGGCTTCAGTTGCCAGAATATCATAGCTTAATTCTATATGTATATATGTGAGATAATATCATTTATGAGAGATTTAGTGGCTTTTTTAATCTTGTTTTGTAAAGTTGAAAATAATATAGCCGAATGTGAGTGCACATTACACAAGTGCCAGTTTTTAGGTGTACTGCTTCAGTGTCGCGCCGACCAGAATATTTCTGTACAATTTATTTTGTGTTGTTACTGATAGGTATGTAAGGTAAGGTGGCAATAATATGGTCAAGACAAATAAATTTGTTATCTCCTAAGAAAACTTATAAAGTTCATTTTGCAGACATTGCAATTGAGCTTCTCTGAAAAAGTCTGTGCTAACTAACTATTACATGCAAAACGCAAACGTGGAAACTTCAGAACTAACATGCATACATTTCATTTATATGATAGACAATAAAGAGCATACAGTTTTAAATGCAGAAATAAAATTATCATGATCACTCCACGTTACTTTACTATGTAGTAGTGGTACTTCATAACAAACTAAAGTTCCCATAGTTGTTGTAACCTAGTATTTCCATGAGGACTGAAATGAAGTTTATTCCTACCTCATTGTATACACAATACTTGGGCTAAGGGAGTAATAAAAGAAGCAACAGAAGAAAAGGAGGAAAAAAGAGAGGAACAAAAAAAAATAACGCAAGTATGATTACAACAGCAAGTCTCGAGATATATAGAGCCCACTTCCTTTCATTTTCCTTCAGTCACCGGAAATTCCTGGGCAGCGGAGCAGAAACTCTTTTTACTTACCAGTTACTTACTTTACTTACTTATGACGACGTGAGCTGGCCTCCTCCTTTTTTCCCTTCGCTTCACTTGTACTACATACACAATGGATGCACTGCTCTTAAATCCTTGTGCTTGTCCAAGCCTCATGGATGGAAAAAAGAAGAAGCTTGACTGTACTAGATTCCTATATCTTCATGGAATAATAAAATCTCTCCGTCATCATCTAACTTATTGTAAAGGCGCGTAAAATGGTTATGCAACGGTTAGTTAGTTAGTTAGTACATATGGGTAGAATGCTTGAATTGGATCCCTTGAGCCTGACACAGCTCTTTGTAGTATATAATCAATAGTTTATTCAACAATCTCCTAGTTTAAGTCACATATATTGTAAAGGTATAGGTGAAATGTAGGGGTGTTGAATACTTGTGATGACTGTACTTGTGAACAAATATGATTGGAGATGATTGAAGAAGCTATGGGAGATTAATTTGATCAAAAATGTGTGTGTAACTAGCTTGCTGGAGTAAGACAAGGACAAATGAACTAAAATAGGTATCCTTAACATGCTACCTAGGGAAAGGATATAAAGGAAGAAACGGATGTAGTTTAACGCTATTTTTTATTCCACTTGTGCATTTCATGAAGAGCATGATCCTTTAAATATGTGTTTCTGATCCAAGTTTTGATAAAAACCTGGGACTGAGGGGAGACTCTACACTCTATTATGGACACAGAGATTGAAAATTGAGCTACTTCTTTCAGATGTACATGATATCAAGTAAAATTTTGCAACCAAATTTGATGCCTTCCTTAGAAATAAAATATATGATGAGGAATTTATACGGTATCAGTTTGATAAAGGAGTTGGATGAAACCCTGTGTGATTAAAATGAGCAGATTTATTATAAGCTCCATAAGTACAAGAGAATATCATGGACATGGTCTAGCACTCACAACGTGTCTCTTTAGCCTATCTAAGTAGATATAAGTTTTGGTAAACTGCACACTCACGACCAGGATGTTTAACGTAAGAAAAAGCATCGGAGCGAATCTCCATGTGCTCACTCTCAGTTACCTTCTCTTTTGGCGCTACATGTTATTATACAGCCTTGTATCATCTTATTGTATTAATTTCATTTGTGGCCTTGACTAGGGACCGTAACTAAACCACAAGCTAATATTTCCACTACTAGCAACAATCTAATCCTTCTGGATAAACTAAATGAACTAAATATTAATGTAGATTTGACATGTCCCAACGTAGGGTTTGTTTGTAGTACTATGTAATTTCCAAAGGGACTGACTACCTACCTGTACCTACCTATATATTCAATTTTATTCAAGATGCAAGGCCCCATTCCACACCACCAGATATTATACTAACTGAGGAAGTGAAAATAAGGGGAAGCTGGAAAACCCCTAAGGGAAATTGTAAATGAGGAAAAGAAAGAGATTATCATCGTCAAGTCTTGCCACCAGTCTGAGAAAAAATCCGGTTTTTTTGTAAGGTGTTCAGCTCAGGTGTATTTCTCCCCCCACTAAACACTAGATTGCACTATGCATGCAGTCGTACAGTAAATTGTTCATCCAGATTTTCCTATGTTTGTGCAATATGTGTGCATATTTCGTGACAATCAGTCTTACACTGTATAAGTATTTCGCCTCGTCAGTTTCCTTAGAAAAGTCATCTCTACTCGGTATACTATCTTGGTCACTTGAACTCATGAGACTTGTCATCTTATTTATGAAACATGGTGTTGACATCCACAAAAATCTGTAAAATCCATCTCTATGTCTCTCACCATTTCATGTCATATGTCTTCCATTGTGATTTTCTGTCTAAACTTGACAATAAGATACCCATTAGTATTCATGAAAAATGCCTTCTATAAACGTTGGAAACCCTTATGCAAGACGTTCAACCTGTACATACAAAACACAAGCAGATTTCATAAACAAAGAATTAGGCATAGACCAAAATGTGCCAAAACGTACCAAATTACCTCACAAACGACCAATGTGTAACTAAGTGGCATTTAATTCGGAGTTCATGGGGAAGAAAAGATGAGTTACATGTTTGTGAGTCGCTCCCACTTGTAACCCGAGAAGAGAAAAAAACAGTGTGAATTCGGGGAGGTAAATCACCCTAACCAACTTACTTGGTGACTAACTAACTAACTAACTATAATCCTCTACAATCATTCTTAAGAATGTGTGCAAACATACATAAGCCAGTATGCTGGTGGCATCCCAAAGGAGTTCATATATGGCCTATATTTTTAACTGGGAGAGAAGCTCACAAAGTTGTAATAAATTGTTGCTCAGCTCCAATTACAACCACTGTTTTCTTTTCAGGGTAGTCGCCGCTCATGGAAAATGCATAAGTTAGCTAACACTCTAACTTTTAGTGAGTTAGTTAGTATCTCCCTAAATATATGCAAGTGTTCAGGAGGGAAAAAATTGAGAGATTTTGTTGTGTGCAGACACTAGGGGTACACCCGATGCCCTGTAAAGTCGTACATTTCTACGTGCGTGAATCTCCCAACCAATCAGATCAGTAAGGAGAAGTTGGAAGTCTGCTCTGATTGGCTGGGAGATTTACGCACGTAGAAATGTACGACTTTACACGGCATCGGGTGTACCCTTACTATTTGTTCTACTTGACTAGTTGACCAACGAACAGCAGGGCGATTACACATGCTGTACCATTAGCAATGGAATCCACTTGTTCTACACACTAACTGTCTTTCGACAAGCTATAGAGAGTACCCGAATTCCTCAGTCAGAATGGAGAACAGATGGCTATGAAATTTGAACCTCGAAAGTTGGAAAAAGGGTAGTTTTAGTTAGTTAGTTAGTTAGTTAGTTTTAACACTCACTTGAATGCTCTATATTTTCTCGCTGGATGTCATGTCAACGTTATGAGCCTGTTCTACACGTGTATTGTATCCTGTACCTACTGCATACGAGTAGTTTAGTTACGAACACCATGTACTTATGTAGCTATAACTTGCTATTCCAGAATCCTTTGTTTACATTAGTAGAGCATACTGTTGAGAACAAGTGGATTGATCGAATAACACTGCTGCTAATGGTGTAGCTGAATGGAAAAACTAGTGTCACTGGACTGTCTACTTGAAGCCATAGTTTTGCCTCCATTTGGGATCCATGTACAAATTTTGCGAAAAACTATCAGATGGAAATACAGAACTGCTTGATATAGCTACCTGTAGCATAATGGATGACAAAATTACATTACTTTTGTTTCCGGGCAATGAGTAAATCACTTTTTAGTCTCTTTGTTTCATTTCATGGGTTAGTGTGTTGTAGTTTAATATTTCTTTGCAAAATACATTTCAAACTGTTTAAAAAGGAAAGTCAGATGGCGATGAGCATAGAAGAGATAGCAAGTTTAGTTGTGTCAAGGATTATTACAAACCATTTTACTTAAATTTTCAAGAGTAAAATTTCCCACACTATTTTAGAAAGCCACCCATGTCAGTATCATTTCATGCTTAACACATGCCTCTGACTTATCCGATTTCTAAAAAACATCGTCAACTCTATTTGCCCACATGTTGAGCAGCACATATAATGCACTCTAGCTGTGGCACTCTGGCATGTATCCTGTGAATAATATTAGAGATTTGGATCCTCCAAGACTGGTTTTTAAGATCCTACGTTCAAGATTTTTCGTTAGAAATAAAATAACTGTGACAAGGAAGGGAGGCCTTTTCGAGAGCAGGAAAAACGCAACTGGGAACAACAATGATGATCATAATGATACAGAGGTGGAAGCCGAGTCTGCCCAAGAATTTAAGGAAGAGCCCAAGGGCCATTTTTTCCTTTGAATACAATTCAAAGACATACTCCTGCATGGATATATTCATATAATGCTATGCACATGTCCCTCTGTTGTTACACCACCATTATTGACAGTGAGTGGAAGCGGAAAGGTGGACCCCAAACGCAAAAAAATACGTTTTGAATTACTTACCTACATTACACAACCTGTAAGGCAAGGAATGCGCCCACCTATTATGTGTACAGGGGAGACCATGTACACCATAGTTTCGGGTTTTAACTACTTTGCTACAGGACTTTTCGATTGTGAGCTAACTAAAATCTTTCCAGTAGCCCCACCTACATTTTGTAGGTAATATTATCGGTGCTCAAACCAAATCCTCAGCATTTTTTTATAGAAATTTGATGACAGGAACTAAAATCCTAATTTAGTTGATCTGGTATGCTCAGTCTATTAAGAAAATGTAGGATCACGAGAAAATTACTTCTTCTTCTTCCCCTTGATATAATATGCATTACTTTGTAAGGTAGAGCGAGTGATAAAATGCATTGTTGTCACTGACGGGGAACCAACATTTTTAGTATGCTCCCTTACGCGTACGCGTAGAAAAGCAATGGAAACTTGGACTGAACATTTTTTCGACAGACTTATATCATTCGCAGGACGATAAGTACACAGGGTTTGGTTCGTTCCTCAAAGGAAATGGCCATGTGAACCAAGTGTGTAGTTAGTTAGTTTGAGATGGATAAGTAGGAGACACGGTTTTGCTCTAAGGATCACAAGAATTAGACCCCACCTCATATAATAATAATAACAATAATAATAATCACCACGGCTTCTCTGCTCCACCAACTAACTAACTAATTAACTAACTGCAGCATGTATCTACAGAGCTAAAAAGTGTAGTGCTGGAAACGTGTCATTCTTCTTATTTCCATCGTCTTTTGTGAATGTTGCCGTTTATGCTATTTCATTGTAGTGAGTCCCCTTGGGAACGAAATAGTTGGTCCACATGCTCTTTCTTAGCCATCAATATTATGCATGTTTGGATGCTCATGTGCATGAGATGAAGTAAATAATGAGAGGATGCACATTGTTATGCATGTGTGTAGTGCACACATGTGTCTAATAATTCAAGAGTATAAAATTAGAAAAAATTTGACTTTTATTTTCATTAATGCTATACATGACATTTTTTTTTAGCTACCTAAGTTATATGATGAAAGTACCAAAAGGAGACTCACAAATATAAATAATAATAACACATGTATAAAATGATTGCACTTGGTTGGTTATTTATCATCTGCAAGAAATTTTTTGCCATATTTTTTAGACAAATCTTCTATAAACTCTTTCTTTAGGGTGTCCAAACATCTGTTACACAAAATGAGCAAAACAAATATGTTAATACTCTGGAATTTTTTTTCCAAAATAATCATAATTATAGGGTTTACCAACCTACCTTTTGTACAAATGATTGGAACGATACTTGGCAATGTCAAGACTTGGTGCATGTGGCATATGGACAATGAAAGCATTAGGTAAAACAATGAACTGATAGCCTTGAGCTTCCAATTCCATTACATGGGACACCTTATTCCACCCAAAACCCGCAAACCTCAAATCATACTCGGGCACATCTCGTCGCACCACAACGTAAGGCTCAAAATCCGGCTCCCAGCTCACCTAATCAAACACAAGCACCAGTATGCGTGTTACATTTTTTACCTTTGTAACCACACGGGTGAGTGAGACAATCCCCCCTCTGTAGGCAACATTTAACCCACATTGGCCGTTTTAAATCCTCAATTAAAGTCAGTCAATCCGGCATCAAAATACACAGCAATAAAAACTAACAATAATAACTATAATACTAATAAATATTAACATTAAACATTATGCTTTTTGCCTATTTACTTTAGAAAAATTCATTCAGCCATTCATTGTCGTACTTAAACACAGTCTAGCAAACAATTAGTTTGCAAATGGATACAACATTGTCTTCCCTAGAGCTGCTGAGGAATGATTGCCCATAAATACAGTTCATAAGCACATACAGGAAGAGTTCACCATATGATTGAGAGGACAGTAGTTGTAGTTAGTTACACGGTATTATCACCCTCATGATGATGACAACCGAAACCAGTATTAACGTTAATTTCTCAAGCAAGCTTCTCACAGTCAGTAACTAACTAGTTAACTAACTAACAAACTACATACTATGACTAAAGTAATTGATTTTTTTCGCCATAGACTAACTAACTTTTCCATATCTCAGTCAGTTTTCATCCCTGTACTCCCTGCCGGCTGCTCTTATAATAATGAACCATGGCCTCTGTACGACTGCATAATGTAAGTAACAGGTAATAAAATGCATCTTCCCATTACATAGCTGTACTTTTTGTTTCCTTACTACCGATTATGAGTTTACACTTGCAACATCTGTACCACCACAGATTGCATTATTATTTACCACCAAATGATTATTACCACATATCATGAGGATGAGTGAGTGAGCACCTCCTGAGATTTCCTACAGAGTTAGTCAGATAGGCACATTTTTTACAGATGCGATGACAAACCCTAGAGTCTCATCTTTTTGCTTACAGTACTCTTTGTTTACTCCATCATACTGTTGTGTACAGTAAACAGTAGACTTGATTGCATGGTTGCACCCATGCAACCAAAATTGCACTATTGCATGCCACATCGAAGATGAATCCTTGAGATTTACACATTACGAATTCACACCATATCTTGAGAGAAATGCATCCTTTCTTATACTAATAGTATAGTCAGTTTTATAGTAAAGCATAAGTGAGTATTGCTACTGCCTTAATGGACACGGATTGCAACTTTTTTTTGGACCGGCTGCACATGCAACAATGATGATCTATGACGATCGGTAAAGTCTAGCTGTTTTTATAACGGCCATCTTCATTTCATCCCCAATGCATTATTGCGGGCTGCAGAGATGAGCCAACTATTCAGGAAGCAATGCCAATAACAACTTAACAGGTCTTCATCCTATCTGCCATAGTATAAGGCAGTAACCATACTAAAATACTAACTACTATAAGTAGGATTGGATGCCTAGTTAGTGAAGAAAAAAGAGTAGTAGTATTGTTGCCCAAACAAAGTTAGTTTCTTAATACTACTACAAACTTTAAAAGTATGCTTAAGCACTCTTAATGCCAAATTTTTCAACTCATTCACTAGCTACTAACCGACTAACTAACTAACTAAAAGACAGCAAACGAATAATGGAAGCATTTACACTGTAAATATACTGTTAGCTGGGAGCAATAACTAACCCAGCCAGGTTCCGTTTGTAACACAGTTGATCATTAGAAAAATTTCATACGTTTGCTCAAGTTGACAGCTAGACAAACAAATGCTATATCATTGACTGACTGCCGAACTAATAAGTCAGGTTTCTGTTTATTCTTGTACTCAGCACTAGGATTCTAATAAAAAGGGTAATTAACAAGGCATAATAAAAATGAACTGGAAAAGGGCTATTGAATAATGCTCATAGTCATTTAGTTAGTTAGCGAGCCATGGTAATGATAACAAGTAAAGGCAAGCACTTCCCCTACCTAGAACTATTTAGCGAACAATAGCCACTCGACATTAATAGCTTTGTGTATCTCTATCTGAGCCACTGAACCGCAGGCATGCATTGTACGCATGTATTATGCGTATAAATGACATTAGCGATACAGATAGAGCGATGACAATAAAAAAGTTAATGATTGGTGTCCATTGTTCAACGGTAAAATGTGCATGCCATACCTTGAAAGGCGTAGTGGCGGAACGCCATTTAGGGTAGTTGGTGGCCGCATGACCTTTGGCCCACACATGATACCGGAAAGTGAACAGATCTCCCATGTCAAGCATTTTAAGCAGTTCCGCCTTACTTTTGGGATAACTCAATCGATACCTTAATGACTCAAATGCGGGAATCACCAAAGCCTGTTATCAAATGATACAGTTAGTTAGTTAGTTACAGTTGGAGATTTTTTTCCAATTGGATGAGTCAGTCAGTAGTATCATCAATTAATGGTAGATTTCTGCCTCTCTACCTCTAACATACAAGATTAAAACCATACATAAAACCTTACTTTGTTGCCCTCGTTCATGTGTAGATTGGAGATGACTTTTTTGAGATAAGGGTAGAGGCCAAGCATAGGCAAAAAGTCAATGTCAACCAAGAATACATATGGAGTGGTTACTTGTCCTAGGGCTACATTCCTAAGAAAATTCACTGGATACAAGCTCTAAAGGGAAGAATAAAACTTGTGATTAATTAGCATGCAAATATTTAGTTAGTAGTTAGATTTGAGTATCTGGTCATCTCTTATTGTACCGCTGTTTGTACAACGTGTGCAAAACTTAAAGTATCACTTACCCCTTCCTTGTACACAATGTGGTATCCAATGTTTTTGCGTTGAGCCAGTGCTTCACAGCTGAGAACAAAGCTGAGAAATTGCTGCGCTTCCGTGTCCGACATGTACAAGGCCAGGCTGATGGGTCCTGCCACAGTCAAAACATTTACATAGTCTTATGGTCAATACAGTCTCAAGTGACAAATTGTGCACTCATTCCTTTTAATGTGGACAAAGGCGAGCCGTTCATATGGATTCAGTTTGACTTTTATTTGGAGAAGAGCTCTAATTTGATTTATAGGCTTGTCAGTGTTTAATTTGACACAAAAATTAATATTGCCAATGTTGTCAGTAACGTGCCAAATTGATTCCTTCACTAACAACTACTAACTAACTTCTACTCCAAATTAAACTTAATAAACTGTTCAAAACAAAAACTAAACGGCGTTCATATGCAGTGTACGTGTGCTCCAGAGATTGGAATGAATGCAAACCCAAGTCTTCACGCATGGAGCCTGACTCCCTCTATTCGGTGCTAACGGAATCAATTAAACTGGAATCGGTCGTTCCAATATACACAAGCTATAACAAAATTGAACACATCACAAGTAGAGTCATTTGTCATCTATGTTGTATTATTTTAATGATTACTAAATGAGACAGCAAGACACTAGCAGGTTGGTTTCTCAAAACACAAAGGAAGATGAAAAAATGTATGAAGGAAACCAAACCACAAAGTCGTGTGCATCTGCAGAAAAACATTTTTTTTGTCCCACTCTAATATGTATTGTTCATGGAAACGGAAGTGTGCAAAGCACATGTGATGATACATGCACAAGACAAACACTGAAATTGTGCAAAACAATAAAAAAATCCTTTTTTCACCCAATGCACTATCCTTCTGAATAAAATTAAAAAACATCATTGCGGTTGTTTTTATTATCCATCCTGTTAAATGTGCTTCCCTTGTGGCCAATTTGTCAAACTGTCTATATGAGTTCAAGTATAAGTAACTAACTAACTTAAAAAGTAGAATGTTGTTTGTATTATTGTATTTGCTAAAACACAGTAGTGGAATATAGTAGTTAGTTAGTTATTTAGTTAGTTCCGTATGTAATGCACCGGGACTTTGGCTACATCCTGCGTGCAACAATTCTTTTCGCAAGAATCTCCAACAGAAGGAAGTATCATCACCAGTGCTTTTAGGCGTTACTGAAACAAAATTGTTGTCTCAATTAAAACACTAATTAAAAGTGCAGCACTCATCCCTTGTTTTCTTCCGCAAAACACACACTTTTTTCCTTCTACAAGGCGTGTCCCTGTGTCCATTGTTTTTCAAACAAATCAATGCAATGATCAACGATGCTGAAAGTTCATCTTTTCTTGACATTTCAATGAACCCACGCAGTACAATTAGTTACTTAAAATTAAAAAAAAATCTCCGCTAACACACCTATACTACCTTCATTAACAAATAACTAACAACGTGGAGGTAAGCAAGCAGCAAAAGTTAGTCAGTTAGGCTAGTAAGAAATGAACGTTACCGTTCAAAAAACCATAGTATTTCCCTCACCTTCCCAATGCTTAGCTAGTGACTCTATCATCTGCAGGCGGTCCATAGATAACTGTGCCACCAAAGTCACATCAGATCCCTCCGAGTCATCAGTCTCATAATCATAGTCCAAGTAGAACAAATGAGTTCGAAATTTCGTGTACTTGACTACCCGGAAATCATAGCAGAGATCATCCTCGCTGATCTACAGTCCCAAAACATGATTTCAATCCGATTAATAGCAAGACTGTTACGCATAAAACTCGTTCTTCATACAAGTAATTAACTAACAAGTGCTATAGAAACAATAGACACAATAAGTTAAATGCCAATGATAGAGTTGGCAATCATGTAACTAAGCTAACTTTTAGTAGCTAGTAGAAGTACTATAGCTAAAAACTGTTGTTCATACAAACACATACGATAACTAGTCGATGTTGTTGATACCTGATCTTCGAGAATATTGGTAGACATTGGAGACGAACTTCTCGTGTAGTTGCACCCAAACAGCTCCCGTCGTAACAAGTTCCCATCATACTCCAAGAAAGTGAGATGCAAATTGCGGAAAAACTCGGCATGCTTGTTCTTGACTCGCAACTTTTTAGGCGAGTTCCAATGAATTACCTGCCACACACACAAGTTCATTCATATTAAATGCATTAACCTGGACTACATCTACAGCTTATCAATTATAATCACAGTCAAAGTGGATGTTTTTCACACCCAAGTCAGGTAGTCAGTCTTGTATAGCATGTTAATGGAAAACCTCCTTACACCACATACTTACTATCGGTCTCAATTTCTAACAATGTAACTCTTAATCTGCTTATTGGGCTGAGAGAGACTATCGAGTGCATGTATGCTCCTAAATATTAGATTCCAGCGCTATGTAAAATTTTTCCCTTTTTTAACTTGAGCGTTGGGAGCTAATATTTTAGAAGTTGTCACTGGTATATAAATAAATTATTTTGAAAATTTTCACCCCAATAAAGACAAGTCAGGTTGAAAATAAACATGGGTTAAGCAACAAACAAATATTGACGGAACACTGCCCACAATGACGCATAAAATGATTGTTAATTACTTTCAAATCCGTAACTTCAGTGTAACAGGATTCACTGCGCGTATTATCACTCAGCTGTACATTCCATTGACACGGGATCTCAAAAAGCATTTTGGGATTCTGTGTGATCACAGCATTGAAGATATCTTGATCAGCTAATGAAGTAGAGAGCATTGTTTCCAAATCTCGCTCCGCAATCATACGCCAAAGGTGAGCCCATGACATGTCTCGGAGTTTCCCCAAGTCCATCAGGATCACACCTTAGGTCATAATTTCAGAAGTCTCATCATCAATCAACCAAGGTCAATCTATGCTTAATCATTATTTGATTTACAATGAGCATTACCAGTGTTGAAACCTCGACCTAATGCTGGCCATGGTCTATGATTCTTCCACAGCTTGCCCAAGTACCAATCACTCTGATTCTCAACTAAACCCAGTGCCTGCAGTTAGTTAGCACAAGAACGGTTTATTAGCTCATTGCAACTAAAAAATACAGCTACAGTATTTACAACCGGAATTCCTTACAATTCTTGCAGTTTATCGGTGGATAATTGAATGTTCCTAGAAACATATAGGAATCCCAATTCGCTAAATTTACTAGTTCTCATCATCATCATGTAATTGCGTGAGAGATATGTAATGCACTAGCACTACACCATAGTTAGTTACTGTTCATCCTTTTTTAACATGTGCACATACGTCAATTTTTTATCGAATACTTCCTATTGTGTATAGCAAGTAATTATCTAAATACTATAATGCATAGTAATTGTCAGTCCCCAACTAACTATAATAAACCAACAAATAGCTAACTATCTGGCTAACAACCCAATCAATAGTAATGCGCTATTGCAATTATGCCATGATAAATCTAGTTAATTTGCATATGATTACGTTTCATGAAAATGCGGACATCTAAAAAACTGGAAATGTTATTGCAAGACCTCATACAACGTATAGTCCGAGCAGAATTGAAACGGAGGGAATGCAATGCTATGGGACATGCATTTGTGTGTATTCGACGTCCGTTTGAGTTTTGAGAATAGAGTACATACCTGTGAGCTGCTCATTCTCATAAACAAAGCCCACAACTGGGCAATATCGGTTGCGAACGTTACATCTGTATCAAGCACAATGGCCCTCTCCAGAGTAGGAGGCAATGCACGAGGAAGTGTCAATTTTAGCAACCCATAAACTCCCGAGTAATGCTTATTAGGTATCCAATTCACTTCCGAAACAACATTGTCCGCCAAATAGAATGATACTTCCACTGCAGGAAAGTAAAAAAAAAGAGACAGATTTGTAGCCAAGGATTAGTCCAGTGAAATTTCTCGGTTCTGGTTGGCAATAGGGTCACAAACTTTGTGGAATGTTCCAAGTAGTGAAAAGCGTTCTGAGAATCAAATGGGCTTTCGCATCAGCCATCACATGAAGATGAAGAGGATTTTTACGATGAAATAAAAGAGACTTAATCAGTGTGACAACAGACCGACTCGAGTTATGACCCGCACAAACGATTGCCACGTGTATCACTTCACATTTCTCCACTGGGGACTCCTCCTTAAGAAATTAATACAGTTTACATATGCTACATATTCCATATTTTCACTGATGTTTGAAATAAAGTTACAATGGCTATATGGTATGGTTATAGTGTCGCATACGTGATTGAATTGTTGAGGATTCTTTTTCATATGATTTTGGTTCTGGACTTTAGTCTGAAAGGAGTTTCGGAGCTGCATAGTCCCCTCCACTGATTTGACATTTCGGCCAAGAAGTACTTCTTTCCAGGAGACATCAAAAACAAGTCCATTGCTAGACGGACCTGTTGAAAAGTTTTTCAAATCATATATTTCAAATTTAGACGCGATATGAATGTTTCTAAAATGACATATGCATTGAGTGAATATCATTATTATATTCCTTTCTTGTAGTTAGTTAGTTAGTAGTGCACAAGGTAAGTTGTGGAATGATAATAACATTGAACTACATGCTGTATTTTTTCCTAAATGAGTAACTTTAGTTGGTCCCTTCATACAATCTTTGCATTTCAATGGAGAAGAATAGAATGGTGACAGTGCTTCATTTACTTAAGTCAGTTGTTGCCATTGATGTAATAACATCTAGTAGTGAGTGACAATGGGTTATATAACACCAGAATAAGATTTAAAGGGAACATGGAGCATTTTACATCGTCAGTTGCAACATGAAACTTGAGCTACTGCTGTTATTTGTTCTAGATTTGTATAAGAATAGGAATTGAGCACTTGCAGAGCACACGCACATATTAAATCATCATCATTCATTATAATTTCATCAGGGGCTCTCATGCGTGTCACATGATCCATGTGCCATTGTGAACATCACTCCACTCACTGTGAACACAAGCCTAGTTCCTGTGTAAACTGTCTTTAGTTAGTTAGGTATAGTTAGTTGGGTTACCTTTTTTTACGTTAAATGCAATGATAGTTCTTTCGTGGCATCTGAGGAAATTCCTACAAAAATCCAGATTCAAATTGCCAATACAGCGTTTTGAATGTCATTCTTGTCAAACAAGCATGCATTACATACACAAAAACATTAAATGCTTCCGCTCATATTGTAATATTTTTTGACCACCTTGCATAACAGCATTATGTCACACCCGACCCAAACAAATTGCCAGTTAATTATGTGCATTTGTGACAGTTTAGTAGCGCCCAATTGTTTTGTAGTCACTTCCTTTTGTGAATGAAACTAAAGATAATATAAAAGGTATATTTTAGTCTTGGACTAAAATCATGCTTTACGTTTTGTTGCACTCATTTTCATTTGTTGGATTTTTATGGCACGAAAAAATTGGTAAACTATCTAAATTTAGTCAGCTAGCTAATAAAAAGTGTTTTCAACAATGAATTTTTTGTGACTCAGCAAAAATTTAATGCAAGGTAAAGTCGTTTTCAACGAGATTTTGCATGTCAATTAATTTATAATAGGTTCACTATTTATAATGAATGTCGTGAGTACTTTACATTAGTTAGTTAGTAAGTAGTATGAGAGATTAGCAATAAATAAGTAACAAGTTTCATATTGCACTACTCAAGCCCCCCACTTGCAGACAACCTTGGATAATTATGTATTCATCCGTGTGGCAGTTATAAGTGATTAATGTATGAAGCAAGCAATTATCTACTTTCCTAACAAACAAAACTTGATAACTAATAAACCTCAGCAAGAGGGTATTACGACGAAGCCGGGTTAGGAATTATTTATGTTAATATTACAAAAAACCAGTAATAATAATTAGGGGTTTTTATCGTTTTTCGGTAGTCTCATCAGCTAGTCTT
>Ga0210040_10001032_pt1 | contig 43838 bp, 46 predicted proteins | sample CryGeyCG12114_NA_FD_185462 | JGI IMG/M metagenome (GOLD analysis project Ga0210040, IMG submission 185462) | Groundwater microbial communities from aquifer - Crystal Geyser CG19_WC_8/21/14_NA (SPAdes) (version 2) | ecosystem: Environmental > Aquatic > Deep subsurface > Groundwater | place: USA...
CGGTGGGAGCGCGAAGAACGAGCGCCGGGCCGAGTGCCCCGCCGCCGCCGGAGCCGAGCCGGCACCGACCTCACCCGCTCGTCGCCACCTGCCGCACCAGCGCCTCGCCGCGGACGAGCGCGTCCGGGATGCCCGCCTCGTCCGACCCGCCTCCCTGGGCGACGTCGTCCTTGCCACCGCCCTTGCCCCCGACGGCCGCCGCCGCCTCGCGCAGGACGGCGTTCGCGGACAGTCCGCGCGCCCGCCCGGCGTCGTTGACCGCCGCGACGAGCGTCACCCGCGGCCCGCCCGCCGCGACAAGCACGACGCCCGGCCGGTCCGCCGCGAGCCGCCCGCGGACGTCGAGCGCCAGCTGACGGACGAGCTCGCCGGACGTCCCGGCGGGCGCCTCGACGGCGGCGTACGCGACGCCCGCGACGTCGCGGGCGCCGGCGGCGAAGCCCGCCGCCGACTGGAGCACCTGCCCGGCGCGCAGCGTCGACAGCTCCTTCTCGACCTCGCGCAGCCGCGCGACGGTGGCGGCGACCCGGTCGGGCACCTGCTCGGCAGGCACCTTGAACGACGACGCGAGCTGCGCGAGCAGCACGTGCTCGCGCGCGAGGTAGGTGTAGGCGTCGAGCCCGACGAGCCCCTCGACGCGACGCACGCCGGAGCCGATGGACGCCTCGGACAGCAGCTTGACCATGCCGAGCTGTCCCGACCGCTGTGCGTGCGTCCCACCGCAGAGCTCGCGGGCGTAGTCGCCGACCTCGACGACGCGCACGGCGTCGCCGTACTTCTCGCCGAACAGCGCCATGGCGCCGATGCGCCGCGCCTCGTCCTGGGTGGTGACGAACGCGCGCACCTCGAGGTCGGCCAGCGCGATCTCGTTGATCTGCTGCTCGACGTCGGCCAGCACGGAGGCCGGCACGGCCGACGGCGAGGCGAAGTCGAAGCGGAAGCGCCCGGGGGCGTTGAGCGAACCGGCCTGCGTCGCCGACTCCCCGAGCGCGTCGCGGAACGCCTTGTGCACCAGGTGGGTGGCCGTGTGCGCCCGCGACACCGACCGGCGGCGCTCGACGTCGACCTGCGCGTCGACCTCGGCGCCGACCCGCGCCTCACCGTGCACGACCCGGCCGCGGTGGACGATCAGGTCGCCGAGCGGCTTCTGCACGTCGTCGACCTCGACGACGGTGCCGTCGCCGAGCACGATCCGGCCGGCGTCGGCGAGCTGCCCACCGCCCTCGGCGTAGAAGGGCGTGCGGTCCAGCACCAGCTCGACCAGCTCACCCGCCGGGGCCGACGCGACGGCCACGCCGCCGACGAGCAGCCCGCGCAGGCGTCCCTCGGAGCGCACCTCGGCGTAGCCGGTGAACTCCGGGACCCCCGCGTCCTCGAGCAGCCCGCGGTAGGCGGACGTGTCGACGCCGCCGGTCTTCTTCTGCCGGGCGTCGGCCTTGCCCTTGGCCCGCTGCTCCGCCATGAGCGCGCGGAAGCCCGGCTCGTCGACCGACAGTCCCTGCTCGGCCGCCATCTCGAGCGTCAGGTCGATCGGGAAGCCGTACGTGTCGTGCAGCTGGAACGCCTGCGCCCCCGACAGCACGCCGCCGGAGGTGCGGGCGGCGGGCACGGCCGTGTCGAACACCGACGCGCCCTTGGTCAGCGTCTCGAGGAAGCTGCGCTCCTCCCCCACGGCGACCGCCTCGATGCGGGCCGCGCCCTCGACGAGGTCGGGGTACTGCGGCCCCATCGCACCGATCGACGCCTCGACCAGCGCGCCCAGCGTCGGGTCCTGCGCGCCGAGCAGGCGCATCGAGCGGACCGTGCGGCGCAGGATGCGCCGCAGGACGTAGTCGCGCGCCTCGTTGCCCGGGCGGACGCCGTCGCCGATGAGCATGACGGCTGTGCGCGCGTGGTCGGCGACGACCCGCAGCCGGACGTCGGCGGCGGGGTCCGCGCCGTACCGGACGCCGGTCAGCTCGGCGGCGCGGTCGAGGATCGCCCTCGAGGTGTCGATCTCGTAGAGGTTGTCGACACCCTGCAGGACGGTCGCGACGCGCTCGAGCCCCATCCCGGTGTCGATGTTCTGCGCCGGCAGCGGCCCGGCGATGTCGAAGTCGACCTTCGTGCGCACCTGGCTGAGCTGGTACTGCATGAACACGAGGTTCCAGACCTCGAGGTAGCGGTCCTCGTCGGCGACCGGCCCGCCCTCGCGGCCGTGCTCGGAGCCGCGGTCGTAGTAGATCTCGCTGCACGGACCACCCGGACCGGGGACGCCCATGTGCCAGTAGTTGTCGGCCAGGTCGCGGCGCTGGATGCGCTCCTGCGGCACGTAGCGCTTCCACAGCTCCAGCGCCTCGTCGTCGTCGAGGTAGACGGTGGCCCACAGCCGCTCCTCCGGCAGGCCGTAGCCACCGGCGTCGACCGGGCCGGTGAGCAGCTCCCACGCGAAGTCGATCGCGCCCTGCTTGAAGTAGTCGCCGAAGGAGAAGTTGCCGGCCATCTGGAAGAACGAGCCGTGCCGCGTGGTCTTGCCGACCTCCTCGATGTCGAGGGTGCGCACGCACTTCTGCACGCTCGTCGCCCGTGGCGACGGCGGCGGCAGCTCGCCCAGGAAGTACGGCTTGAACGGCACCATGCCGGCGTTGACGAGCAGCAGCGTCGGGTCGTCGGTGATCAGCGACGCCGACGGGACGACGGTGTGGCCGCGGCGCTCGAAGTGGTGCAGGAAGCGCCGGTGGATCTCCGCCGAGCTCATGCCCGGTGTCTGCGCTCCAGGTGTCTGGGTGCTCATCGGACGTCCGGCTCCACTCCGCCGGTGTGGCCCGGCACGGTGTCGACGAGGTCGTGCGTGCCGTCCAGGCCGAGCGTCACGCGCAGCTCGTCCTCGCGCTCGGCCATGCCCTCGCGGACCAGCTCCGTGAACTCCGAGATCGCAGCGGTGAGCCCGGCCATCGAGCCGGACGCCGACGCCTGCAGCCCGGCGGGCGTGAAGCGCTGCGCCGCACGGGTCACGCGCTGCACGACGAGCACGCCGACCGCCGCGCCGAAGGCGATGTAGACCAGGCGGCGCGTCACCCGATCCTCCGGCTGCTGCCCTTGAGCTCGTCGCGCACCCGCCGGTCCACGTCCTTCTCGTGGCGGCGGCCCGCGGCCGAGCGCACGCCGTAGGAGAAGGCGGCGACCTTGATGATGGGGCTGCCGAGGGTCGCGGCGAACAGGCTGGTCAGCGCGCTGACGTTGCCGCTGATCGACTGCACGTTGGCGGTGATCGCGTCGACCCGCACGAGCTCCTGGTTGACGTGGGTCACCGACGTCGTGACCTCGCCGAGCAGCGGCACCGTCTGGTCGGTGATGCCGGCCACGAGCTTCTGGGTCTCCTCGACCACCCGGCCCAGCTTGACCAGCACCAGGCACAGCACGAGCACGAGGATCGCGAAGAACACGGCCACGATCAGCCCGGCGACCTGTCCACCTGTCAGCACTGCTGCTCCCTGTCCTGCGTGAGTGGTTCCTGCCCGAGGGCCGCGAGCTCCTCGGGCGTGGGCGGTGCCGGTCGGCACCGTGGGCGGAAGCCGTCCGCAGCATCCTCGGGCACGACGCCGCGGTCGCCGCGCAGCACCTCGCGCAGCCCCGCGAGCCGCAGCGAGGCGACGCGCTCGACTCCCAGTCCGCCGGGCGAGTAGTACTCCCGCCCGACGACCGGGTCGGGTGCGTACTGCTGCGCCACGACCCGTCCTGGGAAGTCGTGAGGGTACCGATAGCCGCGCGAACCTCCGGGGGCGTGCGACCCGTGTCCCAGCTGCTTCGCGCCCGGGTAGTGGCTGTCGCGCAGGTGCGGCGGCACCGTGCCCGTACGACCGGCGCGGACGTCGGCGAGCGCCGACTCGACGCCGGCCAGCACGGCGTTGCTCTTCGGTGCGAGCGCCAGGTGGATGGTCGCCTGGGCGAGGTTGAGCCGGGCCTCGGGCATCCCGATGAGCTCGAGCGCCTGCGCCGCGGCGACCGCGACCTGGAGCGCCGACGGGTCGGCCATGCCGACGTCCTCGCTGGCGTGGACGACGAGCCGGCGGGCGATGAAGCGGGGGTCCTCCCCCGCCTCGAACATGCGCGCCAGGTAGTGCAGCGAGGCGTCGACGTCGGACCCGCGGACCGACTTGATGAAGCCGCTGATGACGTCGTAGTGCTGGTCGCCGTCGCGGTCGTAGCGCACCGCGGCGCGGTCGACCGCCTGCTCGAGCAGCTCGAGGGTGACGTGGTCGGACGCGCCCGCGGCGGCCTCGAGGGCCGTGAGCGAGCGCCGCGCGTCACCGCCGGCCAGCCGGACGAGGTGGTCGACGGCGTCGCCGTCGACGGCCACCCGGCCGCCCAGGCCCCGCTCATCAGCCAGCGCGCGCTGCACGACCGCGCGGACGTCGTCGTCGGTCAGCGGCTCCAGCGTCAGCAGCAGCGAGCGCGACAGCAGCGGGCTGATGACGCTGAAGAACGGGTTCTCGGTCGTCGCCGCGACCAGCGTCACCCAGCGGTTCTCGACGCTCGGCAGCAGCGCGTCCTGCTGCGTCTTGGAGAAGCGGTGCACCTCGTCGACGAACAGCACGGTCTGCGCGCCGGTCTCGCCGAGCGCGCGCTTGGCCTCGTCGACGACCTGCCGCACGTCCTTGACACCGGCCGTGACCGCCGACAGCTCGCGGAAGCGGCGTCGGGTCGAGCGCGCGATGAGCATGGCGAGGGTCGTCTTGCCGGTGCCTGGCGGTCCCCACAGGACCACCGACAGCGGGGCGTCGCCCTCCACCAGCCGGCGCAGCGGCGCGCCCGCGGCGAGCAGGTGCCGCTGGCCGACGACCTCGTCGAGGGTCCGCGGGCGCATCCGCACCGCGAGGGGGGCGACCCGCTCGGCCGCCTCCTGCTCGGCGGCGTCGAACAGCGAGTCCCCGGCCACGGGAGCGACCCTACGGCGTCCGCACCGCAGCACGGGGTACGGCGGACCGCGTGCGCACCCTGACCCCCGACCTGCTTCCGGAGGCCGTGTCCGGCACCCCGGCCCCCGCGGTCCTCGCCCGCGTCGTCCTGCCCCTCGGACCGGCCGCCCTGCCCCTGTACGTCGACGGCGCCGCGCCGGACACGCCGACGTCGGTCTCGGTCCTCGACCGGCGGCGCGTGCGCGTCCCGGCCGGCACGCGCGCCAGCTTCGCGACGTGGTTCGCCGCCTTCCCGGCCGGCTGGTGGGCGCGGGAGACCGACGTGCGCGACGTGCGGCTGGAGGTCGCGCTGACCGGACCGGGCCGCGTCGAGCTGTTCGCCTCAGACGCCGCCGGACGCGTCACCTCCCTGCCGGGCCGTACTGCCTCGCTGACCGGCACCGACGGCGGGTGGGTGTGGTTCGACGTCGTCGCCGGCCACGACGGCGACGTGGTGCTCGAGCACGCCGCGTGGGTCGCGGACGCCCCGGTCACCTCCCCCGGCACGATGACGCTCGCGGTCACGACGTTCGACCGGCCGTCGTCGGCGCTCGGCCTGCTGCGGCGTCTGGCCGACGAGCCCGCGGTGCTCGACGTCGTGGACGAGGTCGTGGTCGTCGACCAGGGCACGCGGCGCCTGGCCGACGAGCCGGGCCTCGCGGTCGTGCGCGAGCGCCTCGGCAAGCGCCTGCGACTGGTCGAGCAGGTCAACCTGGGCGGGTCGGGCGGCTTCAGCCGCGGCATGGTCGAGGCGCTGCAGGCCGGGCGCAGCCGCTACGTCGTGCTGCTCGACGACGACGTCGAGCCGGAGCCCGAGTCGCTGCTGCGCGCGCACGCCTTCGCCGAGCGCTGCCGCACGCCCACGCTGGTCAGCTGCTCGATGCTCGACCTGCACGAGCCGACCGTGCTGCACACCCCCGGCGAGCGGGTGGACCGGTCGCGCTTCCTGTGGGAGACCGTCCCGCCGGGCGAGGGCGACCGCGACCTGGCGCGCGGCGGGCTGCGGACGACGCCGTGGCTGCACGTCCGCCTCGACGTGGAGTTCGGCGGCTGGTGGTGCTGCCTCGTGCCGGTGGCCGCCCTGCGCCAGGTCGGCCTGGCGCTGCCGCTGTTCCTCAAGTGGGACGACGTCGAGCTGGCCCTGCGCGCCGGCGCCGCCGGCTTCCCGACCGTCTCGCTGCCGGGTGCGTCCGTGTGGCACGAGCCGTGGACCGGCAAGGCCGACACGCTGGACTGGCAGGCCTACTACCACGAGCGCAACCGGGTCGTCGCCGCGCTGCTGCACTCGCCCACCCGGCGCGCGCTGCGCATGCTGGCCGAGTCGCTCGAGCACACGCTCGTCCCGCTGGTGGCGATGCGGTACGCCGTCGTCGCGCTGCGGCTGCGGGCGCTCGAGGACGTCCTCGCCGGACCGCAGGACCTGCACGCCTCGCTGGCCACCCGCCTGCCGGAGGTCAAGGCGCTGCGGGCCTCCTACCTCGACGGCCGGCCCGTCGCCGACCCGCCGACCGGCCTCCCGCTGCCGGACGCCACCGCACCCCGTGGCCGCCGGCGCGCCCTCGCCCGGCTGGTCCGCGAGGTCGTGCGCACCAGCGTGCGCACCGCTGCACCGGGTCCCCCGGCGTACGCCGCAGGACCCGCGGACGCACGGCTGTGGCGGCTGGCGCAGGTCGACAGCGCCTGGCTCACCACGGCCGCGGGCACGACGGCGGAGCACCGGCGCGACGCCCCGACCGCACGGCGCCTGCTGCGGCGCACGCTCGTGCTGCACGGCCGGGTCCTCGCCCGCTGGCCGACCCTGCGCACCGTCTACCGGCAGGCGCTGCCGGACCTCGTCGCGCCGGCCACCTGGCGGCGCACGCTCTCGCAGGCGGCGACGCCCTGACGGACGCGCGCGGGCTGGCCAGCCAGTCCGCGCCTTCGTGCAGGGACGGACGGCTGCACGACTCCGGCGGGCTCAGGCGACGGCGGCGGGAGCCGTGACGTCGGGTCTGCTGCCGGTGCTGGTGTCGCGGGCGAGACGGACGAGCTGGTCGAGCTGCAGGTCGAGGGTGTCGGCCAGCGCCGCGACCGTGAACAGCGCAGGCGTCGGCACAGCGCCCCGCTCGATCTTGCGGACGGTCTCCTCGGCCAGCCCCGCGGCCGCGGCGACATCGCGGACCGACCGCGGGCCACGCGCCTGGCGCAGCAGACCCCCGAGCGCCAGGCCCCGGGCCCGGTCCTGCTCCGTCAACGGCATCCGCACCATGCAGGGAGCCTAGCCCACGGCATACCTGTCCCGGGATAGTCGTACCGTGGTGACGTGACCTCCGACCTCCTCCTGCCCGTCCGCACCGCGACCGAGCTCGACGCGATGCGCGAAGCCGGCCGCGTGGTGGCCCGCGCGCTGCAGGCCGTCAGTGCCGCTGCGGTCCCCGGCGTCCGGCTGCGCGAGCTCGACGACATCGCCGCGACCTGCATCCGGGAGGCCGGCGCGCTCCCGTCGTTCCTGGGCTACGCACCCGCCGGGGCTCCCCCGTACGACGGCGTGACCTGCCTGTCGCCCAACGAGGTCGTGGTGCACGGGCCGCCCAGCTCGCGCCGGCTGTGGGAGGGCGACCTGCTCACCGTCGACTGCGGCGCCATCGTCGACGGCTGGAACGGCGACGCCGCGCGCACCGTCCACGTCGGCGCCCCGACGTCCACGGACACCCGGCTGCGGCAGGCCACCGAGGACGCCCTCGCGGCCGGGATCGCCGCCGCCCGGCCGGGCGCCACCCTGTACGACGTGGCCGCCGCCGTCGATGCGGTGGCCCGCGCCGCCGGCTACGCCCAGCTGCCCGACCACGGCGGGCACGGCATCGGTCGCAGCATGCACGAACCGCCGTTCGTGCCCAACGAGCCGACCCGCGAGGCCCGGCGCTACCGGCTGCGGCCCGGGAACACGATCGCGATCGAGCCGATGCTGCACGCGGGCACCAGCCGCTACCGCACCAAGCGCGACGGCTGGTCGATCGTCACCGCCGACGGCAAGCGGGCGGCGCACGTCGAGCACACGGTCGCGGTCACCGACGACGGCCCGGTGGTCCTCACCGCGGCAGACACGGCACCGGGGTCCTAGGGCGACGCCCCGCAGGAGCTCGCTGACCCGCCCGCACCTCCGGCCGGGCGCGATACGGTCGCCGGCATGGGACACCCGCTCAGCGCCGGCGGGCCGGCGCGGGGCGAGCGGGGCCGCCGGTGAGCGCCCTCGGCGGCGTCGTCGTACGACGCCGCTGGGCCGTCCTGGTCGCCTGGGTCGTGCTCGTGGCGCTGGGGTTCACCGTCGGCAGCGGCGTCTTCGCGCGGATGACCGGCGTCGGCGGCTCGTCGTCCGCGGAGTCCGTGCGGGCGTGGGACCTCCTGGACGAGGTCGCGACGACCGGTCCCCGCGTGATCGCGGTCGTCGACGACGTCGACCCGACCGACGCGCAGGTGCGCACACGGGTCACGGCGGCCACCGCCGACCTCGCCGCGGTCGACGGCGTGGCGGAGGTCACCGGCCCGTACGGCCCGCTCGGTCCCGCACTGGTCGCCCGCGACGGCCGGGCGATCGTGCTCGCCGCCGACCTCGAGCTCGACCTGGACGACGCGGAGCGGGAGGACGTGCTCGACGCGGTCGTCGAACGCCTGCGCGGGCTCGACGTCGGCACGGTGTCCGTCGGCGGCGACCTGCTGCTGCACCGGGAGATCAACGCAGCCGTCGAGCACGACCTGCAGCGCGGTGAGCTGCTCAGCCTGCCGGTCGCGCTGGTCGTCCTGGTGGTCGTGTTCGGCGGCGTGCTCGCGGCGGGGGCGCCGCTCGTCGCGGCGCTGTCGACGATCGCCGGAGCGCTGCTGGTGCTGCTCGGTGCGTCGTACGTCATGGACCTGTCGCCGGACGTCGTCAGCGTCGTGACGGTGCTCGGTCTCGGGCTCGCGATCGACTACGGCCTGCTGATCGTCAGCCGCTTCCGCGAGGAGCGGGCCCTCGGGCTCGCGGTGGCCGACGCCGTGGTGCGCACCTGCGCCACGGCCGGTCGCACGGTCGCCTTCTCCGGGATCACCGTCGCGGTCGCGCTGTGCGGCCTGCTGGTCCTCGACGACCCGACCTTCCGCTCGATGGGCGCCGCCGGCATCGCCGTCGTGCTGGTGGCCGTCGCCGCCGCGCTGACGCTCACACCGGCGCTGCTGGCGCTGCTCGGGGACCGGCTGCGGGTGCGGGCGGTGGCGGCGCAGGACGACGGCCGCTTCGCCCGCCTGGCCCGGCGCGTGCAGCGACGGCCCCTGCTGGTGGCGCTGACGACCGCTGCGGTCCTGGTCGCATCGGCAGCGCCCTTCCTGGGCGTGCGCTTCGTCGAGGGCGGCGCCGAGGTCATCCCCCGCAGCTTCGAGACCCGCCAGGTGGCCGACGCGCTCGGCTCCCGCTTCGAGGGCCGCGAGGTCGAGCCCGTCCGCGTCGTGACGCGGCTGGCCGCCGGCAGCCCCGAGCTGCAGGCCTGGACCGAGCGCGTCGAGCAGCTGCCCACGGTGCGGTCCGTCCGCCCGCCGACCGCCCTCGCGGACGGCGTCACCACCGTGGAGGTGGTGCCCACCGGCACCCGGCAGGGCGATGCCGCGCTCGACCTCGTCCGGGCGCTGCGCGACGACCGCCCGTCGGACGACACGCTGGTGACGGGCTCCGCGGCGTTCCTGGTCGACTTCAACAGCTCGCTCGCCGAGCGGCTGCCCTGGGCCGGGCTGCTCGTGGCGACCGCGACGTTCGTCCTGCTGTTCCTCATGACCGGCTCGGTCCTCGTGCCGGCCAAGGCACTGGTCATGAACGTCCTGTCCCTGGGCGCGTCGTTCGGCGTGCTCGTGCTCGTCTTCCAGGACGGGTGGCTGGCCGGCCCGCTCGGCGTGGAGCCGGCCGACGGCCTCCAGACGTGGGTCCCGGTGCTCGTGTTCGTGTTCGCCTTCGGCCTGTCGATGGACTACGAGGTCTTCCTGCTCTCGCGCATCAAGGAGCTGGTCGACGAGGGCCACGACAGCGACACCGCCGTCGCCCTCGGCCTGCAGCGCAGCGGCCGGATCATCACGTCGGCCGCGCTGCTGCTGGTCATCGTCTTCGCCGGCTTCGCCGCCGGCGACATGGCTGCCATCACGCAGCTGGGGCTGGCCATGGCGGTGGCCATCGCGGTCGACGCGACGCTCGTGCGGTGCCTGCTGGTGCCCGCGACCATGACGCTGCTCGGCCGGGCGAACTGGTGGGCGCCCGCGCCGCTGCGGCGGCTGCACGACCGGTTCGGGGTCTCCGAGCACGGCCCGGTCGCGCACCCCGGCGGCGATCATGCAGGTGTTGCCAGCGACCCACGCTCAGCCCCGGCCCCCGAGCGGGCAACGACTGCTTGATCGCGCACGAGGGAGCCGCTGCGCCGGGCTCGTAGCCTCGACGGGATGCACGTCACCCCCCTCGGGACCGCCGCAGAGGTCCTCGTCGCCACCTCCTCCGACCCCTTCGCACGGGGCACGCTCCGCCGCCCGCTGCTGCGGGGCTGGGTCACCGACGGCGCGGTCGCCTGGCTCGGCGTCGACCACGAGGAGCGCATGTCCTACCTGTCGGCCCTCGGCGACCCGGGCGTCGTCGCGGGCCTCGTCGCCGAGCTGCTGCCCGAGCTCCCGCCGCGCCAGCGCCTGACCGTCCCGCGCGGCACGCCCGCTCGCCTGCCCGCGTGGGCCGGCATGGACGGCACCGACTGGGACTTCCGGTGGCTGGCCGAGCCGCCGCCGCGCCAGCGCGGCGAGGAGCGGGTCGAGCCCGTCGACGACGACCTCGCCGTGGAGGAGCTGCTGGCGACCTCGTCCTCGCGCGCGTCCGCGCAGCCCGGCGACGAGGCCGTGCGCCGCTGGGTCGGCGTCCGCGACGCAGCAGGCGTGCTGCTCGCCGTCGCGGCCGACACCAGCAGCGCCACCGGCGTCGGCCACCTGTCCTCGATCGCCGTCGTCGCGCACGCCCGTGGGCAGGGGCTCGGCAAGGCGGTGACCGCCGGCCTCACCCGGCGGCTGTTCGAGGAGGGCGCCGACGTCGTCACGCTCGGCATGTACGCCGACAACCCCGAGGGCCGGGCGCTCTACGACGCGCTCGGCTTCCGCGACGAGCACCCGTTCACCAGCGGCCCGCTCGTGGTCCGGGGCCGCTGGTAGCGCGGCGGGTCAGGCAGGGGCGGCGTCGATGCCGGCCTCCCTGCGCTGCTGCGCGGTGATCGCCGTCGGTGCGCCGGTCAGCGGGTCGCCGCCGCCGCCGGTCTTGGGGAACGCGATGACCTCGCGGATCGACTCAGACCCGGTGATCATCGCCGCGATGCGGTCGATGCCGAAGGCGATGCCACCGTGCGGCGGCGGGCCGTACGCGAACGCCTCGAGCAGGAAGCCGAACTGCTCGCTCGCCTGCTCGGGGGTGAGCCCGATGACGTCGAAGACGCGCTTCTGGACGTCGCTGGAGTGGATGCGGATCGAGCCCCCGCCGAGCTCGGTGCCGTTCAGGATGAGGTCGTACGCCCGCGCCGGCACGTCGGCGGGGTCGTCGGCGAAGGTGTCGACGTGGGACGCCGCCGGCGCGGTGAACGGGTGGTGGACGGCCGTCCAGCCGCCCGTGCCGCCGTCGACGGCTGGGACGGGCTCGAACATCGGGAAGTCGGTCACCCAGAGGAACTCCCAGCGCGAGTCGTCCATCAGGCCGAGCCGCCGGCCGATCTCCAGCCGGGTGGCGCCGAGCAGCGCCAGGGCGTCGGTGCGGGTGCCCGCGCCGAAGAACGCGCAGTCGCCGACCTCGGCGCCGACCGCCTCGCGCAGGCCCTCGCGCTCGGACTCCGAGAGGTTCTTGGCCACCGGCCCGCCGAGCGTGCCGTCCTCGAGGAAGCTGACGTAGGCCAGTCCCCGGGCGCCGCGCTGCTTGGCCCACTCCTGCCAGGCGTCGAACACCTTGCGCGGCTGGGTCGCTCCGCCCGGCATGACGACCGCTCCGACGTGCGGGGCCTGGAAGACCCGGAACGGCGTCTCGGCGAAGTACGTCGTGAGGTCGACGAGCTCGACGCCGAACCGGACGTCGGGCCGGTCGACGCCGAAGCGCCGCATCGCCTCGTCGTAGGTCATGCGGGGGAACGGCGCGGGGACCTCCAGTCCCAGCACGTCCTTCCAGACGCGGGTCATGACGGCCTCGGTCAGCTCGTAGAGGTCCTCCTCGTCGGGGAAGGACATCTCGATGTCGAGCTGGGTGAACTCCGGCTGCCGGTCGGCGCGGAAGTCCTCGTCGCGGTAGCAGCGGGCGATCTGGTAGTAGCGCTCCATCCCGGCGACCATCAGCAGCTGCTTGAACAGCTGCGGTGACTGCGGCAGGGCGTACCAGTGACCCGGCTGCAGCCGTACGGGCACGAGGAAGTCGCGGGCTCCCTCGGGCGTCGAACGGGTGAGCGTCGGGGTCTCGATGTCGAGGAAGTCGCGCTCGTCCATGACCCGGCGGATGGCCCGCGTGACCAGGGAGCGCGTGCGCAGCGCCTGCGCCGCGCCGGCCCGGCGCAGGTCGAGGTAGCGGTAGCGCAGCCGCGTCTCCTCGCCGATCGGGGCGTCGTCGTCGATCGGGAACGGCAGCGGCGCCGCGGCCGACAGCACCTCGACCTCGCCGGCGACGACCTCGACCGCACCGGTCGGCAGAGCGTCGTTGCGGTTGCCCTCGGGTCGCGCCCGCACCTGTCCGACGATGCGCACGCAGTACTCGGCGCGCAGGTCGGAGGCGGCGGTCCCCGACATGAGGTCCTCGCGCACGACGACCTGGACGATGCCCGAGCCGTCCCGCAGGTCGAGGAAGGCCACGCCGCCGTGGTCACGCCGGCGCGCCACCCAGCCGGTGAGCGTGACCTGCGTGCCGGCGTGCTCCTCGCGGAGCGTCCCGGCCTCGTGCGTGCGGATCACTGCGTGCCTCCCGTGTCGTCAGCGCTCAGGTGTCGTACGAGGCCCTCGAGGGGCACCGCGACCTGCGCGTGCGCGCGCAGGTCCTTGAGCTGGACCTCCCCGGCGTCGAGGTCGCGGTCGCCCAGGACGACGGCGTACGCCGCGCCGGACCGGTCGGCGGCCCGCATGGCGCCCTTCATCCCGCGGTCGCCGTAGGCGAGGTCGGCCGCGATCCCGGCGCGGCGCAGGTCGCCGACCAGCCCCACCGAGCGGGCCTTGGCCGCGGCGCCGAGCGGCACCACGAAGACGGCCAGGCCCGGCTCCTGCGGTGCGGGCACGTCTTCGGCCGCGAGCGCGAGCATCGTGCGCTCGACGCCCAGCGCCCAGCCGATGCCCGGCAGCGGCGGACCACCGATCGCCTCGGAGAGCCCGTCGTAGCGCCCGCCCCCGCCGACCGCCGTCTGCGCGCCGAGGCCGTCGTGGACGTACTCGAAGGTGGTGCGCATGTAGTAGTCGAGCCCGCGGACCAGGCGCGGCGCCGGCTCGTACGGCACGCCCAAGGCGGCCAGGCCGTCGGTGACCGCCGTCAGGTGGTCGCGGCAGGGGTCGCAGAGGGCGTCGACCATGAGCGGGGCGTCGGCGAGCTGGGCCTGCACCTCCGGCCGCTTGTCGTCGAGCACCCGCAGGGGGTTGAGCTGCGCGCGGCGCCGGGTGTCCTCGTCGAGGTCGAGGCCGGTGAGGTGCGCTGCGAGGGCCGCGCGGTAGGCCGGTCTGCACCGGGCGTCGCCCAGGGACGTGAGCTGCAGGCGCACCTGTCGCAGGCCCAGCTCGGCGTAGGCCTGCCAGCCGAGGGCGACGACCTCGGCGTCGAGCGCCGGGTCGTCGACGCCGAGCGCCTCGAGCCCGACCTGCTGGAACTGCCGGTAGCGGCCGGCCTGCGGCCGCTCGGCGCGGAACATCGGCCCGGCGTAGCGCAGCTTGACCGGCAGCTGGCCCTTGTGCAGGCCGGCGTCGAGGGCGGCCCGCAGGACGCCCACCGTGCCCTCGGGCCGCAGGGTCAGCGACCGGTCGGCCCGGTCGGCGAAGGTGAACATCTCCTTGGTCACGACGTCGGTGCTCTCGCCGACCCCCCGGGAGAACAGCTCGGTGCTCTCGAACACCGGCGCCTCGGCGTAGGCGTAGCCGGCCAGCCGGGCCGGAGCGAGCAGCGCCTCGCGCACGGACGACGAGGCACCGAACGGCGTGCCGGGCAGGACGTCGTAGGTGCCCTTGGGCCCCGCCACTCACAGCCCCCGGGAGGGCGGCGGGGTCGGCAGGTCCTGCAGGTAGGGGTTGGTCGCCCGCTCGCGGCCGATCGTCGTGGAGCCGCCGTGGCCCGGCAGCACGACCGTCTCGTCGGCCATCGGCAGGATCACCGAGGCGAGGGAGTCCTGCATCTGCTCCCAGCTGCCACCCGGCAGGTCGGTGCGCCCGATGGAGCCGGCGAACAGCACGTCCCCGGACAGCAGCAGCGGTGGCGTGGCCTCGCCGTCCTCCTCGTGGCCGGGCAGGCGGAAGACCACCGAGCCCGCCGTGTGGCCGGGCGCGAAGTCGATGCCGATGCGCAGCCCGGCCAGCTCGAGCGGCGCGGACGGGTCGAGCAGGCGCACGTCGTCGGGCGGGCTCCACTCGAGGCGCCCGCCGAACAGCTGCGCGCTCCCCTCGGAGAGGTACTTGACCGGGTCCTCGAGCTGGTCGCGGTCCTCCGGGTGGATCCAGGCCGGGATGCCGCGCGCACCGCAGACCGGCGTCACCGAGAACGTGTGGTCGAGGTGGCCGTGGGTGAGCAGGACCGCGACCGGCTGCAGCCGCTGCTCGCGCAGCAGCTCGTCCAGCTGCGCCTCGACGCCGATGCCGGGGTCGACCACGACGCACTGCTCGCCCGGGCCGGCGGCCACGACGTAGCAGTTGGTCTCGAAGGCCTGGGCGGGGAACCCGCGGACGAGCACGAAGTGTCCCCTCACGGACGTGGACCGGGATGTCGAGGCGACTCTACAAGCGGGGCGAACAGCGACCGGCCGCTGCGCGCGCCCCCGACCGGCTGCCGGCCGGCCTCGCCGGCACGGCGCTCAAGCCCTCGTCCGGACTGCCGACAGGTGATCGAGGCACGATGGACCTGACGACGCGCGACGAACGCGACGGGGCCCCAGCACGAAGGAGACCGGCCGTGGCCAGCACGCACCGCGACAAGGAGCTCGCCCGTCAGCGGGCCGAGCGCCAGGCCGCGCGCCAGGCCGCCGCCGCCGTGCGCACCCGTCAGCGCAACGCCGTCCTCGGCAGTGCCGCCGCCGTCGTGCTCGTCGGGGTGGCTGCCACCTCCGTCTCCCTCGGCCTGCCGGGCTCCGGGCGGGAGACGACGCAGGCAGTCGCTGCGTCAGCTCCGGCGCGGGCTGCGTCCCCCGAGCCGTCCGCCGGCACCGCGGCCGGCACCCCCGCTGCGCCGGCCTCGACCGCGCCCGCCGCGACGCCCGGTGCCACAGCCACCCCGGCCGCCGGGGGCGGGTGCACGTACACCCGGACCACCGAACCGGCCGCGAGGCCGGTCCTGCTGCCACCCACGGTCGGCGTGGAGCTGGAGAAGGTCTACGACGTCACCATCGCCACCGACCGCGGCGACGTCGTCTTCGAGATGGACAGCGCGGTGACGCCGTGCACCGCCAACAACCTGCGCTCGCTCGCCCACTTCCGCTACTTCGACGGGACCTCCTGCCACCGGCTCACCACGGACAGCATCCGGGTCCTGCAGTGCGGCGACCCGACGGCCACCGGCTACGGCGGTCCGGGCTACCAGTTCGGCGAGGAGGCGCTCGAGGGCGCCACGTACCCCCGCGGGACCGTGGCCATGGCGCACTCCGGACCCGGCACGAACGGCAGCCAGTTCTTCATCGTCTACGGCGACAGCAACCTGCCGGCCAACTACACCCCGTTCGGCGTCGTGCGGTCCGGCATGGACGTGCTGGACGCCGTGGCAGCCGCCGGCTCCGACGGGTCGAACGGCATGGGCGACGGCAAGCCCAAGCGCAGCCTCACCATCACGACGCTGCGTGCCGCGGAGCACCCGGCCTGACAGCTGCCCGCCGCGAGCGGCGCGCTGGGGGCCACTCGACTACAGGGCGTCATCCACCAGATGGCCTATGGAGATGTAGCGTTCATGTTGCTGCCTCCCGGCCTAGCGTCAGTGCATGCCCGCCCTTCTCGGACGTGTCGCCGCCAGCCTCGACCAGGCGCGCAGAGCGAACGTCGGCCTCGTCCTGCTCGTCCTGCTTCCCGTGCCGCCGCTGCTGATCGGCCACCAGCTGCACTTCTGGGACCTCGCCGGCTTCGACTCGTCGCGCTGGAACGTGGACCTCGACCGCTCCTACATCGAGATCCTCGGCTACGCCTACGTCGCCGCCGCTGTGGCCCTGCTGGTCCTCGCCTGGCGACGTGAGCGCGAACGCGTCTACGCCGGTTGGGCACTGGTCCTGACCGTCATCGTCATCGACGACTCGTTCCGTCTCCACGAGACCGGCGGCACGTGGCTCGCCGGTCGTACGGCGGTGCCCACGGTGCTCGGCCTGCGGGAGAAGGACATCGGTCAGCTGGTGACGTGGGCGCTGATCGGCGCAGTGGTCCTGCTGGCGCTGTGGCTGACCCACCGGCCGAGGAGCGCCGCAGCACGAGACGACTCGTTCTGCCTGCTCGCCATGCTCGGGCTGCTGGTGGTGGTGGCGGTCGGTGTCGACATGCTGAGCGTCGCTGTGGCTGCGGTCACCGACTCCACCGAGGTGAAGCTCCTGCTGCTCTGGATCGAGTCAGGCGGCGAGATCGGCGTCATGGCCGGTCTGGTCGTCTACGCCTGGCACGTCGTGCGTCGACCCGGACGTGACCAGCGGCTGTGGCCGTACGCGGCGGACGCTGCTCGGCGCGCTCCGGCTGCGTCATGACGAGCCGTTGATCGTCCTCCACATGGCCACCGCCTGCGTCATGTTCTTGGCCCCTGTCCGCTGCAGCACGCGCCTGCGGTAGGTCTTGACCGTGTCCGCGGACAGGAACAGCTCTGCTCCTGTCTGGCGTGTCGTCAGGCCGCGGGCGGCAGCATCCAGCACCTGCACCTCCCGATCGTGCAAGTCCACTGGCTCTCTCCTTCGTCCGGTTACCTACCTACAAGGACGACAGAAGGGCAGCGAAGTCGGCTGTTGACACCGAAATGTCATGGAGGTCGTCACGGGCTGGCACGTGGACCTGCACCTCAGGCACGCGACCTACGACGGAGCAGCCACCTGGCCGTCCGGACGGGCGGCGTCCGCGGCGGCCCTCGGCCTGCGCCGATCGCGCCGGCGCCGCTCGCCGTCCTGCGGCCAGTCGCGCGCTCGACAGCCGGCGCGGGCTGGCTCCTCGAGCACCACGGAGCCGTGGCCGGCGTCAGGTGACGCGGCGCCCCGCGCCAGCAGGAGGTCGACGACCGCGGCCAGCAGCCCGCAGGCGATCAGACCCCACCCGAAGGTCTCCAACGCCTCCTCGAGGGTCACCTCCAGCTCGTACAGCGGCTGACCGTGGTCGGAGCCGAGCGCGTAGAGCGCCGGCGCGGTGGCCTCCAGCAGCACCGCGGTGGCCAGGCACGCGAGGCCGGCCACCAGGTGGCGCCCGGTGCGGACGTCCACGCTGCGAGCGCTGCGCAGGAGGAGCCACCCGATGACGCACAGCAGCGGCAGGTACACCAGCGGCCAGAGCGTGTAGCCGCTGTGCCCGAAGGTGTCGAAGCGCAGGGCGACCCGGGCGACGACCTCGTGCAGCTGCAGCATGTCGTCGATCGACAGGAACGCGCACAGCCCCGACAGCAGCGCCAGCGGCGCCCTGACCCCCGGGGCGAGCACGGCCAGCAGGAGCGCGGCGCCCGCCACGGACCAGGTCAGGACCGTGCCCAGCCAGCCGGCGAGGCTGCCGTCGAGGTCGGCGTTCCACCGGTCGACCCGGAGGTCGAACAGCGCCACGTCGACGACGTGGAGGCCGGACTGGACGACCGTCGCGACCGCCAGGACCGCCAGCAGGGGACGCAGCAGGCGCAGTCCGGCGCCGGCCGTCCCCGGGCCGGCCAGGCCGCTCGACGACCAGGCAGGTGCCAGTCGACGCGCTGCACCGTCCAGTCCCATCGGCAGCAGGGGCGGTCCGTCGGGGCGCTTCAAGGCGGTCACGATGAGCATTCTCCTCGCTCGCAGGAGCACCCGGGCGGCACGATCGGGTGACCCACCCCTCGGTCAGTCGGCGTGTGCTCGGAGCAGCGTCCGTCAGGACCGGGCCGCCGTGCGGCAGGTCGGGCTGGCCCTGGTGCTTCGGACGCTGAGCTCGCAGACGCCCGAGCCCCCGTCCGGCGGGTGCTGGACGGGGGCTCGGGCAGGCCTGCGGAGCAGTCGATCAGGAGTTCGTCATGCGGTGGCCCTCGGTGTCGTCCTCGTCGCCGACGGCGGGCAGCGTGCGGCGGCCGCCCTCGACCGGAGCCTCGCCGGCCTCACCGACGGCCATGTACCGGTGGCCCTCGGTGTCGTCCTGCGTGGTGCTCTCCGGCTCGCCGACAGCGGAGCGCAGGAAGCGGTGCCCCTCGGTGTCGTCCGCGGCCGGGGTGGTGGTGACGTCGTTCTCGCTCATGGTGTCGCTCCTTCGTCGGCCGGCCCCTGCGGCCGGTGGAGCAGACCCTGGCCCCGCCGGACGAGCCCGTCTGTCCCCCAGGTGACCGACGACCTGTCACGTGCACGACACCCGGCCGACGGTCCGTCCAGGGCCGCGCGGTCGACGCGGCCCCGCTCGCGTTGGCAGAACAGCCCCACGTAGTCACGACAGGCCATGGTCGGATGATCGCGACAGACCCATGCTGAGGCATGACCAACGCCCTGGCCGGAGCGACCGACGAGCCGCAGGTGGTCGTGGACCTCGTCGGCCGTCCTGCCGACCGGCGCTGTCAGCGGTGCGCCTCGGTGAAGGTCGTCGTGCACGTGCTCGACGACGATCCACTGGTCGCGAACGAGCACCCCGACGAGCTCCGCTGCGTCGTCTGCGGCCAGGTGCAGACCGAGAGCCCGGGCCAGACGGTGGTCGTTCCGCAGCAGTGACGCTCCAGCCCCGGCAGGAGGTGCTCACTCGGACGGCGCAGGCGCCCGGTGCGCGTGTCGGCGTCGCTCGCGAGGCCCAGCACGGCGCGAGACAAGCGCCGACGTCCGGGCGGCGAACCCGCTGGTCAGGCGGACGCCCAGCCGCAGCTCCCCGGCTACGAGGTGACGCGGTAGGCGTCGTAGACGCCCTGCACCGCCCGCACCTGGTTGAGCACGTGCCCCAGGTGCTTCGGGTCGCCCATCTCGAAGGAGAACCGCGAGACGGCCACGCGGTCACGCGTCGTCGTCACCGACGCGGACAGGATGTTGACGTGCGCGTCGGACAGCACGCGCGTCACGTCCGACAGCAGCCGGGTGCGGTCGAGCGCCTCGACCTGCACGTTGACGAGGAACACCGAGCCGGCGGTGGGCGCCCACTCGACGTCGACCACGCGCTCCTGCGTGTCGAGCAGCGGGCCGGCGTTGACGCAGTCACGCCGGTGGACCGAGACGCCGCGGCCGCGGGTGACGAAGCCGACGATGTCGTCGCCGGGCACGGGCGTGCAGCACTTGGCGAGCTTCACCCAGATGTCCGACTCGCCCTTGACGACGATGCCGGGGTCGTTGCCGCCGCCGGTGGCGGCCCGCCGCGGCGGGCGGGTGGGCGTCGCGGCCTCGGCGAGGTCCTCGACGGCGCCCTCGGTGCCGCCCATGCTCGCCATGATCTTCTGCACGGCGCTCTGCGCCGACAGCCGACCTTCACCGATCTCGACGTAGAGCGCCGTGACGTCGGTCAGGCGCAGGTCGCGCGCCAGCAGCATCAGCGCGTCGCCGCCCAGCAGCCGCTGCAGCGGCAGCCCCTGCTTGCGCACGGCGCGGGTGAGTGCCTCCTTGCCGGCCTCGACGGCGTCCTCGCGACGCTCCTTGGCGAACCACTGCCGGATCTTGTTGCGCGCCCGCGGGCTCTGCACGAACTGCAGCCAGTCCTGCGACGGGTGGGCGGTCTCGGCCTTGCTCGTGAAGATCTCGACGACGTCGCCGTTGTCGAGCGGGCTCTCGAGCGGGACGAGCCGGCCGTTGACCCGGGCGCCGATGCAGCGGTGACCGACCTCGGTGTGCACGGCGTACGCGAAGTCGACCGGCGTCGAGCCCGTCGGCAGCGACAGCACGTCACCCTTCGGCGTGAAGACGAAGACCTCGTTGGAGTGCAGGTCGAAGCGCAGCGAGTCCATGAACTCGCCCGGGTCGGCCGCCTCCTTCTGCCAGTCGAGCAGCTGGCGCAGCCACGCCATGTCGTCGCCCTTGACCGGCCCTGACTCCCCGCCCGCCCTGCCGGCGCCCTCCTTGTACTTCCAGTGCGCCGCGATGCCGTACTCCGCGCGGCGGTGCATCTCCTCGGTGCGGATCTGCAGCTCGACCGGCTTGCCCTCCGGCCCGATCACCGTGGTGTGCAGCGACTGGTACATGTTGAACTTCGGCATCGCGATGTAGTCCTTGAAGCGGCCGGGGACCGGGCTCCACAGGGCGTGCACCGTGCCGAGGGCGGCGTAGCAGTCGCGGACGTCGTCGACGAGGACACGGATGCCGACGAGGTCGTAGATGTCGGCGAAGTCGCGACCCCGCACGATCATCTTCTGGTAGATCGAGTAGTAGTGCTTCGGCCTGCCGGTGACGGTCGCGCGGATGCGGGCCGACTTGAGGTCGGACTCGATGCGGGCCACGACCTCGGCCAGCTGGGTGTCGCGTGACGGGGCCCGCTCGGCGACCAGGCGCACGATCTCGTCGTAGCGCTTGGGGTAGAGCGTCGCGAACGCGAGGTCCTCGAGCTCCCACTTCAGCGTGTTCATGCCGAGGCGGTGGGCCAGCGGCGCGAAGATCTCGAGCGTCTGCTTGGCGATGCGCTCCTGCTTGTCGGGCTTCAGCCAGCGCAGCGTGCGCATGTTGTGCAGCCGGTCGGCGAGCTTGATGACGAGCACGCGCGGGTCGCGCGCCATCGCGACGACCATCTTGCGGATCGTCTCGGCCTCGGCGGCGTCGCCGAACTGCACCTTGTCGAGCTTGGTCACGCCGTCGACGAGGTGACGGACGTCGACGCCGAAGTCGCGGCCGACGTCGTCGAGGGTGTAGCGGGTGTCCTCCACGGTGTCGTGCAGCAGCGCCGCGACGAGCGTGGTGGTGTCCATGCCGAGCTCAGCCAGGATCGTGGTCACGGCGAGCGGGTGGGTGATGTACGGGTCGCCGCTGCGCCGCCGCTGGCCGTCGTGGTGGTGCTCGGCGACCTCGTACGCCCGGATGACCAGGCGCAGGTCGGCCTTCGGGTGGTTGGTGCGGATCGTCCGGGTCAGCGGCTCCAGCACCGGTGGGGTGCCACCGGCCTTGACCGCGGTGAGACGCGCGAGGCGGGCGCGGACGCGGCGTCCGGTCGGCGGGCCCGCGGAGTCGGCGGCGGTCGGAGCGACGCTGCGGACCGGGGCGTCCGGCGGTGCGGCGCTGTCGGGCGCTGCATCGTCGGCCGGCGCCGAGGCGTCCGCGCCGGCGGTCCGCTCGGCACCGGGCGCGACCGACGTGGTCTGGCCCGGGCGGACGTCCTGGGCCACGGGCAGCTCCCTGCAGACAAGAGGCGGACCTCCAGTGTAGGGATGCCGACCTGCCGCCCGCCGCCGGACGCCGGACGGGCTAGCAGGTCAGCAGCGTCGAGACGGGGACCGCGGGGTGCGCCCGTGCCAGCGCAGCGCGCCCGCCCAGGGCGGCGAGCTCGAGCAGCATGCTGACGCCGACCAGCTCGGCGCCGGCCTCCCGCACCAGCCGGCCCGCAGCCGCGGCCGTCCCTCCGGTGGCGAGCACGTCGTCGACCACGAGCACCCGCTCCCCCAGCACGAGCGCGTCGCGATGGATCTGCAGCACGTTCGAGCCGTACTCCAGGTCGTAGGACGTCTCGCGCGTCGGCCCGGGCAGCTTGCCCGGCTTGCGGACCGGCACGACGCCGGCACCCAGGTGGTAGGCGGCGGGAGCGGCCAGGAGGAAGCCGCGGGCCTCGATGCCGACCACCTTGTCGATGCGGTCGTCGCGAGCGGCGGCCACCACGGCGTCGACGGCCGCGGCGAAGGCGGCGGCGTCGCCCAGCAGCGGTGAGATGTCCTTGAAGACGATGCCCGGGGTCGGGAAGTCGAGGACGTCGACGACCCGGGAGCGCAGCAGCTCGGCCACGCTCACGCGGAGGGCTCCGGAGCCTCGTCGAGGATCCGCACGACGGCCGCGTCCACGAAGCGCACGAGGACGCCGGGAGCGACCTCCAGCACGACGACGCCCTGCTCGACCGCCGCGACGGTCGCCTGGATCCCGGCCGTCGTCAGGACACGGCGACCTGGCTCGATCGCGGCACGGACCTCGGCGAGCGCCCTCGCACGGGCGCGCTGCGGCCGGATCACGAGCAGGTACAGGCCGAGCACCAGCAGCGCGAAGAACAGCAGCTGCTGCAGCGCCGGACCGCTCATCTCCACCTCCGAGGTCGGGAGCGGTCAGCCTAGTGATCGCCGTCCCGGGCCCCGTGCGTGCGACCGGCCGAGCGCCGCGAGGCTCAGCCGGCGTCGCCGAGGTCGAGCGGGAGGACGTCGCGGTCCGCGGCGCGGGCCGGTGGCATGCGCAGGCCGAGGTGGGCCCACGCCGCCGGGGTGGCCACGCGGCCCCGGGGCGTGCGGACGACCAGGCCGGAGCGCACGAGGAACGGCTCGGCGACCTCCTCCACCGTCTCGCGCTCCTCGCTGACGGCCACGGCGAGGGTCGACAGCCCGACCGGGCCGCCGCCGAAGCGCCGCACCAGCGCGCCGAGCACCTCGCGGTCGAGCCGGTCGAGCCCGAGCTCGTCGACGTCGTAGACCTCCAGCGCCGCCTGGGCGACCGCGCGGTCGACGACGCCGTCGGCGCGGACCTCGGCGTAGTCGCGGACCCGGCGCAGCAGGCGGTTGGCGATGCGCGGTGTGCCGCGCGAACGGCCGGCGATCTCCTGGGCGCCCTCCGCCCGCAGCTCGACCTCGAGCAGACCGGCGCTGCGGACGAGGACCTGCTCGAGCTCGGCCGGCGTGTAGGGCTCCATGTGGGCGGTGAAGCCGAAGCGGTCGCGCAGCGGACCGGTGAGCAGGCCGCTGCGGGTCGTCGCGCCGACGAGGGTGAACGGCGCGACCTCGAGCGGGATCGCCGTCGAGCCGGGGCCCTTGCCGACGACGACGTCGACGCGGAAGTCCTCCATCGCGACGTAGAGCAGCTCCTCCGCCGGACGGGCGATGCGGTGGATCTCGTCGATGAACAGCACCTCGCCCTCGGCGAGGCTGCTGACGAGCGCGGCGAGGTCACCGGCGCGCTCGAGCGCCGGGCCGCTGGTGATGCGGATGCCGGTGCCGAGCTCGGCGGCGATGATCATCGCGAGCGAGGTCTTGCCGAGCCCGGGCGCCCCAGACAGCAGCACGTGGTCGGGCGGACGGCCGCGGCGGCGGGCGCTCTCGAGCACCAGCCCGACCTGCTCGCGCACGCGCTGCTGCCCGACGAACTCCTCCAGCCGGCGCGGCCGCAGCGCGGCCTCGACCACCCGCTCCTGGTCGCCGGCGTCGGGCTGGACGAGCCCCTGCTCAGCCCGCGCCGCCAGCTCTGCCAGCTCGCGCGCGACGAGCTCGTCCTCGCTCACCGTGCCCGGCCGAGCTGGGCGAGGGCAGCGCGCAGCAGCGCCGGCACGTCGTCGTCGGAGGCGTCAGGGTGGGTGGCCGCCAGGCCGTCGACGACCTGGTCGGACTGCGCGGCCGTCCAGCCGAGGCCGACCAGCGCCTGCGACAGCGTGTCGCGCCAGCCGGGCGCCGCAGAGCCGCCGGCGGGAACGGGCGACCCCGGCAGGCCCGCCTTGTCCTTGAGCTCGAGCACCATCCGCTGCGCGCCCTTGCGACCGATGCCGGGCACGAGGCACAGCAGGGCGAGGTCCTCGTCGACGAGCGCCCGGCGCACGGCGTCGGGCGTGTGGACGGTGAGCACCGCCTGCGCCAGGCGCGGCCCGACCCCGGACGCCGTCTGCAGCAGCTCGAACAGCGCGCGCTCGTCGTCGTCGGCGAACCCGTACAGGGTCAGGCTGTCCTCCCGGACGACCAGCGAGGTGGCGAGCGCCGCCGGCTCCCCCACCCGCAGCCGGGCACGGGTGCCGGCGGTGGTGTGCAGCGCGAGCCCGACCCCGCCGACGCGGACGACGACGCCGTTCGCCGTGAGGGCCGCGACGGTGCCCTCGACGCTGGCGATCACCGGCCGACCGCCGCGACCGCCGCCGCCAGGCGCGCCTGCGCGGGCGCCCGCCACAGGTGGCAGATGGCCAGCGCCAGCGCGTCGGCGGCGTCGGCGGGCTTCGGCGGGCCAGGCAGCCGCAGCAGCCGGGCGACCATGGCGCCGACCTGGTCCTTGTCGGCGCGCCCGCTGCCGGTCACGGCCGCCTTGACCTCCGACGGCGTGTGGAGGACGACGGGCAGGCCGCGCCGGGCGGCGCAGACGATCGCCACGGCCCCCGCCTGCGCGGTGCCCATGACGGTGCGGACGTTGGACTGCGAGAAGACCCGCTCGACGGCGACCGCGTCGGGGCGGACCCGGTCGAGCCACGCCTCGAAGGCCGTCTCGAGTGCGACCAGGCGCGGGCCGAGCTCGTCGGTGGCCGGCGTGCGGACGACGCCGACGTCGACGAGGCTGACCCGTCCGGGCACCCCCTCGACCACGCCGAGACCGCACCGGGTCAGGCCGGGGTCGACGCCCAGCACCCGCACCGCCGCACCTCCCCGTGCACCGAACACCAGTTCGGGCGGAGCGTACGACCCGGGTGCGACGCGACGCGGGAGGCGCGCCCGGTCAGCCGACGCGCTCGAGGACCTCGTCGCTGACGTCGAAGTTGGCCCAGACGTTCTGCACGTCGTCGAGGTCCTCGAGAGCGTCGACGAGCCGGAGCACCTTGACCGCGACCTCGTCCTCGAGCGGGACGGACAGCGTCGGCATCCAGGCGATGTCAGCGGCCTGCACCTCGAGCCCGGCCGACTCGCACGCCAGACGGACCGCGTGCGTGTCGGTCGCTCCGCTGAGCACCTCGAACGTGTCGCCGAGGTCGTTGACGTCCTCGGCGCCGGCGTCGAGCACGGCCAGCAGGACGTCGTCCTCGACGAGCCCGTCGGTCTTCACCACGGTGACGACGCCCTTGCGCCCGAACAGGTACGACACCGAACCGGGGTCCGCGGGCGTCCCGCCGTTGCGCGTGATGGCGGTGCGCACCTCCGCGGCCGCCCGGTTGCGGTTGTCGGTCAGGCACTCGACGAGGATGGCCACGCCGCCCTGGCCGTACGCCTCGTACATGATCTCCTCGTAGTTCGCGGCGTCACCGAGCTCGCCGCTGCCGCGCTTGACCGCACGGTCGATGTTGTCCGCCGGCACCGACAGCCGCTTGGCCCCCGAGATGGCGTCTGCGAGCCGCGGGTTGCCAGAGGGGTCCCCGCCGCCGGTCTTGGCGGCGACCTCGATCGTCTTGATGAGCTTGGCGAAGAGCTTGCCGCGCTTGGCGTCGATCGCGCCCTTCTTGTGCTTCGTGGTCGCCCACTTGGAGTGGCCGCTCATGCCGATGCCTCCTTCGCTCGAACAGCTCGTGCCCGCGGTCGTCGCCGGGAGGACGAGGGAGCGAGGACCGGCCCCGAGCGGACCGCGACGACCCTACCCGCGGGCACGGCTGCCGCCGGCCGGCAGCCGGGCGTCAGTGCGGGACCGTCGTGTCGTCGATCTCGAAGTACTGCGGCAGCTCACGGTGCCCGGCCAGGTGCAGCGCCCGCGGCAGGCGGCGCAGCCGTACGACCCGGGTGTTGCGCACCGCGGCGTTGTGGAACGAGCGCGCGAGGCCGACCCGCGTCGAGGCCTGCTCCAGCTCGGTGAGGTCGGCGTCCGGCGGCAGCACCGGCAGCGCGCCGCGCAGCGCCCGTGACAGGTCGTTCTCCAGCGCCTCCCGGCCGTGCGGCCCGACGTCGAGCGTCACCCGTGCGGCGTGCTCCAGCGCCGCGGCCTCCGGGCCCGCGGGCAGCGCCGCGGCGACCGCCCGCGCCGCGGCGGCCCGGCGCACGAGGGCCGCGTCGAGCGCCGCCCAGGCCGCGTCGACCCGCGCGTGCAGCCGGTCGAGCCGCCCGGCGGTCCACGTCACGTACAGCACCGACAGCGCGAGGACGCCCAGGCCGACGACGATGCCGGTGATCACGGCACGCGCTCGCGGCGCGGCCGCTCGGCGATCCACCGGCGCAGGGTGGTGACGAGCCGGCCCGCGTCGTCCTCCTCGTCGCCGTCGTCGAGCAGCGCCGCGAGCACCTCGAGGTCGGCGTCGACCTCGACGTGGACCGCCGGCGCCACCGCCGCCGTCACGGTCTCGTAGACGGCGACGACCTGCGCGGTCACGGTGCGCCAGTCGTACGCCTCGACCGCGGACCGCGCGGCTGTCGCCAGCGAGGCGCGCCGGGCCCGGTCGTGCAGCAGGTCGCCGAGCGCCCGCGCCAGCGCCCCCGGGTCGCGCACGGGGACGAGCACCCCTGCGCGCCCGTCCTGCAGCACCCGCCGGAAGGCCGCGAGATCGCTCGCGACGACCGGCGTGCCGGTCGCCATCGCCTCGACGAGCACGATGCCGAACGACTCGCCGTGCGTGTTGGGCGCGCAGTAGACCTGGCCGCTCGCGAACACCCGCGGCTTGTCCGCGTCGCTGACCCGGCCGAGCAGCTCGACCCGGTCGCGCAGGCTGCGCGGCACCGCGGCGCGCACGTCACCGGCGTCCCCCGGCCCGGCGACGAGCAGCCGCACCTCGGGCTCGAGCCGCACGAGCTCGGGCAGCGCCTCGAGCAGGACCGCCAGCCCCTTGCGCCCCTCGTCGAGCCGGCCGAGGAAGACGACCGTCGGCCCGGCCGGCCGGCCGGGCAGCGGCGACGCCCCGTCGAAGCGCGCGACGTCGACGCCGTTCGGGATGAGCACGGCGTCGCCGCCGAGGTGCTCGACCACCACGCGCCGGGCCTCGGGCGAGACCGCGATGCGGCCCGTGACCTTCTCCAGCACCGGCTGCAGCGCCGTGCCGAAGACCTGCAGCGCCCGGCTGCGTGCCGTCGCCGTGTGGAACGTCGCGACCATCGGCCCGCTCGCCGCGAAGCAGGCCAGCATCGACACGCTCGGCACGGTCGGCTCGTGGACGTGCAGGACGTCGAACTCCCCCTCGCGCACCCAGCGGCGGGCCCGCGCCAGCGACAGCGGCCCGAACACCAGCCGGGCCACCGAACCGTTGTAGGGCACCGGCACGGCGCGGCCGGCGGGCACGACGTAGGGCGGCAGGTCGGCCTCGTCGGGGTCGTCGACCGGCGTCAGCACCGACACCTCGTGACCGAGGGCGATGAGGTGGTCGGCGAGGTCGCGGACGTGCGCCTGCACCCCGCCCGGCACGTCCCAGCTGTAGGGGCAGGCGATGCCGACCCTCATGCGGGCATGTCCGTCATGCGGCCCGGGCGGTCATCCGAGCCGCGCCCGCCGCGGGTCGCCCGCCGCGAGGTCGTCGAGCCACAGCCGCTGCAGCATGTGCCAGTCGGCAGGGTGCTCGGCGATGCCGGCGGCGAACGCGTCGGCCATCGCCTGCGTCATCGTCGCCACGTCGGTGTGCGGCACCGCCGGGTGCCACACGACCTGCCAGCCGTCCGGCCGGAACGACAGCGTGACGGGCAGCAGCGTCGCGCCGGTGCGCAGTGCCAGCGACGCGGGCCCGGCCGGCATCCGCGCGGTGGCGCCGAAGAACGCGACGTCGACGCCGCGCGCCGACAGGTCGCGGTCGGCGAGCAGGCACAGCGTCCCGCCCGCCTCGAGCCGCTCGACGAGCACGTCGTACGGCGGACGCGCGCCGCCCGTGAGCGGCAGCACCTCCATGCCGAGCGACTCGCGGAAGGCGACGAACCGGTCGTACAGCGACTCCGGCCGCAGCCGCTCCGCCACCGTCGTGAACGGCACCCCGGTGGCGCCGCACCACGCGCCGGCGTGGTCCCAGTTGCCGCTGTGCGGCAGCGCCATGACCGTCCCGCGGCCGGCACCGACGCTCTCCCGCAGCCGAGGCTCACCGACGGTCGCCATGCCGCCGACGACGCGCTCGCGCGAGGTCACCGGGAGACGGAAGACCTCGCACCAGTAGCGCGCGTACGAGCGCAGCGCCGCGCGGGTGAGCTCGTCGAGGTCGCGGTCCGGGGCGACCCGGGCGAGGTTGCGGCGCAGCACGTCGACGCCCGGACCGCCGCGGCGCCAGGCGAGGTCGGCCCCGGCGCGGAACACCCCGTGCGCGACGGCCTCCGGCAGGGCCCGCACGACGGCCCAGCCGCCGGCGTACGCCGCGTCCGACAGCCGCCCCGTGAGCAGTGCCGCGGCGCGCTCGAGCAGCGCCGTCACCGCACCGCCGCGGCGGCCTGGCGGCGCACCTCGAGCAGCCGCTGCACCACGGTGACCGCGGAGGCCACCGCCAGCGCCCACAGGCCGACGGGCAGCGCCCAGGTCACGCCGAGGCCGCTGAAGCCGGTGGCGACCAGCACGAGGATGAGGCGCTCGGCCCGCTCGGCGAAGCCGACGTCGCAGCGCAGACCGAGCCCCTCCGCGCGGGCCTTGGCGTACGACACGATCGAGCCCGCCACCAGGCAGCACAGCGCCAGGCCGGCGAGCAGCCGGTCGTCGCCCTCCCCTGCGAACCACAGCACCAGACCGGAGAAGACGGCGGCGTCGGCGAGCCGGTCGCAGGTGCTGTCGAGCCAGGCGCCGAACAGGCTGCGCCGCTCGATGCGCCGGGCCATCGCACCGTCCACCATGTCCGTGAGGACGAAGACCGTCACGACGAGGGTGCCGACGAAGTGCTCACCGCGGGGGAACAGCACGAGGGCGCCCGTGACGACACCGAGCGTGCCCAGGACGGTGATGGCGTCCGGCGAGACCCCGGCGCGCACCAGGGCCGCGGCGACCGGGTCGACCACGCGGGCGAGCGCCGGGCGCACGCGCAGGCTGAGCATCGAGGTCCGTCCGTCCGGGGGCGAGTCCTGGTCCACGCTAGCGGCGCGGGGCTTGTCCCGTCGCGCCTGCGACGGCAGGGTGTGGTGCCCCGGACGGTGCCGGGACCACGAACAGGAGGTGTGCGCGTGCCGAGGAGTGCCCAGGCCCCCCGTTCGACCGGGACGGGCACCGCGCCGGCGCCGCGTCCTGCGGACCTCGTCCGCAACGTCGCCGTCGTCGGTCACAGCGGCGCGGGCAAGACGACGCTGGTCGAGGCGCTGCTGCTGCACACCGGTGCGGTCGGCCGGGCCGGGAGGGTGGACGACGGCACGGCGGCGCTCGACCACGAGGACGTCGAGCAGCGCCTGCACTGCTCCGTCTCGCTCGGCGTCGCGCAGCTCGAGCACGCCGGCGTGAAGCTGACCCTGCTCGACACGCCCGGAGCGCCCGACTTCGTCGGGGAGCTGCGCGCCGGGCTGCGGGCGGCGGACGCGGTGCTGTTCGTGGTCTCGGCCGCCGGCGGGCTCGACGCCGTGACCGCGCAGCTGTGGGCCGAGTGCGCCTCGCTCGGCATCCCGCGGGCGGTGGTGGTCAGCCAGCTCGACAGGCCGCGGGCCGACTTCGACGAGGCGGTCGCGCTCTGCCAGCGCCTGCTCGACGAGGCGGTGGTCCCGCTCCACCTGCCCATGCACGACGACGACGGCAGCGTCGCGGGCCTGATCACCCTGCTCGACGCGCGCGTCGTCGACCACTCCTCCGGCGCCCGCGTCGAGCGGGCCGCCGACCCGGAGCACGTCACGCTCACCGAGGGACTGCGGTCGGACCTGCTGGAGGCGGTCATCGCCGAGAGCGAGGACGAGACGCTGCTCGACCGCTACCTCGAGGGCGACGAGCTCGACCTCGAGACGCTCACCACCGACCTCGAGAAGGCCGTCGCCCGAGGGCACGTGCACCCGGCGCTCGCCGTCGCCCCGCTCAGCGGCGTCGGCGTGCAGGAGCTGCTCGACCTGCTGGTGCAGGGCTTCCCGTCACCGCTCGAGCACCCGCTGCCCGCCGTGACGCGACCCGACGGCTCCCCCGTCGCACCGCTGTCCTGCGACCCCGACGGTCCGCTCGCCGCCGAGGTCGTCAAGACGACCACCGACCCCTACCTCGGCCGCGTCTCCTACGTCCGCGTCTTCAGCGGCACGCTGGAGCCGGACATGCCCGTGCACGTGTCCGGGCACGGCGAGAGCGGCTCCTGGCACCGCCCCGACCACCCCGACCACGACGTCGACGAGCGGGTCGGCGCGCTGAGCTCCCCGCTCGGCGGCGCGCTGCGCACCGTCGCGTCCGGCCCGGCCGGCGATCTCGTCGCCGTCGCACGCCTGGCCTGCGCGCAGACCGGTGACACGCTGTCCAGCCGCGGCGAGCCCCTGCTCGTCGCGCCGTGGGACCTGCCCGAGCCGCAGCTGCCGGTGGCGGTGCGGGCCGACGGCTCCGACGAGGAGCGGCTCGGCCAGGCGCTGTCACGGCTGGTCGCCGAGGACCCGACGCTGCGGCTCGAGCGGCATGCCGAGACCGGTCAGCAGCTGCTGTGGTGCATGGGGCCCGCGCACGCCGACGTCGTCCTCGACCGGCTGCGGGTGCGGCACGGCGTGGCGGTCACCACGCCCGAGGTGCAGGTGCCGAGGCAGGCCACGCTCGCCGGGCCGGTCACGGTCACCGGGCGCCACGTGGAGCAGTCCGGCGGCTCCGGGCAGTACGCCGTCGTCGTCCTCGAGGTCTCCCCCGGCGAGCCGGGCTCGGGCATCGTCTTCGGCCAGCGCGTCGTCGGCGGCTCGGTGCCGGTCGCCTACCACGGCAGCGTCGAGAAGGGCGTCCGCCAGCAGGCGGCCCGAGGCGTGGGCGGCTCCGGTCCGCTGGTCGACCTCGACGTCGTGCTCGTCGACGGCAGAGCCCACTCGGTCGACTCCTCCGACGCGGCGTTCGCGGCAGCCGGGGCGCTGGCGGTCCGGGAGGCGGTGTCGGCCGCGGGCACGGTCGCCCTGGAGCCGTGGTGCGAGATCGCCGTGGCCGTGCCGACCGCGTTCGTCGGCTCGGTCATGAGCGACCTGTCGGGCCGCCGGGCCCGGGTGACCGGCAGCGACCGCGATCCGGCCGACGACGACCGCAGCGTCGTGCGCGCCGCGCTGCCCGAGGTGGAGCTGCTGACCTACGCGACGGCCCTCCGGGGCGTCTCCCACGGCACGGGCTCGTTCACCCGGCGCCCGCTCGGCGTCGAGCCCGCCCGCCCCTGAAGCTGCTGCGGACGCCGCTCGCCCGCCGCCCCCTGCAGCGCGATCATGCAAGTCTTGCCAGCAGTCCACGCTCAGGTGAGGCCCTCCAGCGGGCAACGACTGCATGATCGCGCACACTCGGCGCGGACCCACCGGGCCCGAGCTGCCCGGCCCCGCCCGCCGCTGCCCCCGTCAGACCTCGGACCAGGCCTGGGCGAGCAGGGCCCGCGTGTCGGGCAGCAGCTGCGGCAGCACCCTCGTCTGGCCGACGACCGGCATGAAGTTGGTGTCACCGCCCCAGCGCGGGACGACGTGCTGGTGCAGGTGGGCCGCGATGCCGGCGCCGCCGACGACCCCGAGGTTCATGCCGACGTTGAAGCCCTGCGCGCCGGTGGCGGCCCGCAGCGCCCGCAGCGCGTGCTGGGTGAGCGTCGCGACCTCGGCCGCCTCCTCGGGCGTCAGCTCGTCGTACGACGCGACGTGCCGGAACGGCACGGCCATCAGGTGGCCGGAGTTGTAGGGGTAGAGGTTGAGCACGGCGTACGCCAGCTCGCCACGGGCGACGATGAGCCCGTCCTCGTCGGACAGCGACGGGATCGAGCAGAACGGGCAGCCGCCACCCTTGCCCTCGCCCTTGATGTAGGCCATCCGGTGGGGCGTGTAGAGGCGCGAGAAGGCGTCCGGGACGCCCACGCCCTCCTGCTCCTCGCGGTCCGGCTCCTGGGCGTCCGGGACCGTCACGCCCGCGACTCCACCGCGGCGACGACCTTCGCGACGGCTTCGCCGACGGGCACGCCGTTCTCCTGCGTGCCGTCGCGGTAGCGGAAGGAGACCGCGTCCTTGCTGACGTCGTCCTCGCCGGCGATGAGCATGAACGGCACCTTCGCCTTCTGCGCGGTGCGGATCTTCTTCTGCATGCGGTCGTCGGAGGTGTCGACCTCGACGCGGATGCCCTTCGCCCGCAGCTTCGCCGCCACCTCGAGCAGGTAGCCGTCGTAGTCGCTGTGCACCGGGATGCCGACGACCTGCACCGGCGCCAGCCAGGCCGGGAACGCGCCGGCGTAGTGCTCGAGCAGCACGGCGAAGAAGCGCTCGATCGAGCCGAACAGCGCGCGGTGCAGCATCACCGGCCGCTGGCGCGAGCCGTCGGCCGCGGCGTACTCGAGCTCGAAGCGCTCCGGCAGGTTGAAGTCGACCTGGATCGTCGACATCTGCCAGGTACGGCCGATCGCGTCGCGCGCCTGCACCGAGATCTTCGGGCCGTAGAACGCAGCGCCGCCCGGGTCGGGCACCAGCTCGAGACCGGAGGCGTCGGCCACCGACTGCAGCGCGGCGGTCGCCTCCTCCCACGCCTCGTCGGTGCCGACCGACTTGTCCGGGTCGCGGGTGGACAGCTCGAGGTAGAAGTCGGTGAGCCCGTAGTCGCGCAGCAGGCCCAGCACGAACTCCAGCAGCGAGCGCAGCTCGCCGGCCATCTGCTCGCGCGTGCAGTAGATGTGGGCGTCGTCCTGGGTGAAGCCGCGGGCGCGGGTCAGCCCGTGGATGACGCCGGACTTCTCGTAGCGGTAGACCGTGCCGAACTCGAACAGCCGCAGCGGGAGCTCGCGGTAGGAGCGACCCCGCGCCGCGAACACCAGGTTGTGCATCGGGCAGTTCATCGGCTTGAGGTAGTAGTCGGCGCCCGGCCCGTCCCCACCGTCCAGCTGCATGGGCGGGTACATGCCGTCGGCGTACCAGTCGAGGTGGCCGGAGGTCTCGAACAGCCGCCCCTTGGTGATGTGCGGGGTGTTGACGAACTGGTAGCCCTCCTCGACGTGGCGCCGGCGGGAGTACTCCTCCATCGCCATGCGCACGACGCCGCCCTTGGGGTGGAAGACGGCGAGTCCCGAGCCGATCTCGTCCGGGAAGGAGAACAGGTCGAGCTCGGAGCCGAGCCGTCGGTGGTCGCGCTTCTCGGCCTCCTCGAGCATCGTCAGGTGGGCCTTCAGCGCGTCACGGCTCTCCCACGCGGTGCCGTAGACGCGCTGCAGCTGCGAGTTCTTCTGGTCGCCGCGCCAGTACGCCGCCGCGGTGCGCATGAGCTTGAACGCCGGGATGTCGCGGGTGGTCGGCAGGTGGGGCCCGCGGCACAGGTCCTTCCACACCAGCTCCTCGCCGGTGAGGTTGTCGTAGATCGTCAGCTCGCCGCCGCCGACCTCCACGCTCGACCCGTCGTCGTCGGACGACGCGCCCTTCAGCCCGATCAGCTCGAGCTTGAACGGCTCCTCGGCGAGCTCCTCGCGGGCGTCGTCCTCGCTCACGACCCGGCGCGAGAAGCGCTGTCGCTGCCGGACGATCTGCTCCATGCGCTTCTCGATCGCGGTGACGTCCTCCGGCGTGAACGGCCGCTCGGGCAGGAAGTCGTAGTAGAAGCCGTCCTGCACCGGCGGCCCGATGCCGAGCCGGGTGCCGGGGAACAGGTCCTGCACGGCCTGGGCCAGCACGTGCGCGGCGCTGTGACGCAGGACGGCGCGGCCGTCCTCACTGGCGTACGGCACCGCCTCGACCCGGTCGCCCTCGGCGACGACGTGCGCGAGGTCGCGCAGCTCGCCGCCGATGCGGGCGACGGCGGCGTCCTTCACGCCCGCGGCGCGCAGCACCTCACCGGCCGTCGTGCCGGCCTGCTCCGCGGTCACGGAGACGACGGCGGGGGCGGTCACGGCGGTCACGGCAGGGCTCCTGACGAGGTGGTGGACGGGCGCGTCGAGCCTAGTGCGGCGCCGCCAGGCGCTCTGCGGACGCCGTCGGGGCCGCTCCGGCGTGCGGAGCGGCCCCGACGGGACGAGCGGGCAGGACTACGCCAGTGAGGCGTCGAGCGTGATGTCGACGGCCGCGAGCGCCTTGCTGACCGGGCAGCCGACCTTGGCCGCGTCCGCCGCCTTCTTGAAGCCGGCCTCGTCGAGGCCCTCGACCTCGCCGACGACCTTGAGCGCGATCCCGGTGATCTTGAAGCCGCCGTCGCCCTCGTCCTTGCCGAGCGACACGTCGGCCGTGACCTCGAGGCTGCGCGGCGTGCCGCCGGCCTCGGCGATGTCGGCGGACAGCTGCATCGCGTAGCAGGAGCTGTGCGCTGCGGCGATGAGCTCCTCGGGGCTCGTGGTGCCACCGGCGTTCTCCGCCGCACGCTTGGGGAACGACACCTCGTAGGTGCCGACCTGACTGCTGGAGAGCTCGACCTGGCCGGAGCCGGCCTCGAGCGTGCCGTTCCAGGCGGTCCGGGCGGTACGGGTGGGCATGGCTGCTCCTTCGGTCCAGGGACGGGTCGAGGTGTGCAACTCCGGTGCGCCTCGCGTGTTCCCGGAGGTCGCTCTGCGGCACGACGCAGGCGACCGGCCGGGCCGCCGCTCCGCCACCTCCCCCGCCACCGCGTACGCGCCGGCAGCCCCTGGCGCACCGGCCTGCAGGGCACGTCGACCGACTGCGGTACCGCAGGCCACGGCGACACCCGGCGTGCGCGCTCGCGGCCGGTCGACGGGAGTCGGAGGTCCCGGACCGAGCGGGACCTCCGCGGCCTGCTCCGGGGCCTCCGGCCCACCCGGTGAGTCGTCGCCGTGACCGTTACTGGACTGCAGGCCGCGTCCGCGTCGACGGGAGCGGCCACCGCCGGAGCCCCCGAGACCGGAGCAGCCATGACGACCACCGCACGACCCAGGGCCCGCGCGGCAGAGCTGGCTCGACGGCAGGCCGCCGGGCGGGAGGCACGGCGTCGGCGCCTCGTCATGTGGACCGGGGCACTGGTCGTCGTCGGACTGCTGGCGGCCATCGCCGTCGCGGTCGCGTCCGCCTCGAGGGGCGACGGCACCGCAGTGGCCACCGGCGAGGTCACCGCCCCGGCACACGCCACCGCGGACGGGGTCGTCGGCGTCGGTCGAGACGACGCACCCGTCACCGTGTCGGTCTTCTTCGACTACCTGTGCCCGTTCTGCGGCCGGTTCGAGGCCGCCAACGGCGCAGAGCTGGAGCGCCTGGTCGACAGCGGGCGGGCACGCGTCGAGCTGCACCCGCTGGCCTTCCTCGACGCGCAGTCCGACGGCACGTCGTACTCCAGCCGGACGGCGAACGCGCTCGCCACCGTCGCCGACGGCGCGCCCGACCGCGTCCTGGCGTTCCACCAGGGCCTGTTCCGGCAGCAGCCCGAGGAGGGCACCCGCGGCCTGACCGATCAGCAGATCGCCGACATCGCCCGGGACGCCGACGTCCCGGACGCGGTCGTCGACCGCTTCGGCGACCGCACGTTCGTCCCGTGGATCGCCGACGTCACCGAGCGGGCCTTCGCCTCCGGCATCAGCGGGACGCCGACGGTCCTGGTCGACGGCAGTGCCTTCTCCTCCGGCGACCTGTACACCGCCGGCCCGCTGACCGAGGCCGTGGAGGCGGCCGCCGCCGCCCGATGACCGGCCGGCGACCATGAGCACCGCGGCGCGGCAGGAACTCGCCTCCCGCAGGACGAACGGGACAGGACCCGGGCTCGTGCACCGCGCGCGGCGACCGGACACGGCCGTGTGGGCGGCGATGCTGCTCGGGTCGGTCGCGAGCCTGGTCGCGTCGCTCGTCCTGTCCGTCGACGCGCTGCGCCTGGCGGAGGACCCGCACGCGGCACTGAGCTGCGACTTCAACGCCGTCATCAGCTGCGGCACCGTGGCGACGTCGTGGCAGGCGTCGGTCCTCGGCTTCCCCAACGCCTTCCTGGGCCTGATGACCGAACCGGCCGTCGTCGTCCTGGCCGTCGCCGGGCTGTCGGGTGTGCGCCTGCCCCGCTCGATGATGTGCGCCGCGCAGGTCGTGTACACGGTCGGGCTGGGCTTCGCCTACTGGCTGTTCCACCAGGCGATGTTCAGCATCGGCGCGCTGTGCCCGTGGTGCCTGCTGGTGACCGTGGCGACCACGTCGGTGTGGTTCGAGATGACCCGGATCAACATCCGGCAGGACAACCTGTTCCTGCCTCGGGGCCTGCAGTCGGCCCTGAGCACGGCGGTCCGGCTCGGCGTCGACGTCGTCGTCCTCGTCGCCTGGCTGCTGCTGCTGGTGCTCGCGGTGGTCCTGCGCTACGGCGACGCGCTGTTCGCCCCCGCAGCAGTGCAGGGGTGACAGGGACGGCCGAGCGCTGGACAGGACCCTCCAGCACGTCGACAGCGCGGTCGCCCACCGACCGTCACGGTCGGCCTGGCGGGACGCCGGTGCACCGCCGCAGGCAGCGTGTCGGCCGTACGCTCTGTCTCCGGGCAGCGCCATCACGGTCACAGGGAGCGGGTTCGCGTGGAGCTGGTGTCGGAGGAGTTCCTCAAGGACGCCGTGGAGCTGCTGGTCCGGCTCGTGGAGAGCGCCGGCGCCCTGGTCATCTTCGTCGGGGCTGCGATCGCCTTCGTCCGCTTCCTCGACGCCGCCGTGCGGCACCGCCACCAACCGCACCGCTTCGTCGCCGTCCGGCTCGGCCTGGGCCGCTACCTGGCGCTCGGCCTGGAGTTCCAGCTCGCCAGCGACGTGCTGCGCACCGCGGTCGCCCCGACGCTGCGTGAGATCGGCGAGCTCGCTGCCGTCGCAGCGATCCGCACCGCCCTCAACTACTTCCTCGGCAAGGAGATCAAGGAGGAGCAGGAGCAGCTCGCCGACGAACGCCGCAGCTCGACCGCCCGGTCCGTCAGCCCGCCGTGACCGGCCTGATCGCCGCCGCAGCGCTCCTCGTCACCGTCGTCGCGTTCGTGTCCGCGGCTGCGGCGCTGGTAGCGACCCGCCGCACCGCTGTCGCACTGCCCGTGCTGCTGGACCTGCTGCTGGCCGCGGGCCTGCTGCGCCTGGCACTGCAACCGTCCCCGACCCAGCTGGCCGGCACCGCCCTGCTGGTCCTGGTCAAGCGCCTCGCCTCCTCCGGCATCCGGCACGCCGCCGGAGCGCGCTCGACACGTCCCTCGCCGCTGCGACCCTGAGGTCGCGGGGCACGCCTGCGCTCGGCGCATCGGACGACTCGGCACGGCGATCCGCCCGGTGCCGACCGTCGACCGACGTGGTCGCCGTCCGCGCGCAGTCCTGGGCAGCCGGCGGCCTGTCAGGCCGGACCGGAGCAGCCCGGGGCACCGTCTGGTCGCACGGCCCCTGAGTCCCACGACGACCCCAGCGAGCGATCCGGCTGTCGGTTCGTCCGACCGCCTCACGGCCGGCAGATCTCGGTGCTGATGGCCTTGCTGGATGAGACACCCCGCAGGCGTCCGCGACGTGGGGTTCCGGCCGGCGCCATGGGCACTGGAGCCGCTCGGGGCGTAGGTTCCCCACCGTGAGCAGGATCGCGACGGGGTCGTTCGACGTCCAGATGCAGCCGGGGCGGCCGGAGCTCGACGGGGCGGTCAGCCGGTTCGAGCTGAGCAAGACGTTCCACGGCGACCTGGAGGCCGTCGGCATCGGCGTCATGCTGTCGTGCGGCGACCCGCAGTCCGGCGCTGCCGGCTACGTCGCGATCGAGACGGTGCGCGGTCGGCTCGGCGACCGGGAAGGCAGCTTCGCGCTGCAGCAGCTGGGCTCGATGCACGCCGGGTCGCAGACGCTGCACTACGCAGTGGTGCCCGGATCGGGCGACGGGGAGCTGCAGGGGATCACCGGCACCTTCCACCTCAGCGTCGACGACGACGGCACCCACCGCTTCGAGCTGGACTACGAGGTCTGAGGCAGCCGGCTCGAGATCGCCTGCGTGACGTCACCGGTGGACCTGGCCGACGCGACCGGAGCACCGCCGAACACGCCGTACAGCTCCGCTTCGGCGTCGGACCCGTCGCAAGCCGAACCTGTCGCGGCGTCGTACCCACCTCGGACAGCCACGCCATGGTGTGGACGTAGCAGGACTCGAACCTGCGACCTCACGCGTGTGAAGCGTGCGCTCTAACCAACTGAGCTATACGTCCGTGGCGCTCTCGCGCGGCGGCGACACTACCTCAGACGCCGACGCCGTGGCGGGCTCTCCGGGCCGGGTCGGCCTGCCTGCGGACGCCCCAGCGTCGGCTCAGACCTCACCGCTCGCGACGACCGGTCCGGCGGGCGCGGGCGGCGCCTCGTCGCCCGGCTCGTTCGACACCAGGTAGGCCGTCACCGCGTCCACGTCCCCCTCGACCGGCAGGTCGTCCACCGCGTCGACCTGCTGCTGCTCCACGTCGAAGGCTCCGACGGGCCGGACCCCGCCGGCGCGGTCCTGCGCCCACAGGACGTACGTCGTGCCGCGGTCGTTCGGCTCGAGGCCGTCCACCAGCAGGCTGACCCCGCTGTCCTGCACCACGGCGACAGCCACGACGCTGCCGTCGTCGGCCGTGAGGCGCACGGTCGTGCTGTCCGGTCGGGCGAGGTCGCGCACGGCGGCGGCCAGGCGGTCGCCGTACTGCCGGGAGGCGTCCCGTTCGCTGCGCAGCGCGAGGTTCCAGGCCCCGAGCGAGAGCACGAGGGCTGCCGCCGCTGCGGCGCCGACCAGCTGCAGAGCCCGGGTCGTACGCCTCGACCGGCGCCGGCGGGCGTCGTCGAGGGACGCGACGCCCTGGGAGCGCGCCGCTCGCCGCGCCGCCGGCGGTGTCGTCCGGTTGCCGGCGGCGATCCCGGCGCGGATGCCCTCGAGCACCGACGGCGGCGGATCGGCCGGGTCGGCCGACAGCCCGAGCAGGCTGAGCGTCTGCAGGTGCTCCTGCACCTCGCGCTCGCAGGCGGCGCACGTCGCGAGGTGCTGCACGAACACCTGCTCGTCGTCCGGCTCCAGCGCGCAGACCGCGTGGCCGACCGCCAGCTCCTCGAAGCGCAGGTGGTCCTGCGGGGCCGTCACGGCGTACCTCGCGGGCGCTCTGCGGACGACCGGTCGCCGGGCGGCTCGAGGCCGCCGGCGGCGTTGGACAGGCCGTCCAACGAGTCCTTCATGCGGCGCATCCCGGCGAGCATGCGCGTCTTGACCGTGCCGAGCGGCGCGGCAGTGAGGCCGGCGATCTCCCGCTGCGTGTAGCCGCCGAAGTAGGCGAGCGACAGCGCCTCCCGCTGCGGACCGGGCAGCTCCTTGAGCGCCTGGCGCACCCGCTCGCGGCGCAGGAGCGACCACACCGCCTCGTCGACCTTCGGCGCCTCCGACTCGCGCACCTCGAGGACGTCGGCGGAGGTGCGGCGCTTGCGGAGGTTCTCCTCGCGACGGACGCTGTCGACCGCCTTGTGGTGGGTCATGGTCAGCAGCCACGTCGAGAAGCCGCCGCGGGAGGCGTCGAACCGGCTCGCGTCGCGCCAGACGGTGAGGAACACCTCCTGCACGACGTCCTGGGCGAGCTGCTCGTCGGTGAGGATCCGCCGGGCGAGCCCGTAGCAGGCGCGGCCGTAGCGGCCGTACAGCGCCTCGAGCGCGGTCGCATCACGGCCGCAGACGAGGTCGACGAGCGTGCGGTCGTCGTGCTCGGCGTACGACGGCACCGGGACGGACCGGTCGGTCGACGGTTCGCTGCCGGCGGAGGCTCCGCGGGGCAACGCCATCGTCGAGGTCCTCACGCCTTCCGTTCGCCGTCCGCAGCCGGGCGGATGGGAGGCGCCGGTCACACGCAACCTACCGTCCGGGGCGTCCCCTCGGACGGCCGTCGCGGTGACTGACCGGCCGAACGGGTGAACCTGTGACGACCGGCCGTTCGGGCGAGGTTCGAGCGGTCGGCTGTAGGGGACGCTGCTCTCACGCAGCGGGGGCCATCGAGGCTTCCCACGGAGGAGGCCCGGACCATGAGCACCCGCCCGACCTCGGTCAGCTCGGAGCTGCACCTGCGCCTGGTCGTGCCCGGCGCCGCCTCCCTGCCCGTCCTCGCCGACCTCGAGTACGACACGGCCGACCCGTACGCCGTTCGCGTCTCCTTCCACACCGGCACGCCCTCCTCCGGGGACGTCGTGCAGTGGACCTTCGCCCGCCAGCTGCTCACCGACGGCGTCTCCGCCCCGGCCGGCGAGGGCGACGTCCAGGTCTGGCCGTCGTCGACCGCCGGCAGCTCGGTCGTCTGCCTCTCGCTGTCCTCCCCGTCGGGGCGGGCGCTGTTCGAGGTGCCGCTCGGCGAGCTCGCCGAGTTCCTCGGCCGCACCTACGCCACGGTGCCCACGGGCGCCGAGGCCGACCACGTCGACGTCGACGCCGAGCTCGCCCTCCTGCTGTGGGCCGAGCCCGAGACCTGAGCAGACCGCTCCGTTCTGCTAAGGTTCCACCTCGTCGCAAGGGCCTCCGGGTCCTGACCGACATGCGGACGTGGCTCAGTTGGTAGAGCACAACCTTGCCAAGGTTGGGGTCGCGGGTTCGAATCCCGTCGTCCGCTCGAGGAGTGCCTCGGCGCTCAGACCTGGCCGGGTGGCCGAGTGGCTTAGGCAAGGGCCTGCAAAGCCCTGTACGCGGGTTCGATTCCCGCCCCGGCCTCCATGACGGCAGCACAACTGCACAGCTAGGGCGATTGGCGCAGTCTGGTAGCGCGCTTCCCTGACACGGAAGAGGTCACAGGTTCAAGTCCTGTATCGCCCACACAAGAACCCCAGGTCAGACGGGTGCAGCATCCTCGCCAGGATCGCGAAGTCACGACTGGTAGCCGGACTGGTAGCCACAGACTTCGCAGGGTCGACGGCGTTCGGAGTCGTTCGCGCCCGTCCGCATGGCCTCATCCGGTCAGCCCGTCGAGCCAGCTCGCGGGGCACGAGAGGGCCGCGTCAGGAACCGTCACGTCGACGGCGCGAGCCGGCCGTCACGAGGCGAGATGGCGCTCCAGTGCGTCTCGGGCCACGGAGATGCGTCGCCCTTGGCGCTCGGCCTCTGCTGCGACCCGGGCACGCAGCTCCGGCGTCACCCGGAAGGTCACTTGCGGGGACGTCGCCTTCGTACCGGTCAGGGAGGGCCGGCCGGGACCGGCGGAGGCGAGCGCATGAACAGCCGCGGCCTGCGCGTACTCGTCGGTGATCCACCGCCCCTGGCTGTCCCGGACGTCGTCACTCTCCAGGTCGACGTCGGGCAGCACCTGACGCTCGGTCACGGCTTCCTCCGTAGCGCAGTCGGCATCACGTGGATGACCAGCAGTTCCGCCGAGAGCACCGGAGCCACGATCTCCAGGTCGACCCCGCGGTCGTCAGGTCCGAGCCAGACGCGTCGAGCCTCGAACTCGTCCGTCGCGGCCACCTCCGTCGGCGTGACGGTGGCGATGACGTGCAGGGCATGGGGTGCGCGTCCTGCTCGGCGAGCTCGGGGTCAGTCCTGGCTGACCCGGACGAGGACCTTGCCGACCGCGCCCTGCTCGACGGCGTCGTGGGCGGCGGCGGTCTGCTCGAGCGGGAACCAGGTCAGCGGCAGCCCGGCGTCCTCACCGATCGGCAGCGCGCCGTCGTGCAGGGCGGCGGTGATGTCCTCGGCGGCGGAGCGCAGGGGCTCGGCGCCGACCGTGTAGAGCAGCAGGCCCTGCCAGCGGACGTTCTTGGCGAAGCTCGCGACGATCGGGGCGGTGAAGTCCGGGCCGCCGTCGTTGGCGTAGTAGCCGACGCTGCCGTGGTTCGCCAGCACCTCGACGTCCAGGGCGGCGTTCTTGCCCGGCGAGACCTCGACGACGTGGTCGACGCCCTTGGGGGCGACCGCGAGGATGTCCGCGGCGAGCGTGTCGGAGGGGTAGCGCACGACGTGGTGAGCGCCGGCGGCGCGCGCGAGCGCCTCCTTGGCCTCGCTGCTGACCGAGGCGATGACGGTGGCGCCGGCCCAGACGGCGAGCTGGACCGCGGCGTGACCGACGGCCCCGGCGCCGCCCTGCACCAGGACGGTGCGGCCGGCGAGCGCGCCCGGCGACAGGCGGGTCGGCCCGTGCTCGTGGACGGTCAGCGCGCGGTGTGCCGTCATCGCCGGGACGCCCAGGCTGGCGCCGACCTCGAAGGGGACGCCGTCGGGCAGCGGCACGACCCGGTCGGCCGGCAGGACGGTGAGCTCCTGGGCGGTGCCGGTCGGGCGCTCGTGGGCGGCCAGGTGCACCCAGACGCGGTCGCCGACGGCGAGCCCGGTCACCGACGAGCCGACCGCGTCGACGACGCCGGCGCCGTCCTGGTTCGGCACGTTCTCCGGGAACGGCAGAGGCCCGTACCCTCCCGTCCGTGCCTTCCAGTCGGTCGGGTTCACCCCGGACACCACCACGCGCACGCGCGCCTCGTCCGGGCCGGGGTCAGCGGCCGGACGGTCGACGAGCTGCAGAACGGAGGAGTCGCCGGCGGAGGAGTAGTTGATGGCCTTCATGCCTCGCACAAGCCGGCCGCCCCCCGCCGGTGTTCCGCCGCTCAGCGGGAGGTGCCGCAGGGCAGGTAGGCACCTACCTTCGGTGCCGCAGGGCAGGTAGCGGCTACCGTCGCCTGCCGACGAGCAGCCCGCCGAGCCACGCCCCCAAGAGTCCTCCGACGACGAGAGCGGGCAAGCCGAGCACGACAAGCGCGTCGCCGCCTTCGTATTCACTCCATTGATTCGCCGCCAGGGCACCGAAGGCCAACGCAGCACCACCCAAGCTGAACGGCCACACGCGCCCTTGATCCGGCTCCATCACGCGACGGTAGCGCCGGCTTCCGTCCACGAGGCCCTCAGCCGCTGAGAAGGACCCGGCTTGCTCATCGGCAAAGCGCGATAGTCTTCAGGCGTGGACGTCAGCGCGCGGCTCCTGCGCAAGGCCAGAACCCAGGCCGGCCTGTCGCAGGCCGAACTGGCCCGGCGAGCCGCTGTGCCGCAGAGCGTGATCAGCGAGTACGAGGCCAGCAAGCGGGAGCCGTCCCTGCCGACGCTGTCGAAGCTGATCTCCGCCACCGGTCACCGCGTCACTCTCAACCTGGAGCGCACGGACGACGCCGTCCGGGGGCTCCCGGACACGCCTTTGGGGCGGCGCCTCCGGCAACACCGCCGCGCGCTGCTGACGGCGGTTGCAGCAGCCGGCGCCGGCAACCTGCGAGTGTTCGGCAGCGTCGCACGCGGGCAGGACGGGCCGTCCAGCGACGTGGATCTGCTTGTCGACGTTCCCGAGGGCACAGGATTGTTCGCCCTGCTGGAACTGGAAGGGGCACTGGAGCGCATCTTGAAGGTCAAGGTCGACCTCGCACCTGAGTCCAGTCTCAAGCCGCGAGTACGGGCCGAGGCCCTCGCCGACGCGATCCCGTTGTGAGCCGACGTGACGCCGAGCGGCTCGAAGACATCATCGCCGCGATCAGCGCCATCCGCAGCCACGTCGCGCGCGGGACCCTGTCCGACGGGATGGTCTTCGACGCAGTTCGGGTCCGGTTGATCGAGATCGGTGAGGCGATCAAGGCCCTTCCCGCGCAACTGCTCGAGACAGAAACTCAGACGGCGTGGACCGACATCGCCCGGATGCGCGACCGACTGGCTCACCGGTACTTCGACACCGAGCACAGCTTCGTGGCCTATGCCGTGGACGATGAGCTCGAGTGTCGCTTGCCAGCGTGAAGGGACCAGGGTCTTGCCACGACCTAGGGACCACCTCGGTCGGGTCGTGATGGTCATGTCAGCTCCTCGTCTGGTCAATCAGGACACGCCGGTGGGCGCGGGTCGGGGT
>Ga0210040_10001033_pt1 | contig 43811 bp, 40 predicted proteins | sample CryGeyCG12114_NA_FD_185462 | JGI IMG/M metagenome (GOLD analysis project Ga0210040, IMG submission 185462) | Groundwater microbial communities from aquifer - Crystal Geyser CG19_WC_8/21/14_NA (SPAdes) (version 2) | ecosystem: Environmental > Aquatic > Deep subsurface > Groundwater | place: USA...
CCCGCCGTTGATGGTAGCCGTGGCGCGCAGCACCACCTGCGAGCCGCTACCCGCATGAATCCGGATAGCCGAAGCCTGCTTTAGCTCCAGGTTCAGGCGCTGCCCGGCACTGAGGGCGGCCTTTTGTTCCAATACTTTTTGGGCGTGCGCCCCCAGGCTGCTCAGTCCTACCAGGACCAACAGCAGTAGCAAAAAACGAAACATAGGAAGAAGAATAGCTGGTGAGAAGAAAGACTATATCCTGATACTGAGCACTATTTGACTTTGCGCACGTACACGTCGCCGCTCACATTTTTCAGTGAAATGGCCGTGCCGCCGCCATTCACAGCCCCGTTGAGGGTTTGGCCGCCAATCTGCACGAGGCTGTTGGCGTTGGCCGGCTTGGGTAAGGCCATGTCGAAATCGGTGTATACCTCGCCCGAAATCGTCCGCATGGTTAGGGAGGCCTTGGTGGTAGCGGGCATAGCCACATCAATGGCCCCGCTGATGTTGCTGATAGAGCTGGGGCCGGCTTTCAGGGTGGTATACACCACCGTAATGTCGCCGCTGGTGCTGTTGGCTACCACGGGGCCGGTCACGTTCAGGAGCTTGGCATCACCATTTTTCATCATCACTTCCAGCTTGCCTTGCAGGTTTTGTAGCAGCACGTGGTTGCCGCCCCACTGCACTTCCCGGTATACCACATCGGCCGTGCGCGGCACCCGAATCACGTAGCCGCCCTCCCGGCGCGAGGCCTTCACAATGCGCACGGTATTGCCTTCCATGGTCACGCCCAGGCCGAGGCGGGTGTTGTCTACGGTCGAGTTGTAGACGGGCCGTAGCCCTTCGGCGCGCTTGGGCGCTTCCTCAGCGGCCCTACCCCCTTCGCCTTTAATCAAGACTTCGTCGCCGTCGTAGCCCTCCACGGTTACGTGGTCGCTGTTCTGCATTTCAATGACCACTTTGCGGTCGTTGCCCGTGAGCTTGATTTTGAATTCCTGGGCATGCACCGTAACATTTTGTGCCTGCATGGTATTGCTGACCAACAGCACGCTGGCAAATAGGAGAAACAAATGTTTTTTCATGAGGAGTTGTCGATGAGGATGAGCAGAAGGCAACCACCCGAAGCCGCGGACTCCGATAGGTAGCGTTTTGTAAGCGTGAGAGAAGAAACTTGCCGAATGTTGGATCAGGCGTTTTTTAGTAGGCGGTCATGCTGCGCGAAGCATCTCCACTGCTTCGTTGGAGTTGCTACCTGACATCAGCACGCGAGATGTCTCGACAAGCTCGACATGACGTTCTGTGAAAAGCGAGGTGGAAACAGTAGAGATGCTTCTGCTTCGCGCAGCATGATGGGCTTTTGGCTTGCTATGCCTACTTCCAGGCCTGATCAAATCAGGAGGCTGACGCCTTGCCTGGCTTGGTCGCGCACGGCGGGTAGGGCATCGGTGCGCTGCGAGAGGCGCCGGAGCTGGGGCACGGCCTGCTTATCGCGCAGCTTCACCAGCAGCTCAATGAGCGTGATTTGCACGTTGGGGTCGGTCTGTACGGGTAGGGCTTGAATGAGGGCCGGGCCTACCAGCGAATCGGCCCGAAGGCGGTAGAGGGCTTCGGCGGCGGCCAGGCGCACATTGGGGTTGGGGTCGGCATTCAGGGTGTTGAGGAGCACCAGCACGGTAGGGTCGCCGGGGCGGGTGCTGCCGGGAGCGTCGCTCACCAGCTGAATGCGCTGGCTGGCCGTGGCCGGCTGCTGGGTAGCCGCCGTGAGCTGAGCCGCCAAGGTCTGCGCTTCTTTGGCGGGCGCAGTTGCCACCACCGGCGCGGCCGGACGGTTCAGGAGCAACCCAAGCACGGTGCCTACTGCCAGCAAGGCCACGCTGGCCGCAATGCGCAGCCACAGCGCAGTGTTGCTGGTCGCCGCTGGCGGGTACATTGGCACGGGCGGCTTTTCTATGGATGGCGTTGCTGGAGTGGCGGTGGCAGGCAGCAGTGCTTTCTCGGCGTTCAGCATCGCCAGAAAGTTGTCGCGCAGGGCGAGCGGTGGTAGGGCAAGCGGCTCCGCATCGAATGCGTCCAGCAGCGTAGCGTATTGCGCTACCCGCGCCTGACAGTTGGGGCACTGGGGCAGGTGCGCCGCTACCTGTGCCATGCTGGCTGGCGGTAGGGCCCGGGCGGCGTAGTCGGCCAGTAAGGGCTCTAGCGCAGCGCATTCGGGCGGGTTGAGGAGGTGATTTTTATCGTCGAGCATCACAGGGCAGGCAGAAGTTCAGCTGAAGTAAATTTTGCGGAGCGCCTCCAGGGCGCGGTGGGCTTTCACGCGGGCCGTTCCTTCCGAGCAGCCCAGCATCTCCCCTATTTCGGCATAGTCGAACCCCTGGAAGCGGTGCAGCACCAGGATTTCGCGCTGGGCGGCGGGCAGCAGCGCCAACGCATCCTGTAGATGCTCGCCATCGGAGCTGGCAGCTACCCCGGCCAGGGCGGCCCGGCGCAGGGTAGGCGTGCGCTCAGCCGCTTCCAGGTCGCCGGCCGGCACGGGCTGTTTCTGCCAGTGGTCGGCGTGCACGTGGCGGGCCAGCTGGTACACCCACGCCCGGAAGGGCTGCGTAGGCTGGTAGCTGGCGCGGTACTTCAGCACCCGCAGGAACACGTTTTGCACGAGGTCCTGCGCCGTGTCGCGGTCGTTGGTGAGCCGCAGCAGAAACCCAAACAACGGCCCTTGGTAGCGCTCGAACAGCGGCGTCAGCTGGTCGAGGTCGTTGTCGCGGACCTGCGCCATCAAGGTTTCGTCGCTGGGGCTGTGCACGGTGCAGAGGCGATTATTAGGGGAGAGTTGAAGGGAGTACCGCCGATTTCGGCATTCGTTACAAGCACATCAAAAAATAGTTCTCTTCCGCTATATCGCACCTCGTCCATAACACCGCACTGCGGATTACGTGTATGCAGATGCCTGTTCTTTCCTGCTGCTAAGAGACTGTTTGAGTCAGCATGAACTGAGTAGAGACGCAATATTTTGCGTCTCGTCGTTGAAAAATTGGCGCTTAAACCGTCAAGGGCAGCAACGACAAGACGCAAAATATTGCGTCTCTACTCCGTTGAACAGGCTTCAAAAACTAACTCAACAGCTGCTACTTAGGCGCTGTTCACTTGTTCAGCTACCCTACCCTCTCCCCTGCTATGGTTCGTTTGTTTCTGTGCTTGTACCTGTTGTTTCTCTGCGCGCCTACCTCCGCGCAAACCTTCACCGGCCCACAAGGCGAAAAGTTTACTCGCCGCATTGTGGCTAAAGGCCTGAGCGACCCGTGGGAAGTGACCTACGGCCCCGACAAGTACCTCTGGATTACGGAAGCCCGCGGCTACCGCGTCAGCCGCATCAACTCAGCCAACGGCACCAAAACCGTCTTGCTCGACCTCCACAACGCCAAAAACTTTCCGCGCTACGATAAAATCCCGGACAGCCTCGACGGTGGCAAACCCTGGCCGCAAGGTGGCCTGATGGGCATGGCGCTACACCCGCAACTGTTGCAAGGCAAGCCCTACGTGTACCTGGTATACATCCATCATTTTGCGGGCGCTGCTGAGAAAGGCAAAGGCAGCAAGCCCAACTACGGCGGCAGTTTCTTCACCGCTAAGCTGGTCCGCTACGAGTATAACCGCCAAGCCCAGACGCTGGGCAAGCCCGTTACGCTCTGCGACACCCTACCCAGCAGCAACGACCACACAGCCGGCCGCCTGCTCATTGCGCCCGTTGCTGGCAAAGACTACCTGTTCCTGACCACCGGCGACCTGGGAGCTGGGCAGTTCTCCAACGGCGGCCGACCCAACCACGCCCAAAATAGTAGCAGCTACGAAGGCAAGGTGCTTCGCTTCAACCTAGAGCCCGATGCCGACCCTACCCCTACCGACCAATGGATTCCGAACGATAACCCGTTTACGGGAGTCCGGCAAAATGCCGTGTGGAGCTACGGGCATCGCAACCCGCAGGGGCTGGCGTACGCGGTGGTAGGCGGCACTGGCCGGCTCTACTCTTCCGAGCACGGCCCTTATTCCGACGATGAAATCAACCTGATTGAAAAGGGTAAAAACTATGGTCACCCGCTCATTATTGGCTATGCCGATGGCAACTACAACGGGCTGGCCGCCGGCGTCAGCAACCATGATTCGCTGCCGGGGCGCTGGCACACCACCTACCCCACCATTGGCAGTGAGCAGGCCAATGCGGCAGCTATTGGCGCAGCTACCTACCGTGACCCCATCAAAACGCTTTATCCGAATAGCGCTTCTTTCCTACAGAAGCTCTACCGCAACGAGCAACTCCCAAAGCCCGAAAGGATGGAGTGGCCTTCCGAAGCCCCCAGCAGCCTGGCCGTGTATACCGCAACCGCTATTCCTGGCTGGCAGAATTCTTTGCTTATCCCCAATCTGAAGCACGGCAAGCTGATCCGGCTGAAGCTGAATGCCGCCGGCAACGGCATCAGTGGCGATACGCTCACTTACTTCCGGTCGCCAGCCCGCTACCGCGACGTGGCCCTTTCGCCCGATGGCCGCAAGATTTACCTGGCCGTAGATAGTGCCTCCATCAGCTCCGGCCCCTCGGAAGACGACCCCAAGAAAACGGCTATCAGAGGGTGCATCCTGGAATTCACCTACCAAAGCGGCGGCGCACCCGTCGGCGAGGCCGACAAGCCCAAGCGCACGCGGTAGAGACGCAATATCTTGCGTCTCTGTCTCCTCGTTAAACTACCCGTATGCTTGCAGTGTAAACAACCTCAGCAGCGACGAGCAACATCAGCAAAGACGAGACACAAGATATTGTGTCTCTACTGCGTGCGTTCTAGCGTAATGCGGGCGCGGTGGCAGATGCCACCCAGGGGCGGGTTGAACTTCGACACGCTCACACGCGCCCCGTGGATATAGGGAAATTCAGCTAGTACGCGGTCCAGTACGCGGTGGCCGAGGTGTTCGAGTAGGCGAGCGGGCGCTTGCATTTCTTCGGCTACTACCCGGTAGAGCACTTCGTAGTTCACCGTTTCCTGGAGCTTATCGGAAGCGCCAGCCGCGTGCAGGTCCGTGTCGATATAGAGGTCGACACCGTACTTGTTGCCGATTTTCTGCTCCTCGTCGTAGTAGCCGTGGAAGGCAAAAAACTCCATTCCTTCCAGCGCAATCTGGCCCATGAGGTGAGTGGTGAGTGGTGAGTGGTGAAATAGTGAGTGGTGAGGTTGCGAATAGTAAATAAAAACGCCTGTCATCCTGAGCTTGCGAAGGACCTTCTCACGCGAGAACGATAACCGTAATAACGATTCGTTCTCGCGTGAGAAGGTCCTTCGCAAGCTCAGGATGACGGGCGCTTGATCAGTCTAGATTTCGTCGAAAAATGACTTCTCAGCTACCGCAGGCTCGGTTTTGAAGCCGGGGCCGGGGCTACCCGTACCGGGCTGTGGTGCGGGCGCCGGCGGCACAATCTCGGGGTGGCTGGGGCCTACCGGCTGAATATCGGGCCGGATGGGTTCCACGTTGGGCGCATTGGGCTCAATGATGCGTGAGGGGGCCGGCTCATCAATACGCGAGGGCGGCACCTGGCCGGGGTTTTCGTTGGGGGTACGATCGGGGCTGATTTCCGGACCCGGAATTTGGGCAGGCGCACCGGGGTCAGGTTGTTGGCCGGGCTTGGGGTTGTAGGCGCCAGGGTGCGGGCCGATGGGGCGGGCGCTGGTAGCGGCCTCGCTGCCAAACTGGGTGGCAACCAAGGCGCCGCCTACGGCAGCGGCAGAAGAAGTGGCAGCAGTATTGATATGCATGGTGGGCGTAGCTTCAGGTGAATGTTCAGGTTTATTCACCTTTACGCTGGCCGCCCGCGAAAGGATGGCTGCCGTGCTACCCTTGGGCCGGTTGCGCGCCTTCTCTACCTTATCCAGCGCATCGGTGGCGAGGTGCTGCAAGTCGCGCACCAGTGAGTCCAGCACACCCTCCAGGCGCTGATGCTCCTGGTTGAGGCGGCTCACCTCGGTTTGCATTTCCGTTACGCTGCGCTCGGCTTGCTTGTAGGCATCATCCACCAGCGTCCGGGCCTTTTGCCGGGCCTGTGACAGCAGCTCTTCCGCCTCCAGCTGCGCCTCGCGCACGCGAATTTCCGCGTTGCGCTGGGCCTGCTCGGTGATGTTATTGCCGGTGTCCTCGGCGGTTTTGAGGGTGCGGTACAGGGAGCTTTCAATCTCGCGCATCTTCTGCACTTCCTGCGTGGCGTAGTCGAGCTTGTTGCGCAGGTCGCGGTTTTCGTCGCCCATTCGCTCCCACTGCTGCGAGAGGGTAAGTAGGAAAGCGTTTACTTCATCGGCATCAAGCCCCCGAAAAGCTTTTTCAAAGGTCTTCTGCCGAATGTCAAGCGCGGAAATTTTCATAGGAAGTCGTTGTTTTTCAATTGATAGTTGCCAGATAGTTGGTTGCTATCGTTCGTTGTAGATTCAGTTTTCTGAACGCTGACAACTGACAACTATTCCCTAACAACTAGCTCACTTGCCACACCGCTAGGCTGCGGTCGTCGCTACACGAAACTAGCCGATTTTGCCGCCCCGACCAAAATAACTTGTTCACGGAGGTGCCGTGGCCGGCATGGCGCGCCCGGTCTACCACCCGCAGCAGGCCCAGGGTAGCAGCATCCCAGAGCTTGATGCTTTTGTCCATGCTACACGTGGCCAGGTAGCGGCCATCGGGCGAGAACGTGAGGTGATTGATGGTGAACATGTGGGCTACTATACTGTCAGTCAGCGTGTAGCCGGTAGCGTTGTAGCGGCGCAGGTGGGCATCACGGCCGGCAGCGAGCAGGTGCTGCCCGTCTGCGGAGTAGGCCACGGTGAAGACCGAGTTGGCCGCATCCGTTAGGGTGTGCAGCGTGTGGAGCGTGTGCGTGTCCAGGATGCGCACGCTGGCATCGCTACTCCCCACAGCCAGCTCCGGCCGGGTAGGATGCAGGGCCAGGCAACGCAGGCTTTTGGTGGAGATGCGCACCAGTTTTTCCAGCGTAAAATCAGCGGCGCGCAGCACGGCCAATGTGCCGTCGGCCAGGGCCACAAATAGGCGTTGCGCCGCCTCGGAATAGGCTAGATCGAAGATGGCGACGGGCGGCAGGGCCGTCGCGTATGCCAGGCGGCGCGCACCCAGCTCTACTACCTGCACGCCCTCAAAATTATGTCCCAGCACCAGCAAGCCGCGCTCGGGCAGGTAGCGCAGCGCATACACCGACTTCTCTACCTTCGCCACCAGCAGGCCATCGGCTTCGGGCTGCTCCACGTCCCAGGCGGCTACCAGCCCATCGGCTCCGGCCGAGTAGAACATAGCCTCTTGGGTGGCACCAGCCAGCGCGTATACGCAGTCGCGGTGCCCAGTGAGGGTAGCGAGTTTCTGAACCTGAGGGCGTGCGGGAGTGGACATGAACAAGGAATTTTGGTCGAAATTACGCCAGATTTTTGCGCTGTCTCCTTCATATGCCCCTTCATTCCTGCACGCTGCTTCCGGGCGGCGCCATTCTCGGCCTATGGCACCTCACCGAAGAGGTAACCGATTTGCTACCTCTGCTACCCTACCCTACCGTGTACCAGGCGCTGTACCCGGCAGGCCGCGACCCTACCCGCGCCGCCCAGTGGGCGGCAGGGCGCCTGCTGATACACGCGCTGTTGCCTCAGCTCACCACCACGCCCGCCACCGTAGCCAACGACCCAAACGGCCGCCCCTACCTGCCCGCCTTGCCCGATTATGCTTTATCGCTTTCGCACTCCGGCGAGTGGGTGGCCGGAATACTAGCCGCCCAAGGCAGAGTTGGCATAGATGTTGAATTAATTCGTGGAAAAGCACAAAAACTGGCCCCACGGTTTCTATCGGAAGCCGAGCGGGCCGATGCCGGCGACGATACAGCCAAATACAGTCTCTATTGGAGTGCCAAGGAGACGCTTTACAAGCTGCATAGTCGCCGGGGGCTGGTGTTCAAAGAGCAACTATTGCTCGACCCGTTTTGGCTGCGGGAGGCAGGCGAGTTGACGGCTCACCTGCTGCTCGAAAACTCCCGCAGCCAGCACCAGCTGACGTATTGGCGGCCCGCGCCCGGCTATGTGCTCACGTATTGCGTTGAATTGTTGAACTTGGGATGATACGATTGATTCTCCTTCGCCCCGGTCAACCCACGCGCCTCACTTCTACTTACGCCCTACCATGTCTTTCCGTCGAATCTCGCTTTTAGCTGCTGCCACCCTTGTTTTTTGCACCGTAGGCATGGGGGTAGCCCTGGCACAAGGCCAGCGCACCGTCACCGACTTCACGCTGAAAAACGCGGCCAACGCGCCTGTTTCGCTGAGCGGCTACGCCAGTAGCAAGGCGGTAGTGGTGGTATTCATCAGCCAGAATTGTCCCTTTTCCAAGTCCTACCAAGATCGTATGAATGCGCTGTCCTCGACGTACGGCGGGCGTGGTGTACAGTTTCTGTTCATTGAAGCGCCTATTAATATAGATGCGGCCAGCGGTAACGCGCAGAAGCTTGTGCTGAAAAGCGACAACGACAACATCACCTACCTTACCGATGAGGGCCAGAAGGTCAGCACCCAATTAGGCGCTACCAAAACCCCCGAGGTAGTGGTACTACAACCCGCCGGCAACGGCTTTGCAGTACGCTACAAAGGAGCCATCGACGACAACCCACAGGTGGAGAGCGATGTACGCCAGCGCTACCTGGCGCAGGCACTCGATAACCTCCTGGCCGGCCGCCCCGCCGGCATAGCCGACACCCGCGTCGCCGGCTGCCTGATCAAGAAGTTTTAATCGTCGAAAGACAACTGGATTTAGTTTCTTGACCTTAACAGAACCAACCCCAACTCCTCCTTCTTCGCTATTCCTCCTCCGCCTCGTTGTCTGTTAGCGGGTCGCCTTCGTCCGTTAGGATAGCCAGTAGCTCGGCTACTTCACCGGCCTTCACGGGCTCCTGCATCTTCTCGAAGCTCAACTGCAAATTGCGCAGCGCCCGGCGCACAATATCAAGATGCGAGCAGGGCTCGAAGAACACTTCGTTGGGCGTGAGGTTGAGCTGGGCGATGTAATGCTCAATATCTGTGCGCGACAGGATGAGGCCGCGGTTGTAGCAGTTGATATAGAACGCATCCACACTGGGGTTCGTGGGCCGGAACAACAGCACAAACAGGTTGGGCAGGTTCACGCCATATATAGGCAGCATCAGGCGCTGGGCTACCAGCAAGTATATAACACAGAGTGTAAGAGGGTTGCCACGGCGGGTTTCCAATACCAAGTGCAGCATGGAGTTGGCGGGCGAATGGAAATTCTGCGTGTTGGCCGCCAGCTTATAAGTCCTGAACAGCACGTGGTTCAGCACCTGTACCTGGTCGGCGGGGTGCATACCGGGGCGCATCTGCGTCCAGGCATCAAAGCGCAGCTGCTCAATGGCGCGGTTCAGGGCCTGAAAATCGGCATCGGGATACTGGTAGGAGTTCAGTAGCCACATCCCTTCCAGCAGGTTTTCGGCGCCCGAGTCGCGCCACACGCGCAGGCGCTGCTTCACGCCGTCAAATTGCAAGTTATGAATCAGGTCTTCGAGGCGCTGCTGCTGCTGCGGGTCCAGGGTTTCTTCCCACGACTCCTCCAAAAACGGAATGATACTTTCGCCCAGGTTCTGAATCGTATCCTGAATCTGGGGCGCCACTTCGGGGTCGTCGAGCAGGGAGATGAGGGCCTTTATTTCTTTATTCGTCATAGACATAGCCGAAACTTCGGCGGCGGGAGCCAGAACTGGCAGAGCGGAGATTATAAAATAAAAGTAGCCGGTTTGATGCCTCGCACCAAACCGGCTACTTTCAACACCAGAAACTACGGCAAATGTTCATTTGAAAGCCACTGAAGGACATTTGATAGGCAAAGAAGCTAGTTAAAACTTTATCGGAACGTCCTGCTAAGGGGAGTTGAAGCATCTCCACCGCTTCGTTGCTATCGTCAGGAGTTGCTCACGGTAGAGATGCTTCGACTCCGCTCAGCAGGGTATGATCAGCACAACAGCAGCGCGCGCAATTTCGCAACAAGCTCGAAATAACAGATTGGTTTTACAACCCCAGCAGGTTCAGGTTCGACTTTGCCAGGTCCAGCACTTCGTCGCCGCGCCCGCTCATTATGGCCTTTAATGCGTAGAGGCTGAAGCCTTTTGCCTGCTCCAACTCAATAGTTGGCGGCATCGACAACTCTGTGCGGTTCACGATGGCGTCAATGACCACCGGGCCGGGATGGGCAAAGGCTTCGGTGAGGGCGGCGCGCAGGTCGCCGGGGTCGGCAACGTGAATACCGCGGATGCCCACGCTTTCAGCCAGGGCCGCAAAGTCGGGGTTTTCGAGGGTAGTTTGGTAGGGCAGGAAACCCGCTTCCTTCATCTCCAGCTCCACAAAGCCCAGAGAGCTGTTGTTGTAGATAATCATCTTGATGGGCAGGTTCAGCTGCTTCACCGTCAGCAAGTCGCCGAGCAGCATGGCAAAGCCGCCATCGCCGGCCAGGGCCACCACCTGCCGGTCGGGATAGACCAGCTGAGCCCCTATGGCCTGGGGCGTAGCGTTGGCCATGCTGCCATGGTTGAAGGAGCCCAGCAGACGGCGCTGCCCGTTCATGGCGAGGTAGCGGGCGGCCCAGATGGTAGGCGTACCCACGTCGCAGGTAAAAATGGCATCGGACGCAGCAAGCTCATTCACCAGCTTGGTGAGGTACTGCGGGTGCAGGTATTCGGCGCCGGGCTCGCCGATGGCCAGGTCATCGAGGTTCTCGCGCGAATCCTGATAGTCCTTCAGCGCTTTGTCGAGGTGGGCGCGGTCGGTTTTGGTGGTGAGGTGGGGTAGCAGCTGGCGAATGGTTTCGCCCACGTCGCCGGCCAAGCCTACCTCCACCCGCGTGCGGCGTCCGATGTGCTCGGCCCGGCAGTCCACCTGTATCACCTTGGTTTTCTCGTGGGGTAGGAACTGGGTGTAGGGGAAATCGGTGCCCAGCATCAGCAGCACCTCGCTATCCATAATGGCATGGTAGCCCGAAGCAAATCCCAGCAGGCCGGTCATGCCCACATCGTAGGGATTGTTGGGCTCCACGTATTCCTTGCCGCGCAGGGCGTGCACAATAGGCGCTTTCACGGCAGCGGCCAGCTGCATGAGTTCGGCGTGGGCAGCGGCGCAGCCGGCACCAGCCAGAATAGTCACTTTTTCGGCGCCGTTGAGCAACGCAGCAGCGTCGGCTATGTCACTCTCAGCGGGGCGTAGGGTAGCGGAGCGGTGGCGGGCGGGTAGGCGCGGTTCGGGAGCTTCGGCGCTCATCTCGGCTACGTCGCCGGGTAGCACTATCACGGCCACGCCGCGCTTCACCAGCGCCGTCTGGATGGCGCTTTCAATAACGCGTACAGCCTGCTCGGGTGTCGAAATCAGCTCACAATAGTCGCTGCACTCCTGAAACAGCCGCTCGGGATGGGTTTCCTGGAAATATTGGGTTCCAATTTCAATACTCGGAATTTGGGAGGCAATGGCTAGCACCGGCACACGGCTACGGTGACAGTCGTAGAGGCCGTTGATGAGATGGGTGTTGCCAGGGCCGCAACTGCCGGCGCACACGGCCAGTTCCTGGGTGAGGTGGGCCTCGGCGCCGGCCGCAAATGCACCGGCTTCCTCGTGCCGCACGTGCACCCACCCAATGCCCTCACGCTGCCGGATGATGTCCGTCACGCCGTTGAGCGAGTCGCCTACCACACCGTATACACGTTGCACACCGGCCGCCAGCAGCGTATCAACCAGTATTTCGGATACTTTTTTCTTCGCCATCGTCTTCGGTTTTCGTTTCGAAGGCTATACGGGAAGTGCGGGGGTAGAGGCGACGGGCCGACCGCCAGGATTCTACTCTTTTTTCCTTGTATCAGGCATCAGCTCAACAGTCCCGCCAAGCCTTTCACGTTCAGGCGGGCAAACTTGCGCACGCGCTCAAACGTCTCCATCGTGGCGGTCAGTTCCTCATCTTCAGGCAATTTGGTGGGCACGTGGGTAGCGAGTAGCACGAATACGCCCGCTGCAATATCCAGGTAGCCCAGCAGCAACAGGTACAGCTGCTTCTTTTCGTCTTCGGTGTAGGGCTTGGTACGAATGGCTTTCACCAGTGTACCCAACTGGGCAGTTTCGTCGGTGTACAAATCGCGCAGGGCGTTGCGGGCGGCGTTGTAGTCGGCCTGCTGCTCCTCGGTGGCCGCGTGCAGGGCAAACGGGAAAACCTCAGCGAAGGAGCTAGCCGCCAGAAAGGTTTTCTCGGCGCCATACACGGCGGCTAGGTGTTTTTGCAGGCTCGTCCAGAGGCCAGCGCGGGCTTTTTCGAAGGCAGTAGGAGTTGGTTCGGTCACGAGGAGGGTAGGGCAATAGGAACGGCAAAGGTAGAGAGTTCTTATTGCTTCATCCTTCTGAAAACAACTATTAACCTTTGTGATAAGCGAGCTATATTGAGTTTCACAAATTACTCGGAAGCTCCTGTTAGAGTTAGTATTTAGAACCTGTTCAAAAGGGTTAGAGGCGCACTAGTTGGAGCCTCGTCGTTGCTGACGTTGCCTTATAAGCGCCAATCATTCAACGACGAGACTCCAACTAGTGCGCCTCTACTGCGTCCCAAATAACCTAAATAGTCTCTTAGAAGCTGTTTGAGTTAAATCGGTGGGCCGTTGACAGGGTGTAGAGACGCCTACTTGCGTCTCCTCGTTGAACGAGAGGAGGTTGTATGACGCAGTTGGCGCATGCGACGAGACGCAAGTAGGCGTCTCTACACGTTCCTATTTAACTCTTATACAAGCAGAAGTGTAATAACTTTCACAGCGTCATGCTGAGCTAATTAACTTCCCAAGCGGCTTCTACTATTCAAGACTATTTAATAACTAAGCTCCCAAATTGTCCTCACACCTGGATTACCCCCACATTATATGCCTTCTCAATTGGTGCGTGGTTCGCCGCCGCAATACCCATTGAAATCACCTTGCGGGTTTCCAGCGGGTCGATGATAGCATCGACCCAGAGCCTCGCCGCGGCGTAGTAGGGCGAGAGTTGCTCCTCGTAGCGGGCTTTGATAGTATCGAGTAGTTCCTTCTCAGCTTCGGGCGTGATTTCCTGGCCTTTCGATTTCAAGGAAGCTACCTGGATTTGCAGGAGCGTGTTGGCTGCCGCGGCGCCGCTCATTACGGCCAGTTGGGCTGTCGGCCAGGCTACGATGAGGCGCGGGTCGTAGGCCTTGCCGCACATGGCGTAGTTGCCGGCTCCGTAGCTGTTGCCTACGATTACCGAGAACTTAGGTACCACGCTATTCGCCATGGCATTTACCATCTTGGCGCCGTCTTTAATGATGCCGCCTTGCTCGCTCTGGCTGCCTACCATAAAGCCCGACACATCGTGCAGAAACACCAGCGGAATGCGCTTCTGATTGCAGTTCATGATGAAGCGCGCCGCCTTATCGGCCGAGTCGGAGTAGATGACGCCACCCATTTGCATGGCGCCTTTTTTGGTCTTCACGATTTTGCGCTGGTTGGCCACAATGCCTACCGCCCAACCATCGATGCGGGCGAGGCCGCAGAGGAGCGTCTGGCCGTAGAGGTCCTTATAGGGCTCGAACTCCGAGTTATCGACCAGCCGCTGGATGATGTCCATCATATCGTAGGGCTTGGTGCGGTCGGCGGGTAGCAAGCCGTAGATATCCTGTGGATTCTCCTTCGGCTCGGCCGCAGCACTGCGGCTGAAACCGGCCTTGGGCGTGTCGCCTAGCTTGTCGAAGATGTTACGGATATGGTCGAGGCACTCCTCATCGGTCTGGAACTTGTAGTCTGTCACGCCCGAAATTTCGGAGTGGGTAGTAGCGCCGCCCAGCATTTCGTTGTCGATGGTTTCGCCAATGGCCGACTTCACGAGGTAGGAGCCCGCCAGAAACACCGAGCCGGTTCCTTCCACAATCATGGCCTCGTCGCTCATGATGGGCAGGTAGGCGCCACCCGCCACGCACGGCCCCATAATGGCTGATAGTTGCACGATGCCCATGCTGCTCATCACGGCGTTGTTGCGGAAGATGCGCCCGAAGTGCTCTTTGTCAGGGAAAATCTCATCCTGCATCGGCAAATACACCCCCGCCGAATCGACCAGATAGATAATCGGCAGACGGTTTTCAATGCTAATTTCCTGGGCGCGCAGGTTCTTTTTGGCGGTGATGGGAAACCATGCGCCGGCCTTCACAGTGGCGTCGTTGGCTACCACCACGCACTGCCTACCCTGCACGTAGCCCAGCACGACCACCACGCCGCCGCCGGGGCAGCCACCTTCCTCCGAGTACATCCCCTCCCCCGCCAACGCCCCGACTTCCACCGTTTCGGCATCCTTATCCAATAGGTAGGCTATTCGTTCGCGGGCCGTGAGCTTGCCTTTCGCTTTGTGCGCGGCCAAGCGCTTTTCGCCGCCACCAAGAGCCACTTTTTTCAGGCGCTGGTTGAGCTGATAGGTAAGCTGTTTGAGGTGGTCTTCGTTTTTGTTGAATTCGAGGTCCATGGGTGGGGTAGGAAGTAGTGAGATAGTAGGATGGCGAAATGGTGATTTTGAAGTTCTAATGGCACAGCTCACGCAAGTGGCGCAGTTCAGCTAGCCCGCAAAAACTCGCCATTTCACCACGCACCATCTCACCTAAATGACAGAAAGCAAGAAATCCGCCTCGTGGGGCGGATTTCAAAGCTATCAAAATAACTGAATGACTATTGACCGGCGGGTGGCGTGGTAGCGGGCTGCACAATGCCGCCGGGCGTACCATCTACTCGCTTCGTTTCAATTTCCACTTCGCCGTTCGGCTTCTTGGTCACCTCCTTCTTCACTTTATCCTTGCCACCGCCAAACACTGAGAAGTGCACGTAACGCTTTGGGTTAGCCTGAAAGTCGGTGAGTAGAGAATTGGTGCTGGCCGCCGTCGCGTTGAGGTTGTTGTAGAGCGAGTCGTCGTTCATCAGCTTGTTGAGCGAGCCTTCCTGGTTGGCTAAGCCCTGGTTCAGGGTAGTCATGGCAGTTTGTGCCTCGGTCATGGTAGCGTTGAGCTTACGCATGGTAGGACCAATGGGCGCACGTTTCAGCGAGTCGCTGAGCTGGCTGAAGTTGGCCGCAATCTTATCAAACTTCTGGCTGGTCACGGCCAGGTCGCGGGTGAGGCGGGCCATGTTGGTTGTAATCTGATTGATATTGCGCTGGTTCATCAGCAGCAGGTTTTTGAAAGCCTCCGACGAGCCTTGCGCGTTCAACAAGGTTTGTTGCAGACTCAGGCGCGCATCTTTGCTCAGGAAGCTATTCACTTTGATGAGCGTGGAGTCGACGGTGCCTAGCACGGGTAGGGCCTTGGCCTGAAAAGCATCCGTGATGCTGGCCACGGTGTAGGAGCGCAACTCTTCGCCGCCATCGTACACCTTGGAGTTTTTGCCCAAGAACAGCGTAATGGTTTTGCTACCCAATAGAGAGCCCGACAGGCTGGCCGTGGTGGAGTCGCCTACCACCACATCTTTGGCTAGTTCCAGCGACACCTTCACGCGGTTGTGCTCGCTGGGTAGCAGCTCCATCTGCTTCACTTGGCCCACTTTGATGCCGTTCAGAATGACCGGATTGCCTATAGCCAGCCCATCTACGTTGTCGTATTTGGCAAAATAAGTGCGGTCGGAAGAAAGCAGGTTACTTCCCTTCAAGAATTTGAAGCCGATAAATAGAATCGCTATTGCTACCACACCCAGCAATGCTACTTTTATTTCTTTTGACACGTTTGGTCAGGTAAAGATGAGATAATGAGGCTGTAAGGAAGCGACGCGAGGCCAACTAAACGGATAAGTATTATCCTTCGTCAGCGCCTTCCAGCTCATTACGATACGTGCGAAAGGCGCGGTATATTCCCGAGGCCATATACGACTGTCCCGATTTATCGTTGAGGTATTGTTCCTCGTTGCGGTTGGTGAGAAAGCCCAGCTCGATAAGCACCGAAGGCATGGCCGTTTTCCAGAGTACCAGAAACCCAGCCTGCTTCACCCCGCGCGAGTGCCGCTGCACCCTGTTTTTAAACTCTGAATCAACGTGTTGCGCAAAGCGCAGGCTATTTACCATATAGGCGCTCTGAAACAGCGAGAATAGGATATGGCTCTGCGGTGAGCGGGGGTCGAAGCCGTTGTAGCGCTCCTTATAATCGTCTTCTTGTAAAATAACTGCGTTTTCGCGTTTTGCCAGGGCCAAGTTGGCTTCGGTTTTATGCGGACCCATGGTCCATACCTCGGTGCCGTAGGCTACCGCCGGGCCCGAGTTGCAGTGCAGGGAAATGAACAGGTCAGCGTTGTGCTTATTGGCAATGCCAGCACGATCGGCCAACTCCACAAACACATCGGTTTTGCGGGTATACACTACCTTCACATCGGGCATATTCTGCTCGATAAGATGCCCCAGCTCCAGCACGGTTTTCAGGGCTATTTGGGCCTCACGGGCCGTGGCACCGGCGCAGCCTCTATCTTTACCGCCATGCCCGGCATCGAGCACCACGGTCCGAATTCGGTAGCCCTGGGGTGGCTTTGCAGACGGATGCGCCGCTACACCCGGCGCAATAGCCACCGATGGGCCGGCAAAAAATACCAGCACGACGGTGCAGGCAATGACAATATTCCGCACAGTTTTCGTTAGTTGGGACAGCTACCCGCTACCTTTGTAAGCAGCCACAAAATAAACGAATTAAAACTACGTGGCCCGGACCGCCCCCTTGCTTCCTATATACTTTCTACATTTTATCCGGCAACTATTGCCCAGTAGTATTCTGCTGCTACTCTTGCTGGTAGGGGTAGGCCACCATGCGCTGGCACAAGCCAACCAGCGCCCCCGGCCCAACTCCGTACCGGCCAACGCCGACGTCCGCCGCGACCCAATTATCCGGCCCAATGCCAACGATACGGCCCGCACGGTAACGTTGCAACCCGTACCCGACTCCGTCCGCGTGGCCGACTCGCTGCGGCTGGCGGCACGGCCCAAAGGCCCAATCCAAACCACCGTTAAATACGCGGCCAAGGACTCTATTGAGTTCGATATCGACGCCAAGATTGCCAAGCTCTATAATAAGGCTAACGTCGACTATGGAGATATGTCGCTGAAAGCGGCTGTGATTACCGTTGATTACAATAAGAACCTGATGTCGGCCAACGGCGTGCCCGATTCCACGGGGCGCACGCAGGGGCAGCCGCTATTCAAGCAGGGCGCGACCACCTATCAGGCGGGTAAAATCGACTACAACTTCAAAACCCGCAAGGGCAAGATTGGGGAGGTAGTAACCCAGCAGGGCGAAGGGTTCGTGCACGCCGAAGTGGTAAAGAAGAACGACTTGGACGAGATTTACGGCCGCAACGGCCGCTACACCACCTGCAACCTCGCCGATCCGCACTTCTACATCAACACCGCTAAGATGAAGGTGATACCGGGCCAGAAGGTGATTACCGGTCCGTTTAACCTGGTTATTGGCGGTATCCCTACCCCCCTTGGTTTGCCCTTTGGCTATTTCCCTACCCCGCGCAAGGGTAGGGCATCGGGCCTGATTATTCCTACCTTCGGGCAGAGCGCCGACCGCGGCTTTTTCCTGCGCAACGGCGGTTACTATTGGGTACCCAACCAGAACATTGGTGTGCGCTTCACCGGCGACGTGTACTCCGGCAACGCCGAAACCTTTGGCGGCTTCCGGTTGCAGAGCGAGGCGCAATACACCAAGCGCTACGCCTACTCCGGCCTGTTCAGCTTCAGCTACGACCAGCGCCCATCTCAGCGCATTCTGAACACGGGCGGTGTGGCACTGGAGACTACCGCCAACCGCGTGTATACGCCGCGCACCTTCTGGCTGAGCTGGTCGCACACGCCAGTGGCGCGGCCCGGCGGCGGACGGTTTTCGGCCAGCGTGCAGGCGGGTAGCAACAACTACAACCGCCAGAACAACTTCAACGCCCGCAACTACCTCACGCCGGCGTTCAGCTCCAACATCACGTATTCCAAGCAGCTACGCTACCTACCCATCAACTACTCTATTCAGGCCAGCCAAAGCCAGAATACCACCACCGGCACCATGGACTTCACCCTGCCCGACGTGACGGTGGGCGTAGCCCGGCAGTATCTGTACAGCCTGGTAGGGTTGCAGCCGAAAGATCGGTTCTACGAACAGTTTGCGGTGGCCTACACGCTCACGGCGAGCAACCGCATCAGCAATTCCATACCGTCGCGGCTGTTGCAAAGCGGAGCCATTCCAGTGATTGGCGGCAGTAATGCCACCCAGATTTTGCCGATACAGCTTTCCAACATAGGCTCGCTGCTGCGCAACTCGCAAAACAGCATGCGACACCAGTTTCAGATTACGCTGGGTAGCTACACGGCCGACCAATTGTTTGGAGGCTTACTTGACCGGGTAGGCTTCCTAAAGTACCTAACTGTGCAGCCTTCCATCAACTACGGCGAAACCTGGTACTCCAAGCGCTTGGATTACAGCTACGTAGAAGCGGCCCGCGCCGTGCGCATTGATACGGTTACAGGCTTCAACCGCGTATACAGCTACTCGGGCGGCGTGAACGTGGGCACTAACCTCTATGGCATCTACCAGATCAAAGGCAAGAAAATTGAGGCCATCCGCCACAAGATTACACCAAGCCTGAACTATCAGTACTCGCCAAATTTCGCGGCCAACGACGCTTACTTCACCCTGCTGAACACAGGCACATTGGTAAACTCACAAGGCTTGCTGTATAACCAGTTCTTAACCGAAAATGGTGTACCTGTGCGAGACCGAAACGGCAACCTGGTTCCGCAGAATCGTGACGTTCCAATTAACCCATTGGCTTTGTCGCGCTACAATGGTTTTGGCGGCGATGTGCCCAGTGGCACGCGCACAAGTGCCATCACTTTCTCGCTTCAGAACTCGCTGGAAATGAAAGTACGCGACAACCAAGACACTACCGGCACTACCCCTTTCAAGAAGGTAAGCCTGATTGACGGCTTCGACTTCAGCACGGGTTATAACTTCGCGGCCGACTCGTTGAATTTTCAGCCGATTACGGCCACCTTCCGCACACAAGTGGCGCGTAAGCTCAACATTCTGGTCAATGGCAATTTCGTGGTGTATCAGCGCGACTCCACGGGTTTGCTGATCAACCAGTATTTGTTCGATCAGCCCAAGCGCCGTTTAGCCCGCCTCACCACGGCCGCCGTACAGCTGTCGTACCAGTTCAACCCCTCAACCGGCAACAAGAAGTCGACGGTACCACGCGCCGTGGCGCCCGCCAATGATCCAATGCTCGGCTCGCCTACCCCTATAAATCCGTACGAAGACTACGTAGATTTCACGCTCCCATGGGAGCTGAGCACGAGCTTTACAGCCAGCTACGTAGACCCAGGCGCCCGCGCTACCAGTCTCTACTACACCCGCCCTGTGCCGCTCACGGCCGTGGCACTCAGCCTGAGCGGCTCCGTCAAGCTCACTGATAACCTGCGCCTGGGCTACAGCACAGGCTATGATTTCAAAAACAACACCGTCACGTTCACCTCTCTCGATTTCTCGCGTGATCTGCACTGCTGGCAGATTACCGGCAACTGGCGCCCCATCGGCTACACGCAGGGCTACTACGTAACCATCGCGGCCAAATCGTCGCTGCTGCAAAGCCTGAAGCTGAATCGTAACAAGACCTTCCTCAACAACTAAAGGTAGGCGCGCTTCGGCAACGCAGTACAAATCCTATTTTTTTAGGAGCTTTGGGCCACTTATTGGGTGCACACCGGGCGCACGGCAACGTAGCCACACCCGGCCTATTCGCAACCAAGACCCCAATTCCCTAAGACCCCAAGACCCTACCATGTCTCAGCACAAAGAAGTGAAACTCGTGACCACGCATCAGTTGCTGGCCATGAAGCAGCGCGGCGAGAAAATATCCATGCTCACGGCCTACGACTTCTCGATGGCCTCTATTCTGGACGGCGCTGGCATCGACGTGCTGTTGGTGGGCGACTCGGCCTCCAACGTTATGGCCGGCCACGAGACTACCCTGCCAATTACCCTGGACCAGATGATCTACCACGCGCAATCGGTAGTACGGGCAGTGAAGCGGGCCTTTGTGGTGGTAGATATGCCCTTTGGCTCCTATCAGGGCAACTCTTCCGAGGCACTGCGCTCGGCTATTCGCATTATGAAGGAGTCGGGTGGGCACGGCATCAAACTAGAAGGCGGTGCCGAAATCAAGGACAGTATCACGCGCATTCTCACGGCCGGCATTCCGGTGATGGGCCATTTGGGCCTCACACCGCAAAGTATTTATAAGTTTGGCACATATTCGGTGCGGGCCAAAGAAGAAGCAGAGGCGCAGAAGCTCCTCGAAGACGCACTCCTGCTCCAGGAGATTGGGTGCTTCGCGGTTGTGCTGGAAAAAATTCCTTCGGCACTAGCCAAACAGGTAGCCGAACAGCTTACAATTCCCGTAATTGGCATCGGAGCTGGTCCCGATGTGGATGGGCAGGTGCTGGTGGTGCACGATATGCTAGGCATCAACAAAGAGTTTAAACCACGCTTCCTACGCCGCTACGCCGAGTTGCACGAAATCATGAGCGACGCTGTGCGCCACTACGTGCAGGATGTCAAAAACCGCGACTTCCCTACCCAGGAGGAGGCCTACTAATTAACTACCATTGAAGAATTAGGAATTAAAAATACCAAGCTGCACCATATAGTCCTGTGACATCAGCTTCTACTTTTTAATTCTTAGTTTTTAATTCTCTATCTGTGAATCGTCCGAATATCTGGGCCGAGGGCCGTGAAATCCTGTTCGAGGACAACCATCTGTTGATTATCAACAAGCCTGCGGGCCTGCTGGTACAGGGCGACGCCACTGGCGATGAGCCGCTGTCGGCCAAGGCAGAGGAATACTTGCGATTTAAATACAAGAAGCCGGGCGCAGCCTTTATTGGTGTAGCGCACCGCCTCGACCGGCCCGTGAGTGGCGTGGTGGCACTGGCCAAAACCAGCAAGGCCTTGAGCCGCCTCAACGAGATGTTTCGGGACAATACCGTGCACAAAACCTACTGGGCGCTGGTAGGGAAAGTGCCCGAGCCGCTGGAGGGCCACCTCACGCATTGGCTGGTGAAAGACCCGATCCGCAACGTTACCAAAGCCTACCCTAAGCTGCACCCGCAGGGTCAGAAATCGGAGTTGGACTACAAGGTTCTGGGCCAGGCAGGCTCGCGCTGGCTGGTGCAGGTGAACCCTATTACCGGACGGCCACACCAGATTCGAACCCAACTTAGTACGGGTCTGGGCACTCCTATTGTAGGCGACGTGAAGTACGGCTTTTTGGCGCCTCTACCCGATGTAAGTATTGCCCTGCACGCCCGGCAATTGGAGTTTAAGCACCCCGTCACCAAGGAAGCCATGTGCTTCCAGGCTCCCCTACCCGACATAGCCCACTGGGAGCCCGCACAAGCCTTTTTGTAGAGAAGAAAAGGATACGTAAAAAGACGGCTGTCATCCTGAACACAGCGAAGAACCTTATGCCAGTTGAACGAGTCATTGCAATGAATATCGTTCTGCCGGGAAAAGGTCTTTCGTAAGTTCAGGATGACAGCCGTCTTTTTATATGCCCTTGCCCATTTCGTCATTTAATAACATTTTGGCCTTTTGACAGAGATTATTGAACGACGTGCGCTCTGGCCGTAGGTTTGTGAAGTAAATGTGAACTTAATACGGCCCGTTTGCTTTGTGCGGGCAACTTCCTCCGATTTTTCACGGCGTTTCTAACTGTTCTGGTCCATGCCGATCCTCATTTTCTTCGTTGCCCACTACTACCTGTCGCTGTTTACGCAGACGTTCTATCTGCACCGGTACGCGGCTCACAAGATGTTCACGATGAACAAGTTTTGGGAGAAGTTCTTCTTCCTGTTCACCTACATCTGCCAGGGCTCCTCGTTCCTGTCGCCGCGGGCCTACGCGCTGTTGCACCGGATGCACCACGCCTTCTCCGATACAGAGTTGGACCCGCACTCGCCGCTCTATTCGTCGAACGCCTTCACGATGATGTGGAAGACCAAGAATATTTATAACGACGTGCTTAACCACAATTATGAGCTAGCGGATCGCTTTGAAGGCAACTACCCCGAGTGGAGCCTGGTCGAAAAAATCGGCGACCATTGGATGTCGCGTCTGGGCTGGGGCACGGCCTACGTGCTGTTTTACATCAACTTCGCTACGGCTTGGTGGATGTACCTACTCCTACCCCTGCACTTCCTGATGGGCCCCCTGCACGGCGCCATCGTAAACTGGGGAGGCCACAAGTACGGTTACCAGAACTTCGACAACCACGACCACTCCAAGAACACGCTGGCGTTGGACTTCCTGGCTTTTGGAGAACTGTTCCAGAACAACCACCATAAGCTGCCCATGCGCGTCAACTTCGGGGTGAAGTGGTGGGAGTTCGACCCAACTTATATGTTCATTTGGACGCTGGACAAAGCCCATGTCATCAAGATAAAGCGCAAGACGCCTGCTAAGGCCAAGCTACGTGTTGCGGCCTAAGGTCACTTCTTTTTCTTTCTCCGAAAAGGCTGCTACTCATTGGTAGTAGCCTTTTCTTGTATATCGATTAACAGTGTTTGAAGGTCTTGTAATCTAAATCAGCGGAATACTTTTAATCCGTAGAATCTATGATTACCTTTGCGCCTCACTTTCAACCAGACGCACGAGTTGCGTCGCTTAACCAACCCGGTTTATGGCAGTTAAAATCCGCCTCGCCCGTCGCGGCCGTAAAAAGGCCGCTCAATTTGACATTGTAGTAGCCGACGCCCGCGCACCCCGCGATGGCCGTTTCATCGAGAAGCTCGGTACCTACGACCCCAATACCAACCCTGCCAGCATCAATTTCGACGGTGATAAGGCCTTCGATTGGATCATGAAGGGCGCTCAGCCTACCGATACGGTTCGGGCTATGCTCTCCTACCGTGGTGTGCTCTACCGCAAGCACCTGCAACTCGGTGTTATCAAAGGCGCCATCTCCCAAGAGACGGCTGACCAGCGTTACCACGAGTGGATGGATCAGAAGAACGCCAAGATTGAAGACAAGCGCACCAGCCTGGGCACTGCCCAAGCCGAGAAGCGTCAGGCTCAATTGGCTGCCGAAGCTAAAGTAAGTGAGACGCGTGCCGAGGCTATCCGTCAGCGCAAAGCTGCCGCCGAAGCCGCTGCTGCTCCTGCTCCCGAGGCTACGGAAGCTACCGAAGCTCCTGCTGAAACCACGGAAGAAGCCGGCGCTTAGTCGCTAGTTGCTGCCACGTAGTACGTAAGTTCAGAAGGCCTGGAAGAAGGTAACGACGGGCTATCCCGCGTACCCTACCTTCCGGGCCTTCTGCTGTTGCGTTCAGCCCTACCCTTATGAACCTCGACGAATATTATCAGCTCGGCACCGTAGTGAAACCCCATGGCCTGCGCGGCATGGTAGTGGCATTTCTGGATGTCGACGATGTGAACGACTACCGCAAGTTGAAATCGGTGTGGTTGGCGATGCCTACTGCTCCCGATCAGGCGCGCGAGTATACCGTGGAGCGTGTGCAGCCTCAAAGCGCCGACCGCGTGCTACTCAAGCTCAAGGACATTGACCGGATAGAAGATGCGGAGCCCTTGCGCAACGCTGTGCTCTACCGCCCCTTGGCCGAGCTGCCACCGCTGGCCGAAGACCAGTTCTACTTTCACGATGTAATTGGCTATACCGTGATAGACGAAACGCTGGGTGAGCTAGGCATTGTAGAAACCTTCTATGAGCTGCCCCAACAGGATGTGATGTCCATGCGCTATAAGGACCAGGAAGTACTGATTCCGGTGGCCGACGAGCTAATTTCCCGCGCTGACCAATCGGCTAAGAAGCTCTATGTAAACCTGCCAGAAGGCTTGCTCGACATCTATCTTGGCTCTTAACTGATGGCTACTAGCCTTCGTTTTAGAAAACACTAACTGCTAGCAGCCAATAGCTACTCAACCATGCGCATTGATATCGTCACTTGTCAGCCAGAGCTGCTCACCAGTCCGTTTGCCTACTCCATCGTAAAGCGGGCGCAGGACAAAGGGCTGGCTGAATTGCATGTGCACGATTTACGGCGCTACGCTATCAACAAGCACGGCCAAATCGACGACTACGTGTTTGGAGGTGGCGCGGGCATGGTGCTACGCGTGGAGCCCATTGCAGCCTGTTTCGACGAGCTACTGTCTCAGCGTTCCTACGACGCTATCATCTACCTGACGCCCGACGGCGAAACGCTGCGCCAACCGCTGGTCAATCGTCTGTCGTTGGGCACCAACCTGCTGCTGCTCTGCGGCCACTACAAGGGCGTAGATGAACGCATCAGGCAAACGTATATCACCCACGAAATCAGCGTTGGCGATTATGTGCTGAGTGGGGGCGAACTAGGCGCGGCCGTGCTGGTAGATGCTGTAGTACGCCTGTTGCCTGGAGTGCTGGGCAACGAGGAATCGGCCCTCAGCGACTCCTTTCAGGATAACCTGCTAGCTCCACCTGTGTATACCCGTCCAGCAGAGTGGCGCGGGCATATGGTACCCGATATCTTACTCTCCGGCAACACGCCCCGCGTGGAAGAATGGCGGCACGAACAGGCGCTGGCCCGTACTCAACAGCGCCGCCCCGACTTATTGAGTTAAATAACTGAGCACTTGAATTGTTACATAGGAGGCTATTCTGCCGAGTAATTCAGCAGGATCGACTAGGTAACAATTCAATGATTCAACTATTTAACTTGCAATCTTAAAAATAGAGGGCTATATTTGCGCCTCTTTACCCGAAACCTAGCCGGACGGCGGCGCCGTCCATTTGATTTTTTTCAGTCATGAGCGTACTACTCGATTTTATCCAGCAGGAATCCCAGGAGCGCCGCGCCAGCTTCCCCGTTTTCGCCCCCGGCGACACCATTAACGTTCACGTGAAGATTCGCGAGGGCAACAAGGAGCGCGTACAGCAATTCCAGGGCGTAGTAATTCAGCGCAAGAACGCCAACTCGAATGGTGAAACCTTCACGGTACGTAAAATCTCTAACCAGATCGGCACCGAGCGTATCTTCCCACTGTTGTCGCCCAACATCGAGAAAATCGAGTTGATTCGTCGTGGTAAAGTACGTCGCGCACGTCTGTTCTACCTGCGTGGCCTGTCGGGCAAAGCTGCTCGTATCAAGGAGCGTCGCATGAAATAAGTCGTGCTACTATAGCAACAAAAAAAGCCTACCCCGCAAAGGGTAGGCTTTTTTTGTTGCTATAGTAGCCTATTTGTTGGCTGCCGAATCCTGCGCTAAGTCTTGCTCGGGCGAGTTTTCGTTGTTTTGCACTTGCTTGCTGGCAGCTAGCAAGGCTTCACCCAGGTTCGTGACCCGCTCGGCAGTATTAGGGTTTTCGGCGAAGACAGCAGCCTTCACGGTGTTTTCGCCCAGACGGTTGAGTAGACGCTTGATAATGCTTTTGTCGAGGGTACCCGAGCCAAAATGCGCCTTCAGATCTTGCAAGTCAGTTACAATCTGGTGAAACTCGGGATTGTCGACATCCTTCAAATCCTGAATCCAGTTTTGGAAGGTGTTGTCCAGACCAGCGCGGTTAGCTTCTTCCTGCAAGTTGGAGTTCAATACTTTGGTAGCGCCATCCAAATGGTTCTGGTGCTGGGTATCGTCTTTGGGTTGCTTATGAAAAGACATAGGGTATACGTATGTTAGGCTGCCAGAGCAGCAGGTGGAAAGTGCTTATGCAAACGCGCCTTGTTGGGAAAGGTTGGGCTTCGGCGTAGTTGAACGGTATTGCGTAAACTTACCCTTGGTTGCCCCCAGTAATTTTCTACCCTTTGTATGCGTTTTCTTATTCTACCACTGGCTTTAAGCACCCTGAACCTGCTGGTTGGCTGCCGCACCGACTATGCCGACCTACCCACATTCTCTACGGAGCATCACCTGTTGCAAGCTGTAGTAGAAATTCCGGCTGGCACCAATCACGTGCAGCACTACGATCCTACCACGCGCACGTTTCGCCACGTACAGCGCGCCGGCAACGACCGAATGGTGGAATTCTTGCCCTACCCTGGCAACGTTGCTTTCGTACCCGGTACCCACACTACCCCTACCAAGCGCTATCCGCGCGGCCTGCCGCTTTCGGTCCTTATACTCGCCGAGAGTCAACCAGCTGGCACGGTGCTGGAAATTATACCCGTAGCCCTGCTGCAACTCGATGAGGCTGGTACGCCCCGACAATTAGTACTGGCGGTACCGGCTCGCCCGAGTCAGCGCATCCTACCTGGCGCTACTACCTGGGCCAGCTTGCAGCGCGACTACCCCGCCGTACGCCCAATGCTGGAGCGCTGGTTTCGGCAAACGGGCACCACGGCCGGCAGCGTACGAGTAGCTGGTTGGAAGGATGAGCAGTATGCTCAACAGCACGTGCAGGGGGTTGCGCACTAAAATTTCAACAACGGAAGACAACGAAAACAAAAAACCCCGCCGGATAGGCGGGGCTCTCTGTCTGACTGGAAAGTAGTAGCTATTGATTATTGATCAATCTTGTTCATGCGGTCCTTCACGGCTTCCAATGCCACGCGCATATTCACAATATCAGCGCGGGCGGCTTCCTGCTCTTTCAGGTTTAGGTCTACCTGGTTGTTGAGGTTTAGAAGCTCGGCAGCGTTTTGCGCCAGCTGCTGCTGAATTTCCACCTTTTTTGTTTTGTTCTTCTCAATGTCTTTCTTGATGTTGTCCTGCTTTGCAATCACTGAGCTGTGGTTGTTTTGCGAAGCCAGCAGCGCTTTTTCAGCTTCCTGCACCTGCACGGCCAAATCCTGACGGTAGAGCATCCGGGCAAAAGCCTTCAAGTAGTCTTCCGACGACTTCCACTGCGCAGGGGTAGCTTCTTTGCTCAGGTAAGCATTACCCAAATCAATAGACCACCACACCGACGTGCCAGTGGGAGCAGCATCTACTTTACTGATCACACGAATGGGAGTTTTGGATATTTCCTCAATCACTACCCCATCCATTGTGTAGATGCCCTTATCGTTTTTCATCTTGCTGCCAAACTTTTCGCTTAGCTGCTTTGCCCAGGCATCTTCTACGCGCTTGCTATCCAGCTGTACCGTCACACGCTGGCCTTTGCGGGGAATACCTTTGACAGCCATTTCAGTTTCGTCTACGGGCGAGCGTTGAGCATAGCTGCTTACGGTTGCTACCAATAGAAAAAAAGAGAGGAGTAGGCTTCGTTTCATATGCGGCAAAGTATGTTGAAATGAAGAGGTTTTAAAGTTGAAAACGTGGTTATCAGTAGCTCTGACTCACCAAATCTAACCGTTAGCCCTACTACAAATGCTGCGCCACAATTGATTTTTTTGGTGATTGACGAATTTTGTTCAATAAGTGCCAACTGATATAATTTAATTGACAAAAAGCACCTTTTCTTCATTTCCATAGTTGCCAACCTCTCCGTATCCGTTGTCTCCGGAATGTATGGACGCACAAACTTTCGTACGCTCTTTTCGGTTTCGCTTATTACTGTCTAGTACCTCATCTTGCAACGAACACTTCAGCTCATTTCATCACTCGTATCACTTTATCTAGAGCACAAATCTAAGCCAGCCCATGAGCTTGTTGTGGCTATGACTATACCCTTGTATGGAACTAGCAATCCAGACATGGGTAGGGATAGGTCTTGAGGAGGCAAGTTGGCTGCTAAAACGTGAGATTCTGGGTATCTTTGTGCTCGAACCTTATCCCGAATGTGGTCGGCTTTTCCGACCTCTACTCCACGGCTGAAAACTTTGCTGTGGTTATCCGGCGCTGGCTGCATCCGCATCTGGCGGCCCATCTGCATCTGTCGGTGACGTGCTACGAAACCGACCGCAACTTTGTAGAACATCATGCATACTTTTGACCCGACGGAACCGGTTTCGTCCCACTCCGCCGGCCCCGATTTACACTTGACACCGGAACTGCGCACTCCGCTGCGCGACGACGCGTTTGCTCTAACAGATGACGCGAAGATTGACGCCATTGCCAGTCATTTCCGCGAAATCATGCACCTGCTGGGTCTCGACCTCACCGACGACAGCCTGAAGGGCACGCCCCATCGGGTAGCTAAAATGTACGTGCAAGAGTGGTTCCGGGGACTAAGCCCCGAACATCGCCCCGAGGTGCGCCTGTTTGAAAACCGGTATAAGTACGAGCAGATGCTGGTGGAGCGCGACATTACGCTTTTTTCGTGCTGCGAGCATCACTTTGTACCCATCATTGGAAAGGCGCACGTGGCCTACCTGCCCGGTGAGCACGTAGTAGGACTGTCTAAGCTGAACCGGGTAGTGCAGTACTACGCACGCCGCCCCCAGGTACAGGAACGCCTCACCCGCCAGATTGCTGAGGAGTTGAAAAACGCTCTGCATACCGATGATGTAGCCGTACTCATCGAAGCCGACCACCTGTGCGTGATGAGCCGGGGCGTGAACGATACCAGCAGCGGTACCCTCACAGCCGAGTACAGCGGTGCGTTTGGCCAGGATGCGCAGCTACGGCAAGAGTTTCTGCGCCTGATTGGCAAGTAAGCGCGGCATCATCGTTGCCAGTTGCAACTCATCTTGTAGTTTGCGGCACTTCCGGGGCTACAACGCCACGATTCAATATTCGTTTGCTTGTAGTATCACCTGTTTTTACACCCCGCAACCCCATCCTGCATGTCGCGAAAAGTACTCATCTCGGGCGGTACTGGCCTGATTGGCACCCGGCTAGCCGAAATGCTGATTGATGCCGGCTACGAAGTGGCCCTGCTTAGCCGCGAGGCTCATGCCGAGCGATTTCGTCGCTTCCATTGGGACCCGCGCCACGATGATATCGATGAGCACGCCATTCCTTACGCCGACTATGTAATTAATCTGGCCGGAGCCAGCGTATCGGATGGCAAGTGGACGGATGAGCGTAAAAAGGAAATCATCGACAGTCGCTTGCAGGGCACTAACCTGCTGGCCCGCACCTTGGCCCGCGATAATCACCGCGTGCAGACGTTTCTTTCTGCCTCAGCCATTGGTATCTACGGCGACCAGGGTAGCACCACGGTAGACGAAAACACGCCCGCCGACCCCGACGACTTCTTGGCCGATGTAGCCCGGCAGTGGGAAGTAGCCGCTCAGCGCGTACAGATGCTGGGAATTCGTACGGTTATTATTCGCATCGGCATTGTGCTTAGCGCTGATGGGGGCGCGCTACCTGCTATTGCCAAGCCTACCAAGCTAGGCGCGGGCGCGCCGTTGGGCTCGGGCAAGCAATACATGTCCTGGGTGCACATCGACGATTTGTGCCGTCTATTCATCCAGGCGATGGAGGAAAGCGAGTGGCGTGGCGTTTACAACGGCGTGGCGCCCAACCCGGTCACCAACCGCGAGTTTACAGAGACGCTAGCCGAAGTACTGCACCGCCCCTTGGTACTCCCCAAAGTACCTGCCTTTGGCCTAAAGCTCCTCATGGGTGAGATGAGTGAGATTGTGCTAGCCTCCCAGCGCGTGAGTGCCGATAAGGTGCTGCAACACGGCTTCCAGTTTGAGTATCCGCATTTGCAGGAGGCGTTGGAAGAGATTTACGAACCGGAGGAGTAGAATTAGGTTAAGTAATCAGAACATCATTTCTCACTGCGTTCGAAATGACGTTCTGGTTGAAAAAGCGCTACAAACTATCCGGAATACTACTTCTCCCAGTGTTAATCTGCTCCAGCAGGTTATCAATCTGAAGCGAGTCCACAGCTTCGCGCTGGCGGCGGGGAGCTTCCGTCACGCATTGGTACTTCTTGTTGATTTTGACCGAAGGCTTCGGAAACGGACCCATTTTGTAGTCCAGCTCACGGTCTTGGTACACTTTCTCCATGTAGAGACCGAAAATGGGTAGGGCCATGCGGCCGCCTTCACCCTGCTCGGAGTGCAGGAAATGGATGCTGCGGTCCTCGCCGCCTACCCATACACCGGTTACCAAATCCTTGGTGACGCCCATGTACCAGCCGTCGGAGTAGTTGGAGGTAGTGCCGGTTTTGCCGCCAATCTGGTTGTTGTTTTTCCAGAGGTCGTACTCCCAGAGGGCTTGTGAGGTGCCGCCGGGCTCCTCCATGCCGCCACGCAGCATATAAGTCATCAACCACGCCGTTTCGGCCGGAATCACACGCTTCTGACGCGGGTCGAACTGAGCAATGACATTGCCGTTGCGGTCCTCAATGCGCGTAATCAAACGCGGCTCGGAGCGGAAGCCTTGGTTTACGAAGGTGCTGTACGCATCCACCATCTCATACACGCTCACGTCGCCGCCCGAGCCCAAACCGATGCTGGGCACGCCCAACAGCTTGCTCCGGATGCCTACTTTATGGGCATACTCAGCTACCTTGTCCCAGCCTACCAGTTCCGTGAGCTGTGCCGTAACGGAGTTGACCGACCGAGCCATGGCGTGGCGCAGCGTCATGTTGGTGCCGGTGTAGGAGCGCGTCACGTTGTCGGGCTGCCACTCCATGGGCTTGCCGTTCTCTACATATTTGATGGTCACACGCTCATCCCGAATTCGGTCACAAGGAGTGTAGCCGTTGTCGATGGCCGTGAGGTAGACAAAGGGCTTAAACGTGGAGCCCGCCTGGCGCTTGCCCTGCTTCACGTGGTCGTACTGAAAGAAGCGGTAGTCTAGGCCGCCTACCCAAGCTTTCACCTGGCCCGTGAAGGGGTCCATGGTCATCATGCCAGCCTGCAAAAAGTGCTTGTAGTAAGCCAGCGAATCAAGCGGCGAGAGTACCAGCGTAGTGTCCTTGTCGCCTTTCCAGGTAAACACCTTCATGGGGCGAGGGGCGTGCAGGGCCGAATCTAGACGGGCCGGCTGGCCCTTAAACTGCGCTGCCAGCATCTTGTACTGCTGGGTACGCTTCATCTGGGTCTCAATAAAATTCGGGATTTCTTTGCCCTTCTCGTTCACCCAAGGGTTCTGGTTGCGGTTGCGCCAGAACGAGTCGAACCGGCGCTGCAAATTTTTCATGTGCTTTTCCACCGCGTACTCGGCGTGCTGCTGCATCCTAGAGTCGATGGTGGTATACACACGCAAGCCGTCGCGGTAGAGGTCGTAGCCGTTCTGTTCGCACCAGCTGTTCAGTGCCTGACTGATGGCCCCGCGGAAGTAGGTAGGCGGCCCGTCGATGTGGCGCTCGACGTGGTATTGCAGCGCGATAGGTAGCTTTTGAAGAGAATCTGCGGCAGCGGGACGCAGAAAACCGGCTTGGCCCATACGCGTGAGCACCAGATTACGGCGCTTCAAGGCTGCTTCGGGATGAAAGCGTGGGTTGAAGGCGGTAGGGTTGTTGAGCACACCCACCAACATAGCTGCGTCTTGGGGCGCCAAGCTGTCGGGGGAAGTGCTGAAAAAGGTTTTGGCGGCTACCTTGATACCGTAGGCATTGGAGCCGTATTCGACGGTATTGAGGTACATGCGCAGAATTTCCTCCTTGGTGTAGCGCTTTTCCAGCTCCACGGCCGTGAGCCACTCCTTGGTTTTGCTGATGATTGTGCTCACGCCCGGAATGTGGCCCAGACCCCCGCGGGTTTCGCCGCGCCGGGTTTTGTAGAGGTTTTTGGCCAACTGCTGGGTGATGGTGGAGCCGCCGCCGCTGCGGGTGTCGCCGCTGAGTACGCCAGCCACGGCCCGCGCCAAAGCGGTGGCATCGATACCCGAATGCTCGTAGAAACGCACGTCCTCGGTGGCAATGAGGGCTTTGATGAGCAGGGGCGAAATCTTGTTGTAGGCTACCGGCGAGCGATTTTCGCGGAAGTAGGTGCCCATCAGCTCCCCATCGGCCGAGTATAGCTCCGAAGCCTGCTCCACTTTAGGGTCTTCCAGCTCCTCCAGGCTCGGCGACTTCCCGAACAGGAAAAGAAAATTAGTGCTCACCAAAATGGGGTAGAGCAGAAAAACGCCTACCCCAATAATAAAGACCGCCCACGCAAAGCGCGAGAGACGATTGGGCCAACGGCGGCGAGGCGAGGTAGGAGCAGAATTCTCTTGTTTCGGAAGATCGGGAGCGGACATGCGGGGCGCGTTGGAACCGGCCCGCGCAACGGGTAGGGCCTGGCAGATACAAATATACCAGATTAGGCGCGGGCGGGCGTACGATTACCGTACGCGGTACAGGAAGTGGCGTCTAAACGAATAGCAGCATGACAATCTTATCAATGTTACGTAGCTGTCCATTCCGAAAAATTGATTATCCCCCCTACCCCACACAAGATAATTAACCCTATCCCCCCAATGACGCTACCACCCCAGAGCAGCCCCCATATGAAATGCCAGAAAAAGCCTTTTACTGCTCTATAGATAGCGTGTATTGTAACGGGTATCGCCCACCCTGCTACCATACCACACCCACATGCCAGCAGTATAAAGAACCTAGCAGCACTCGGCGTATTGGGCCATACCTCATCCAGCAAGAAAAGATTGGCTCCTGCCATAATCAGCCCAGCCAGCGCCCACCACAGCAATGGCAATACCAAGTGGAGTACCTGCCACAAAAAGGCGGTGGCTTCGCTCAATAGTTTATTCATGCAATAGACTTGTTCCTAAGTTAAAAAAGGGCGCTAAAATTTGGCGGTCATACGGAACTGGTTGAAGCCTCACTACCACTTCATTGGATTGGTATTGCAACGAAGCGGTAGTGGGGCTTCAACCAGTTCCGTATGACGTTATTTTTCGTTTTGCCTTATGCAGAAACGGGGCTATTACCCTACCGCCGCCGGCGTCCAGTACCGAAACACCAAAGTCAGCGACCCGAGCATAAGGCTGGCTACCAGAACCGTGATGGGTAGCACCAAATACACCAGCCGCCGCCAGCGTACGTCGGGTGTGGCGGCGTGCTCTTGCCACGTGAGTACTAGGGCCAGGACCACTACTCCACCGCCGCAGCTCAGCAGCGCGAGCAGACTAAGAGCGAGATTCAATAGCATCTTGATCAGCGTGAAGGTTGAAGCGTATGGATTGCCTGCCAATCAGCCCAAGTGCGGCTGGGCCAGTTTCGCCGGGCTTCCAGCGCCCGGAAGTCGTGGATGCGCTGGCGCAGGCGGGCTTGTGCCTCGGCTTCAGGCAGGGCTACCCACTGATTGTAGTCGTTTTCTTGCACCAGCTCGCGGCTAGCCAGGGTAGGCGCGGCGGCAGCTAGCTCGGGCAATACGCGGTCGGGCATATCTAATAAGAAGCCATAGTCGACGCGGCGAAAGCGGGGTTGCAGGTTGTAGCGCGCCATCCAGATTTCCCAGTTGCCGGCCGCCAGCAGCAGCAGCACCGCATAGACAGCCACGGCATTCAGGCGTACCAGGGAGTAGGCCGAGCGCCGCTGCCAGATTTTCAGTAGCACTGTGAGCAACCCAAAGAGGGTTAGTAGCAGGAAACCATACACACCGATGCGCTTGTAGGCCAAGCCTGTATATAAGATATAATAGTAGTTGCGCAGCCCCACCGACACGGCCAGCACCGCATTTTGTACCACCCACGCCGTAGCCAGCCAGCGCAGGGTAGAGAGGCCACGGGGGTAGAAGTTGAGATTGCGCCGAAAAAACCACAACACAATTCCCATTGCCACCAAAATACTCAGGATGAGCACGTACGTGCCTTCGTGTACAAACTGCGTGAGGTCGAAATCAGCCGCAGGCCGGAAATCAATCCAGATCCAGCTGATATCGATGAGGTTGACGACCAGCAGCAGTAGGTTTACTAGCACCAGCAGGCTTACGGCCATCAGAAACTCGCGGCGCAGGCCCAGGGGTGGGAAACGGTCGGGTCGGAAATCGGGGCGGCGTACGCCCAGCGAGGCTACCCGGTCGCGCTGACGCTGCACAAACTCCCCAAAACGCGATTCGCGGTCGGTGAAGTAGTGGATGGGTAGCACCAATAATGCTCCCGCCGTGAGCACCAGCCCCAGCAGAAAGAAAAATACGTGCGGCACTGATAGTCGCGCAAACAGCAAGTCCACCGCCTCGCCAACCAGCACCCAAAACCGAGTAGTGAGAGCCGCGTACCGTGGGTTAGCCAGCACGAACAGCACGTGAAAGCCCGCCAGCGCCGCCAACGGCAGCAGCAGCAGCCGGGCGTAGAACCCGCCCCGCCCTACCCTACCGCTCAAGTTGGCAGGCAGGCGCAGCAGCTGAAGCAGGCGATGCGCAGCCGGCCCCAGGTTCAGCAGGCCCGTCAGCAGTGCGTAGAGCACCAGCCGCAAGTGGGGCTGGTTGCGGTAGCCCAGCCACGCCGCCAGCGACGCAACCGCTGCCAGCCGCGCCGCGCCCGAGCCATAGACTGCCACCAGACCTGCACTCAGCAGCGTGCCCACCAGCAACAGCCAAAAATAGCCCGAGCGCCACTGCGGCGCGGTCCGGGGCAAACCGGCTACGCTCAGGCACACTACAAACAGCGTGTATACCAGCATGTTCAGAGCCATGCGTTCGTGCCAAAACAGCACATCGAACAAGATAGCACCTATTGGCAGGGCCAGCTTTTGCAGGGCCGTGAGCGGAAAAGGTGGTGCGGCAGGCGCAGCGGCTGGGCGGTAGACAGCGGATGAGTAAATAGTCATTGTTGTATTTATAAAGTACTTTGTATTTCAAAGTTTACAGGCAAAAAAAGAGAATCAGCTTCCTTTTAGCAATTTTTCCAGCGCATTCAGATGGTCTTGGAAAGCTTGCCGGCCCTCAGCGGAAACTGTATAGGTAGTGTTGGGCTTCTTACCCACAAACTGCTTGCTTACCGTAACATAGCCGGCCTTTTCCAAGGCCGAGACATGGCTGGCCAAATTGCCATCGGTGAGGTCCAGCGCTTCTTTCAGGTCGTTGAAGCTCACTGACTCGGTAGTCATGAGCACAGCCATTACGCCCAGCCGCACGCGGTTGTCAAAAGCCTTATTTAGCGTATGGATGGCGTACTTCACGCGGGGCGGGAACGTTCGTAACGGTTATACATTAACAGGCCGTAGCCGATGTGGCCCAGGCCGAAACCGAGCGCAAAGAACAACAACCCCCAGGCCGGAAACAAGGTTGCAACCAGTCCCAGGCCTATTTGGGTGAGACCCAGCCACCGAATTTCGTCCAGCGTGTATTTGCTGGCGTTGAGCAGAGCCAAACCATAGAACAGCAGCATACCCGGTATTACTAAGCCAGCGCCGCCCCGCAGGTACAGCATCAGGCAGTATAGCCCGCCTGCTACCAATGGGATGGCTAGGCTGAGCGCCAAGCGCCTACCTAGCGCCCCCCAGAGCGCCGTACCATCTTGCCGGGCGCGGCGCTGGGTGAAGAAAAATGCTACCCCCAGTGCCAATAGCACCATAAGAGAGGCTAACAACAGCAGAAAAGGCAGCGCGGCCAAACGGCCGTTAGCACCGCCGTTCATTAGTTGGGCTAGGCCATCATCGCCGTAATGCGTGTGCAGGTACCACTGCCCCACAGCCACACCAGCCAGTGCAACCACGCCTGCCCCTACCCCCGACAGGCCACTAAGCGAAATGAACCGCGACGAGCGCTCCATGATGGTGCGAATCTCCGTGAGTTGGGCGAGCGGATCCATAGCCGATTTTATATTTACAGAGTGCTTTGCACTGCAAAGTTTAGGAAAAGAATCCAGGCTTCCAACTCTACTGGCAAAATAGCCTGTTGTATTTCCAGCTATACTGATTTTGGTTGCACTTACTCCCACATATACCTGGTTAGGCACCATTACGCTGCTACCATAATGGGAATCTGATAGAGAAAAAGGAGTAGGACTCCGTTTGCAAATTGGCCTTGCTACCCCACTCCTCACGCCACTTGTACTTAGCGGCTTTTTTTATTTCCATAAAAATGAAGAAAAAATGAGGCCTACAGTGAAGTAGAAGGCTTGTTATAAAAAAAGTTAATCTCTACAAAATCCCCCAAAAACCCTATTTCGTATATAAAAACCAGATAATGTTTCACTTTTCCCATTTTTGGTCTAACGCTTCCAAAAAAGAGAATAATACGCTTCCCTTCACTCTCTTTGCATCATCACCATCAGTTTTCACTTTCCTACTTCTCTGTTATATGCTATTTTCTACTTCACTGGCTAACTACTCTCTGCGTAAAGCGCTTTCGCTATGGCTGCTCAGCAACTTGGGCGGTACTATTCTCTTAACCGTAGATTTTGCGCTCGATCGGCCCGCCGATTTTAGTATTGGGTTATTCAGCGGGCTGCTGGCGGCGGTGGTGTCATTAGCAGTGCTACCCCTGTGCGTGCCGATCTTCACGCTGTTGGGTAAACTCCCTACCTGCACGGCCCGTCGTACTATTGGCGCCGTGGCAGTACTTGGCTGCTATGCGCTGGCCAACTTCTTTGTTATGCATCATCTACCCGTTGTTGATTTGCGCAGCTTGCTTACGATGTCGTTACCCTATTTGGCTGCGGCGTTGGCGGCAGTCTATTTTCTATGCGAGCCAGCTCCACCGCGCTTGCAACCGGCTTAGACAGTTACCAGCCAACGTTTCGGATGGCTCCGGCGTAGCAGTGATAGGATTTCCTATTGTTGCTACGCTTTTTAATTTATGGAAAACGCGCTCCTATTCGGCCCAACAAGCGAATTAATAGATGATCAAGCTTGCTTGGTAACGACCTTATACGTCAACGGTGACGTGCTACAACATTCTTCGGCCGCGTGAAGCTTCGTCTGCAACTATTCGAGTTTGAGGACCTGCCGTGGTTTCCGAAGGTAGTGCGGGCGGGCATGATGGATTACCTGCGCTTCATGATTTCGGGGCTGAATATTTATCAACCCATTGTGCCGCTGTTGCGTGAGGCACTTGCACAGACCCACCAAACAGAGCTGTTGGAACTGTGCGCTGGCGCCGGTGGCGGCACCGAGGGCATATGGCGTGCGTTGCGCACCCAAGGCCTACCGCAAGTGCACGTCACCCTCACCGACCTCTACCCCCAGCCAGTGGCCTGGGAGCATTTGCGCGCGCTTACTGGCGGCGGCCTCACCTTTTCTTCTACCCCCGTTGATGCTACCGCTGTACCGGCAACGCTACCGGGGTTTCGGATGGTTTTTTCAGCCTTTCATCACTTTCCGCCCGCGGCGGCAGAAGCTATGCTGGCCGATGCCGTGCGGCAGCGGGCTGGTATTGGGGTGTTTGAGGGAGCTGGTAAGCACTGGCACGAAGTTGTGCTGGCGGCTTTTGTCATGCCCGTTGCGCTGCTGTGCATCACACCTTTCATTCGGCCGTTTCGCTGGAGCCGACTGCTTTTCACTTACCTTATTCCCCTCATCCCACTGTGCACTATCTGGGATGGCATGGTGTCTATTCTGCGTCTCTACCCGCCCAACCGGCTTCTGGCCCTGGCCCATCGCGCCGACCCTACCGGCACGTACGAATGGCGGGCAGGCAAAGCACGGCACTGGTCGGGCTCCCAGGTGCTCTACCTTACGGGATGGCCCACCGGCAGCAAGTTGTGAGCGATGAAGAAGGGTCTGTGACTGGTTTTACTCATCTTTGCCAATAGCGCAGTATTCCCTAATGTTACACAGCACTTGGTAGTGCAACCTTCGTAGCTCATAAGCCCGTGCCAACTGGCTTTCGGCGTCACATCAGCTACTCACTGTTTATTTTTCATTGCTCACTGCTTACTCCGCCATTGCTTACTACCCGTTATAAAAAAGCGCTGCCGCTACTGCGGATTCCATTCTCCGTGTACCTGATGCCGGTGTTCTGGTTTGGGCTGAGCGCGTTGCGGGAGCCGTTCAGTATGTGGCGGGCGGTGGGTGTGTTTGTGGTGCTGCACCTGCTGGCCTACCCCGCTTCCAATGGCTACAACAGCTACTACGACCGCGATGAGGGTAGTATTGGAGGTTTGCGTCAGCCGCCGCCGGTGTCGCGGGAGCTGCTACACATGGTCTGGCTGTTTGATGCGCTGGCCGTGCTGGGTGGCGCGTTGTTTTCCCTACCCTTTGCGGGGCTGGTGGCAGTGTATCTATTGGTGTCGAAAGCGTATAGCTACGAAGGAATCCGATTGAAAAAGTACCCACTACTCAGTACACTGGTCGTGGTGGTCTTTCAGGGAGCCTTCACCTTTCTGATGACGCAGGTAGGGGTAGGTGCCGCCAAAGCCGCCATGCTAGCCCCCGACAATCTGTTGCTGGCCGCGGTGAGCACACTGTTTCTGTGCGGTTCCTACCCCCTCACCCAAGTATATCAGCACCAAGAAGATGCCCGCCGCGGCGACCGAACCCTGAGCCTGCGCCTAGGCATCCGGGGTACGTTTGTGTTTGCAGGCGCGGCCCTGGGCACAGGAGCAGCCGGGCTAGTAGCCGTATACGCCCTACGAAACGAGTGGTCATACGCGCTGCTGTTTCTAGCGGCTACTACCCCCGTGGTGGTACTCTTTGGGCGGTGGGTCTGGCAGGTGTGGCACGATGCCGCCGCCGCCGATTTCGACCACACCATGCGCATGAACCAGGTTTCGTCGTTGTGCCTCAGCGCAGCCTTTATCTTAATGCTACTGTGGCGCTAAGCACAACATGTAGAGTGAACGTCGGGCCACCGAACCGCGTACACAGCAAGCTCACTAACGACCGTTCTGGTATGCGCCTCCTCCCCTTCTTACCCTGTTTATTGTTGGCGGCGGCTTGCTCCAGCTCAGAAACTGACCGGGCTACTACCACCGCAACAGCCATAACCGATTCGGCCACCACGGCCCCGTTGGAGCCGATGGATACCACTCACGCCGGCCAGGTAAATGCGCAATCAGATACGCTAAAGGTGGTGCGGAAGCGGCACGAATTCTCCACGCCCGGCATGCCCGATTTGTTTACGCTGGCACTACGTGGCAACGATGTGCTGAGCGGTCAGGTCGATTTCACCATCACCGACCACACCGGGCAGGTTATCTTTCACGAAGTATTGTCTCCGGCTGATCTGGAAGCAGCAATGGTGTACGAGATGACTAGCCAGACGCCCCCTACCCCGGCGGCCCGTGAGGCTTACGTCCGTCGTCGTATGGACGAGTTTTTTGCGGACAAGAACTTCCACCAACCTGCCCTACCCAATACAGCTCCCCTTCCCGCCGGCAGCCCCCTCGACCGCTCCACCTGGGCCGACATCAGCCGCCGCGCCGATACTATTGGCTTTCAATACTTGGTAGGAAAGGAAGACCGACGCCGCATTGCCTACTCACCCCTCAAAAAGCAGGTGGTGCAGCTAGGTGGTTTTGGCAGTTAATGCGCAGAGTAGAGATACAACTACTCTGTGCACTGTCACAAATCATAATTGTCCGCCTGCCTTTTCGACCAACGCTTGCTCCAGGCCAGCGGCAAATACTGTGTACGGCTGGTAGCCTTTGGCCAGAATGTAGCCCTCGTTGCCTACCCGCAGCACGGTAGTAGGTAGACCTTCTAGATTGAGGCGGCCGACGGTAGCAAACTCCTGTTGCACCACCTGAGCGGTTTCCGGTGCCTGCCACAGGCGCTCAAACGTAGCAACATCAAGGCCATACGGCTTCAGTAGCGGCACGTAGGTAGCTAGCTCATTCAGATTTTGGCCGTCGCGGAACAGAGCGGTTTGCACATCGTGCGCAAATTGGATGGTACGCTGCTGGTCGCCGTCGAGTTGGCGAAATACGGTAATAGCGCGGCTGGGCGGTTCCGAGTTCAGCAGCATCGCCCCCGTTTCGCCTACCGTATGATAGGCTGCACCAAACTCAGCACCTGTCACGTCGCTAATCTGCGCAGCGGCTCCGCTCAGGAAATCCCAGCTGGTAGCAATGGGCGCCACATCGTCGCCCGTCAGCATGCCGCCGCACAGCACCGACACATCCACGCGCCCCGCAAAGGCCTGCTGCGCCTGGCGAATCACGGGGCTCATGCCGTAGCACCAGCCACACAGAGGGTCGAAGAGGTAGAGGATTTCGGGGCGGTCGGCGACAATTGAAGTAGGCATTTAGGTAGTGTTACGTTTTGAATTGTGAGTTGCGAGACCGTTACGATGAGCGAAGCACAACGGAGTCGAAGCATTTTACTCATGAAGCTGTTACGGTTTCGTTCCGCAGATACTAAATGAGTATTAGGACAAAAATAGAAAAAGCCCACCGGCGTATGGCCAGCGGGCTTTTTCTATTTCTGATAAGGCTAGTTACCCGTTCATCGAAATCAGGAACTCGTCGTTGTCCTTGGTGCCTTTCATGCGGTCTTTCAGGAACTCCATGGCTTCGGAGGCCGTCATGTCGGACATGAACTTGCGCAGCACCCAGATGCGGTTCAGCTCCTCTTTGCTCATCAGCAGGTCTTCGCGGCGGGTACCGGAAGCTGGCACGTCGATGGCCGGGAAGATGCGCTTGTTGGCCAGTTTGCGGTCCAGCTGCAATTCCATGTTGCCAGTGCCTTTGAATTCCTCGAAAATCACCTCGTCCATCTTGGAGCCGGTTTCGATCAGGGCCGTGGCAATGATGGTGAGCGAGCCGCCGTTTTCCACGTTGCGGGCCGCGCCGAAGAAACGCTTGGGCTTGTGCAGTGCGTTGGCATCCACACCACCCGACAAGATCTTACCCGAAGCCGGCTGCACCGTGTTGTAGGCACGCGCCAGACGCGTAATCGAGTCCAGCAGAATCACCACGTCGTGGCCGCACTCTACCAGGCGCTTGGCTTTTTCCAGCGCAATGCTGGCAATTTTCACGTGGCGGTCGGCGGTTTCGTCGAACGTTGAGCTGAGCACTTCGGCTTTCACCGAGCGGGCCATATCCGTTACTTCTTCCGGGCGCTCATCGATGAGTAGGATGATGAGGTAAACCTCGGGGTGATTTTCGGAAATAGCGTTAGCTACCTCCTGCAATAGCACCGTTTTACCGGTTTTGGGCTGCGCCACAATCAAACCGCGCTGGCCCTTGCCAATAGGTGCAAACAGATCCAGGATACGAGTGCTATACTGCCCCGATTTGGTGGTAAGCTTGAGGCGCTCCTCCGCAAACAGCGGCGTGAGGTTGGCGAATGGTATCCGGTCGCGGGCTTCTTCCAAAGACCTGCCGTTGATGCTCTCCACACTTACCAAAGCGAAGTATTTTTCACCCTCACGAGGCGGACGAATGGTGCACTTCACCGTGTCGCCGGCCTTTAGGGCAAACTGCTTCACCTGCTGGGGCGCCACATAAATATCGTCGGGCGAGGCCAGGTAGTTGTAAAAAGGCGAACGGAGGAAACCATAGCCACCGTCGGGCATCATTTCCAGCGTACCCTCGCTCTGAATCGTAATATCCAGATCGTTGCGAGCAGCTGCGGGCTGTTGCTGACGCGGATTTTGCTGCTGCTCCTCGCGGCGCTGTTGGCGCTGCTGCTCGCGGGCTGCAAATCGCTCCTCGCGGCGCTGGTCGCGGTCGGCGCGGGTAGCTGGGTCGCGGTCGGGGCGCGGCTCACGGTTGTTTTCACGCGGTTCCCGGTTGTTCTCACGGGGTTCGCGCAGCTCACGGCCATCGGTACGCGGGGCATCGTTGCGTTGGGGCCGGTCGTTGGTGCGGTGCTCACGAGGAGCGTCGTTGCGCTGGCCTTCCCGGTTTTCCCGAGTATCACGGTTTTCTCGATTGTCGCGGCCGTCCCGGTTCTGGTCGCGCTCGGGGCGTGGCTCACGGCCTTCGCGCACAAAGGCAGTAGGCTGGTCGCGGAGGGCGGGAGCGGCAATAGCTTCTACAGCTACGGCGGCGGGCTCATCGGCTACGGCTATATCACTGGTTGCCGTAGCATTTTCGCGGCTGCTCTGGCCATTGCGCGGGCGGCGCTCAGGGCGCTGATACAGCTTAATGGGGCGGTCGTTGCCAGCAGTGGTTTCTGCGGTGGCAGGTTCCGATGAGGGCGCGGCCTCCGGCGCAGCAGTGGGCTCCGGCGCGGGGGTAGAATCTGCTGGGGGGGTAGGCTCCGGCGCGGGCGCTACGGCCTCTGGCGTGGGCTCGGCAACTGCTACAGGTGCTTCGGCTACAGCCGTTTCCGCAGCGGCAGCGGCCTGGGTTTTCACCCGGCTCGAACCGGCCGTTCGGGTGGCGCGGCCGTTGGTGCGGGGCGCAGCAGCAGGCTCAGGACTTGCATTTTTTTGAGGAAGCTGATCGGCGGGCAGGAGAGCCTGCTGATCGAGAATCTTGTAAATCAAATCCTGTTTGCTGAGTCTGCGGAAGTTTCCAACTTTAAGGTCTTCTGCAATTTCCTTTAACTCGGACAGCAGACGGTTCTTCAACTCGTCAATAGTGTACATAATGGGTAGTAGGGGGCGAAAAGGCGGGCTCGGAACCGGGCACGCGGCAGTATAGGCTACGTCGGGCAACGAAGGCCGCCGCCGGGCGGCGCGAAACGCAGAATCGGACTAAGAAAAGAGTGGAGGTACTGGGGAGGCGCTGGAAAATCGGCGTGGACCGCACAACAGTACAAACTACCTGCCGGCCCGGCAACAGCGGCCGGCTTGTTAGCGCAATGTTAGGATAATACGCGCACTTTGCCAAATGAGATACGTTTCTTTTCAGAAAATCTGCGCATCCCAATAAGACTTGCTGTTGGATGCGTAACGCGGGGTAGGACGCTTCCGTTCCGGCTGCGTACTTTTGTCGTCTCTCCTTTTGCGTTATCCCTGTCTTATGTTGCAAGTTTCCGTTCTGCGCGAACACACCGCCGAGGCTCTGGCTGCGCTGGCCAAGAAGCACTACAAAACCGCCGAAGCCGACGTGCAGGCAGTCCTCGACCTCGATCAGCGCCGCCGTCAGCTCCAGACCGAGCACGATTCGGCCCAGGCCGAAGCCAATGACCTGGCCCGCCAGATTGGAGCACTCATGAAGGCCGGCAATAAGGCCGACGCCGAGGAGCTAAAAGCCCGTACCGCTACCCTTAAGCAGCAAACCAAGCAGCACACCGACGAGCTGGCCCAGGTGGAACAAGCCCTGCAACAGATGCTTTGGAAGCTACCCAATCTGCCGCATAGCAGCGTGCCCGAAGGCCGCTCGGCCCAAGACAACGAGGTAGTGCGCGAGGTAGGCGACAAGCCCGCGCTAGCCGTCGACGCCCTACCCCACTGGGAGCTGATCAAAAAGTACGACATCATCGACTTTGAGCTGGGCGTGAAAATCACCGGCGCGGGCTTTCCTGTGTATAAGGGCCAGGGTGCCCGGTTGCAGCGTGCGCTCATCAATTTCTTCCTGGACGAAGCCCGCGCCGCTGGCTACACTGAGATGCAGCCGCCTATTCTGGTGAACGAAGCCTCGGGCTACGGTACCGGCCAGCTACCCGACAAAGAAGGCCAGATGTACCACGATGCGCAGGATAATCTTTACCTGATTCCTACCTCGGAGGTGCCGATTACCAACCTCTACCGCGACGAGATTATCCCCACGGAAAAGCTGCCCATCCGCAACACCGCCTATACGCCCTGCTTCCGCCGCGAGGCCGGCAGCTGGGGCGCCGACGTGCGTGGTCTCAACCGTCTGCATCAGTTTGATAAGGTAGAGATTGTGCAGATTACGGAGCCCGAGCACAGCTACGCTACCCTGGATCAGATGGTGGCTCACATCGAAGGCCTGCTGCAAAAGCTGCAACTGCCCTACCGCGTGCTGCGCCTCTGCGGCGGCGACATGGGCTTCACCTCGGCCCTCACCTACGACCTGGAGGTGTGGAGCGCAGCCCAGCAGCGGTGGCTGGAGGTTAGCTCGGCTTCTAATTTCGAAACCTATCAGGCCAACCGCCTCAAGCTGCGCTACCGCGCCGAGGGCGGTAAAACG
>Ga0210040_10001034_pt1 | contig 43807 bp, 44 predicted proteins | sample CryGeyCG12114_NA_FD_185462 | JGI IMG/M metagenome (GOLD analysis project Ga0210040, IMG submission 185462) | Groundwater microbial communities from aquifer - Crystal Geyser CG19_WC_8/21/14_NA (SPAdes) (version 2) | ecosystem: Environmental > Aquatic > Deep subsurface > Groundwater | place: USA...
ATCGAGGAACACGAAGCGTTCCGGGTCCATGGTGGGGTGCCACATCCGCCGGTAATGGAGGCGCCCGGGCATATCGGCGTCCGAGGCAGTGCCTCGAACCCTGCTCGGATGCCCTCAGCCACTTTTCTGGTGTGACTGGTCGAGCCACTTCAGCATAGACCAGATCGTCATCGGCACCACGCCGCGCTCGATCAGGGCCGCCCGGATCTCCGCCAGGATGATCCCCTTCCGCTTGGCCATCAGCTCGCGGAGGAACTCCTCCTGCCCGGCCAGCAGTGGCTTGCGCTGGCCGGCGATCCTGGCCGGTGCCGTGCTGCCGGTCCGGCGCACCCGCCGCACCAGCTTGATCGCCGCAGACGCCCCGACGGCGAACCAGGCCGCCGCCTACCGTGCCGAGGCGCCCTCTTCAACAGCCCGGACCAGGCGCTTGCGCAGGTCCTGCGACCAAGGCGCCGTCATCACCAGCCTCGCTGCTCCATCAGCAGCGTCGATTCAGAACCGGCGGGTCCATGCAAAACGGAACTGTTCTAAAATGAGTCCAGAATGGAAGGCTCGGACAGGGGCGGCGCCTTCAAGCTTGAAGGTGCGAATTCGCTCTCCCGGCACCAAGCGAGAAAATCTTGCGGCGTCATGGGGCGGGCGAAAAGGTAGCCTTGAGCTTCATCACAACCAGCAACCTCCACCAGGGCCAAGACGTCTTTTGTTTCAACACCCTCCGCCACCACCCGGTAGCCCAGGTCGTGGGAAAGGGAGGTCATTGCCAGGATGAGCGCTCGCTGGCGTTCGTTTGTGGCCAGATCACGCACAAAGGACTGGTCGATCTTCACCACATGCGCAGGAAGCCGCTGCAAATAGGAAAGGCTGCTGTACCCGGTCCCGAAATCATCGATGGCGAGGCGGATACCGGCGCCGGCGAGAGCCTCGAGGACCGCGAGCGCCTGCACGGCGTCGGCCATGACGCCAGTTTCTGTTACCTCAAGCTCTATGCAACTGGCTGTTAGGGAGTGTCGGGCCAGAGCATCCAGCACGCGATCGGCAAAGTCAGGCTCCTGCAGGTTCGCCGCCGACACATTAACCGAGACCTGCAGATCCAGGCCGGCCTCGCGCCAAGTCAGGATCTGCTTCAAAGCAGCATCGATCACCCAGGTTGTTGCCGCCTTGGTCATCGAGGTCTGTTCGATGACCGGCACGAACTCGCCAGGGGAGATCTCGCCGAGCTTTGGATGCTTCCAGCGCAGCAAGGCCTCCGCGCCGACGCAGGCGCCAGACGAGAGATCGACCCGTGGTTGGTACACCAATCTCAGCTGATCGGTGGATCTGAGTGCCTCGGCAAAATCGTTGATCAGGGTGAAACGGCGCTGGTGCGCCGCATCCTGTGTTGAGGAGTAGATGCCAACCTTGTTTTCCAGTCGGCGTGCGTCCTGCGCTGCGCTGTGAGCCATCCTCAGCACGTCACGGGGATGGCTCCATCCGAGCATGAAGGGTGCCACGCCAATCACCGCGGATGCCATGAAGCGGGAGTTGGACAGTTTCTGCAGGCGCTTGAGCCGCTTGGCCAGAAGGGCCGAGTAGCCGATCGCGGAAAACCCGGGCGGAGCCAGGAACGCGAACTGGGTGGCTCCCACATGGTAGGCTTTCCGTTCCACCCCGATGGCTGACCTGATCAGCCGGGCTGCCTCGGCGATCAGCTCATCCAGGTAGGAAGCGCCCATCACCCGCACCACGTCGCTCAGCTGCTCCGGGCTGGCGAGGTCGACCAGCGTGGAAAGGCGGAGGTCGCGCTCCGGCTGGTCGCGGGCAAGATCCTCCAGGTCCTCGATGAACTGAATGCGGTTTGGCATCCGGCTGAGCGGATCAACCCGGCCGAAGGCGTGCTGCAACTCAATCTGCGCCATCACCATGGCACCAAGATCGGCGAGCGACGCGAACTCCGACGAGGAGGCCTGCCTCGGCTCAGTGCCGAGAACGCACATCGCCCCCAGCGCATAGCCATCGCTGGTGATCAGCGGCGCGCCCGCATAAAAGCGCACGCCGCTCTGAGCCAAAGGACTATCGCGGTAGCAGGGATCAGCGAGCAGGTCAGGAATCACCAGAAGACTTGAACTCTCCGCAACCTGAGCACAGGGCGCCTTGTGCCGAGGTATGGACGAGTGACTGACCCCAACGCGGGACTTGAACCATTGCCGGTCACGGTCTGTCAGCGAAACAGCAGCGATCGGCAGGTCGAAAAGCTGCGCCGCCATTCGGGTAACCCGATCAAAGGCCTCGCTTGGATCGGTGTCGAGGAGGTTAAGCTGGTGCAAGGCATCCAGGCGCGCCTCTTCATTCATTGCTGACATGGATCCTTTATCTGGCGAACCTTGCAAAGATGTAAGTGCGCTCAGCAACTCCACCTGTGAGGTTTGGTAGTTGGCACCTTACAGTGGGTCACATGAGTGTCTCGGCCCGGCGGGTGAGGATGGAGTGCTACGGCACAGCCAGATTGAGGCCGAGGAGAGATCATGGAGCTGATCAGGCTCTCGACCGGGCGGAGAGCCAGACGGAACGCCAGCCGCAAGGCCAGGGCCGTGCTGACTGCCAGGGTTGAATGGAGCGATTGACTGCCGTGCGTGGTCCGGGGCTCGGCCTTCCAGGCCGCAAAGGAGAGCTTGAAGGCCTGATCCACCCCGCTCCTGACGCAAGGTGCGAAACACCTAACCGAAGCTTCCGGCGAAGCGTTCCGCCAACTTCTGGCTCCCAAAGGCTTCGGTCACCCAATCGACGAAAGCGCGCGTCTTGCCCGGCAACAGGGTCCGCGATGCGTAGTAGAGGGAGATCGCCCCTGCGTCGGCGTACCAACGTGGAACGAGCCGCACGAGGCCACCGCTTTCCAGCGCGGGCAGCGCATCGGCCGATGCCAGCATCGCGGCGCCGAGGCCGAGCAACGCGGCCTCGCGCATCGCCATGGGGTCGTTGACCACGATGGTTTCCGGGAGCGTGGCGGGCATCTCGTTCCCCGCCGCGTCCCGCATCGTCCAGCGCCGGATCCGGCCCGTCCGGGGCGCACGCATCACGATCCCCGCCAGCGACTGTAGTCCGGCAGGATCGGTGGGCGGCACGCGCCCGGCCATGTAGGCGGGCGAGGCGACGGCAACGATATGGGCCGGTGCCAGCGTGCGCGCGACGATCCCGGGAGACAGCTCGAACCCGCCGCCGATCGCGGCATCGTAGCCTTCGGCGACGAGGTCGACCGGCCGGCTCTCGAAGTGCCACTCGGGCCGGATTCGCGGATAACGCTTGAGCAGGCCAGGCAGCAAGGGCAGGACGTAGGTGAGGCCGAGCGTGGGCGGCAGGCTCACCTTCAGCGTACCGGCCGGTTCCCTGCCGCCGGTCGCCGCCTCCGCGATCGCCGCCTGGATGCCCTCGAGCCTGTCGGCAATCCCCAGGCGAAAAGCCTCGCCCGCCTCGGTCAGGACCAGGCGTCGCGTCGAGCGGTGGAACAGCCTCACGCCGAGGTTCCGCTCGAGCATGGCGACGTTGCGGCTGACCGCGGCAGGGGTCAGGGACATCCGCCGCCCGGCCTCGGAAAAGCTGCCGTGCTCCGCGCTGCGCACGAAGGATTCGAGGTTGGCCAGGGATTCCACGCGGCGACCTTCAATGGATGGTTGAAAGATTGCCATCCCGGCACCGGCTAATCGAGAGGGAATTGCCGGCGCATCTTTACCCCGACGAACACGCCTTGGAGTGAAGACAATGCCACTGCTTTCCCAACCCCTGGCCGGCAAGGTCGCCCTCGTGACCGGCGGCTCGCGCTCGATCGGTGCGGCGATCGCCCAGCGCCTCGCCGCCGATGGCGCCGCCGTGGCGCTGACCTACAGCGCTTCGCCGGACCAGGCGGCGAAGGTGGTGGCCGCGATCGAGGCAGCCGGCGGCAAGGCCATGGCCATCCAGGCCGATGCCGGCGACCCGTCGGCAGTCCGCGCCGCCGTGGCCCGAACGGTCGAGGCGCTCGGCGGCATCGACATCCTCGTCAACAACGCGGGCATGGCGATCAACGCGCCGATCGAGAACTACCGGTTCGAGGATTACGAGCGGATGCTCGCGGTCAACGTGACCGGCGTGTTCGTCGCGACGCAGGAGGCGGTCCGCCACATGGGGGCGGGCGGGCGCATCATCCACATCGGCTCGTCCATGACCCGCTACGCCGCCTTCCCGACGGCATCGGTCTACACGCTGACCAAGGGCGCCGTGACAGGGTTCAACCGCAGCCTGGCCCGCGACCTTGGCCCCAAGGGCATCACGGTGAACACCGTGCATCCCGGCCCGACCGACACGGACATGAACCCCGCGGACGGTCCGGTCGCCGCGATCGTCGGCCCGGGCATGGCGATCGGCCGCTATGGGCAGCCCGCCGAGATCGCGGGGCTCGTCGCCTACATCGCCAGCCCGGAGGCGGGTTTCGTCACCGGGGCGGACATCGTCGCCGATGGTGGCCTGACCGCCTGACCTTTCAAACCGACCCGAGCAAGGAGAACACCGTCATGCCCAGCATCGGCATCATCGGCGCCGGCAACATCGGGCGCGCCATCGCCGCCGCGCTCGCCCGCCACGGCATCGCTGCCACGCTGTCGAACAGCCGTGGGCCCGCAAGCCTGAAGGACGTCGTCGCCGGCATCGGCCCGGCGGTCGCCGCCGGCAGCCGCGAGGACGCCGCGTCGAGGGACATCGTCTTTGTCGCGGTGAACTGGTCGAAGCTGCCGGAGGCGCTCACCGGGTTGCCCGATTTCGCCGGGCGCATCGTGGTCGATGCCAACAACCCGATCGAGGCGCCGCTGTTCCGGCCCGCCGAGCTGGGCGGCCGCGCCTCGTCCGAGATCGTTGAGGAGCTCGTGCCCGGTGCGCGGCTGGTGAAGGCCTTCAACCACCTCCAGCCGCAGCTCGTCGCGGGCGATCCCGCCGCCGAGGGCGGACGGCGCGTGCTGTTCTTCTCAGGCGACGACGCCGACGCAAAGGCGCAGGTCGGCGCCCTCATCGAGCGGCTCGGCTTCTTCGGGATCGATCTCGGGCCGCTCGCCCTCGGCGCCCGGCTCGTCCAGTTCCCGGGTGGCCCCTTGCCGACGCTCAACCTGGTTCGGTTCGGCTGACAGGGGCTTCCGGCGCCACCGTTGCAGCACCCTCGGGGATGGCTGCGAGAGCTCAAGGAGGCTCCTTGTTCGATCTTGAGGACCTGCGGACCTTTGTCAAAGTCGCGGATGCCGGCGGCGTGTCGCCGGCCGCGGCGCGGCTCGGCCTTGCCAAGTCGATCGTGAGCCGAAGGCTGCTCCGGCTCGAGCGGCAGCTCGGCGCGCAGCTGCTCGTGCGCACCACGCGGGGTTCGTCGCTGACGGAAGCCGGGATGACCTTCCGCGAGCATGCCTTGCGGGCCTGCGCGGAGATGGATCTCGCCTGGAATGCGCTCCGCCCCGATGGGGAGGTGCGGGGCCAGCTTCGCCTTGCGCTGCCCGTCACCTTCGGCTCGACGCATGTCGCGCCGGTGCTTGCCGAACTCGCGAGGCAGCACCCGCTGCTGCAGGTGCACGCGTCCTACAGCGACGCCTTCGTCGACCTCGTCGCAGAGGGTTTCGACGCCGCGGTTCGCGTCGGCTATCTGCGGGACTCCAGCCTCGTGACCCGTCAGATCGCCCCGATCCGGGGCAAGGTGCTCGCCAGCCCCGGCTACATCGAGCGCCACGGCGCCCCGAAGTTCCTGGCGGAGCTGGCGGATCATGAGGCGCTCATGCAGGGTTCCGAGACCTGGCGGCTGCTCGACGGCCAGAAAGTGGTCACGATCCACCCGACGGGCCGGTTCAAGGCGGACAGCGCGGCGGCGCTCGCAGCGGCCGCCTGCGCCGGGCTCGGCCTCGCCTATCTCCCGGACTTCGTCACCGACCCTTTCGTGGCCTCCGGCACCCTGGTGCCGGTCCTGACGCAGCACCCGGTGCCACCGGGCGGGATCCATGTCGTCAGGGCGCCTGGGGCCTATTCATCGCGAAAAGTACAGGCGCTGACCGATGCGCTCACGGCAGCCTTCGGCGATGCGCAGTCCGGCGAAGCCTTCGACGTCGCCGCGTGAAGCGTCGGGCGCGATGCCCGCCATCGGCGTTCCCCGCCATGCGACACAGTTCTCCGCTTGGCGCGGCTACCCTCCCGCCCTCTCAGGTGACCCGATAACAGTGGTGGAGCCGCGATCCGCTCCGCCTCGGATGAATGAACGGAGAGCGACGATGACGGGACAAGGCGTGTTCAGGTACGAGGATACGGCACTGGTGGTGATCGACTACCAGCAGGAGATGTTCGACCAGATCCGGTCCGAGACGCCGGCCGAGCTGGTCGACCTGAACATTCGCTTCCTGATCAGGACGGCAAAGGCCTTCGGCATGCCGATCGTGCTCTCGACCGTGGGGGTCGAGCTCGGGGTGAACGGCCCGACCAAGTCCTCCATTCTGGCGGAGCTTCCGGGCATGCGGGAGATCGACCGCTCCTCCATGAACGCCTGGGAAGACGAGGCCTTCCGCGAAGCGGTGCGCGCGACGGGTCGCAAGCGGCTCCTGGTCGGCGCGCTGTTCACGGAAATCTGCCTCGCCTTCCCCACGGTGGAAATGCTGCGCGACGGCTACGACGTGGCCTTTCCGGCCGATGCGGTCGGCGGGCTGTCGCAGATCGCGCATGCGACGGCCATCCAGCGCCTGGTGCAAGCCGGGGCCGTTCCCACCACGGCGCTCGCGTTCGGCACCGAACTGTTCCGGGACTGGAAGTCGCCCGTCGCCGACAAGGCCCGCGAGCTGGTCAAAGGCTATCTGTCCGACCTTCCGGGCGTGACGAGTCCGCATGTCGAGGGTGCCTGAGCGCGTTCATAAGGAACCAGCCTGCATGCCCCACAGCATCCCGACGCTTCTGACGCGCAACCTCCACGAGGTCTTCGGCCAAGACGATCCCGGGCGCCGCCGGGCCACCATCGATGAAATCTTCACGGAGGACGCCGTGTTCCACGAGCCCGAAGCTGTTCATCGGGGGCGCGACGAAATTGCCCGGATCGCTGGCGAAATCCGGGCGGCTCAGCCCGGCCTGCAGTACACGATCCTTCGCCCCGTCGAGGAGATGCATGGCACGGTCGGTCGCATCCAATGGGTCGCGGGCCGTCCGGGCGAGGCCCCGGCCCATGCGGGAACGGACGTCATGCTCATCCGCGATGGCCGCATCGCCGCCATCTACCTTTTCTTCGACCCTCTTCCCGGATGAGGCATCTTGCCCACCCAGGTGGCCCGGTCGGGAGAAGCGCAGGGCAGTCGGCATCGGTGTGGTATGGCGACGCCGGCGCTTCGGTACTTCTTCATGTCGGGGCAGCAAGTTCGGGGTATCCCCACGGCACACCAGACGCAAAGCACGGTCGAAGCCTTCGCTGGGTGGCGGAGGGCAATGGATACAGCCTGGTGGGTGCCCCACCTTCCAACGTTATCCCGCTGTGTCATTTTGTTTGATCGTCTTGGCGTGAGTCTGTTGCGCCAGCCAGCATGGCGATCCGCCCGAGGTCGGATGGTGACCAATCGATGCCCAAGCCGAGGTTCCGGGCAACGAACGGGCGGAGTACGCTGCGGCCTCGCGCAGGCGTGGCAGCCTGACCGTTTGGCTTAGGCAGGCTCGGGAGATCGACGGACGAGACATGCGGGTCGAAGCCACCTTTATCGCCAGGCTGTTCCAGCCCGCTGCCTGATCCGCCTGCGATCCAGACTGCGTGCGGGCCGAGGAGATGTCTCCGAGGCGCCTGATCAGGGCAACAGCCGTTCGGGCCGGCCAAGGGGACCGGATGATCGGGCAAACAACCAACGCTCCTCGGCCAGGGGGGAGCGCGTCAAACAACCTCCCTCTTGGATTGCGAGAGCATGGAGAAGGCCGTTTGGAGCCGCAGCCCGGCCGCCAGGGCCTCCACATCGGCCGCAGCATTGCTGTTGGGGTGCCGCGTGAGCAGCAGGGTCTGGCGGCGGATGGTGTCCCGCACGCGCTCGTCGCGCCGCACCACGCCGGAGAGGGGGATCTCACGCCCGAGAAAGGTGGCACAGGCGCGCTGCAGGGTCGCCGCGGTGCGGCTTCCCTGCGCCGCATCGGTTGCCTGGTTGACCACAAGCCGGGCGTCGCCGCCGGGCTTGTCCGTGGCATGCAGCTTGAGGACGGCATAGGCGTCCGTCAGGCTGGTCGGCTCGTCCGTCGCCACCACCAGCAGAATGTCCGCGCTGGCAGCCAGCCGCCGCGTCGGGGGCGCCAGGCCAGCACCCAGGTCGAGGATCACCACATCCCAGAAGGCTGCGCTGTCCCGCATCAGGGTGTTCACCTGCTCCACCCGTTCCGGCGACATGGCCGCCAGGGCACCGCTGCCGGACCGGCCGGCCAGCACATCGAAGCCGCCTTCCGCGTGCCGCGAGACCGCCTGGCGCAGCGTCAGCTTTCCGGTCAGCACCGCGTGCAGGTCCCGTTCCGGCTGCAGGCCCAGTTGCACGTCCACATTGGCCAGCCCGAGATCGGCATCCACCAGCAGCACCTGGAGCCCAAGGCGCGAGAGCGCCTGGGAGAGCGTGATGGACAGCCAGGTCTTGCCGACGCCGCCCTTCCCGGAAGCGACCGCGATGATGCGCCCGGAGGGCAGCAGGCTGGCAGCAGCGGCGTCACTCATCGGTCGGGGTCTCCGTTCTGCGTCACGGCCTCAAAGCGGAGCAATCCGTTCTGGCGCGGCTCTTCAGGCTTGGCTGCACTCGTGGGGGAAGATGGGCTTGCGCGCGGCGGCGCATGGGTCTGACGCCGCAGGCGCTCGGCCAGCCAGTCGGGGGAAAGCGCCATCAACCCCTCCGTGATGAGGTTGCTGGCCCCACCCTCGGACAGGACCAGATCCGCCGCGGCGGCGGCCGAGATGATGCCGCCCAGCCGGCGGGTGGCTTCGAGGCGCGTGGGAACCAGATGGGTGGCGCCCAGGGCACGGAAGGCGCGGCCCAGCTCGCTCGCCTCCGCGGGATCGAGACCGCAGGGCATGACGAGCGCCACGTTCGCGCGCGTTGTGGCGATCAGGGTGAGAAGGAGGCGCGCCTGATCGGCGTCGAAAGGGTCCATGCCCGAGGTGTCGATCAACACCGCGCCGCCGGGCGGCCGCAGGGCGATCGCCTGCAGGGCGGCGGCCGGGTTCCGGGCCTGGGCCAGATGAGCCTTCAGAAGCTCGGCCACGCCCGTCAGCTGCTCGGCGGCACCTGGCCTCTGCTGGTCGGTGTTGACGATCAGGGGCGGTTCGCCGCCGCCCAGCACGTGCCGCGCCGCCAGCTTCATCGTGGTCAACGTCTTGCCGGCGCCGGGCGGGCCGGCCAGCAGCAAGGGGCGGGATCCCAACTCGGGCAGGCGCCCGAACCGCAGCGTTGCCGACAGCATGGCCTCGAGCGGCCCGCCGAGCAGCCGGGTGCGGAGTTCCTCGGGAATGCCATGGAAGCCGAGCGCGGCCGCTTCTCCGTCCTTTTGCCCCGGGCCTGCGGAAAGCTCCCGCATCGCCCGTCTGGGCAGCTCCGCCTCGGTCGGCCCCAGGTCAAAACCTCCTGGCGCGGAGATCGGGAGAGCAGGCGACAGCGGCTCCTCGGGTAGGTCCGTTTCCAACCCGCCCGTTGCCTGGAAGCCGCCCGCGACGCGCCGCGAGGAAAGCAGGACCGCGTTCGGTCCGAGCTCCTCGGTCAGCATCCGCATGGCTTCCGGCATCGTGCGGGCATGGACTACACGGACGCGCATGACCGGACCTCAGATGCTCCCGAGGATGCGGATCTGCGCGCGCGGGTGGATCTCGGCCTGGGCCAGGACCGGGGTGGAGGGCCTGAAGCGTTCCACGATCGAGCGCACCTGCGGGCGGATCCCGCCGGAGCAAACGAGGGCGGGCATGTCCCCCCCTGCGGCCGCGGTGTCCAGGACCCGGCGCACCTTTTGCACGAACTCCGAAACCCGGGTGGGTGGCATCGCGAGCTGCCTGTCCTCCGCAGGGCCTACCAGGGACTCGGCGAATGCCGCCTCCCATTCCGCGCTCAGCGTCAGCAAGGGCACTTCGCCACGCGGCCCACGCAGCGCATCCGTGATCTGGCGCGCCAGCCGCGCCCTCACGATGCCCACGATCCCCGCCAGGGCGCGCCCGCCACCTGCCGTTGCTTCCTGGATGCCTTCCAGGATCGTCGGCAGGTCGCGGATGGAAACGCGCTCCGCCAGGAGGGACTGCAACACCCGCTGCACCGTGCCGATGCTGACCTGCGCCGGAATGATGTCGGACACCAGGCGGCGCTGCTCCTCCGGCAGGCCGTCGAGCAACCGGCGCGTCTCGGAGTAGGACAGCAGCTCCGCCATGTTCTCGCGCACGACCTCGGTCAGGTGGGTGGCCACCACGCCGGCGGCATCCACAACAGTGCCTCCACGTGCCAGCGCCTGCTCGCGCTGGCTTTCCTCGATCCATACCGCAGGCAAACCGAACGCCGGCTCGGTGCAGCGCTCGCCCGGAAGGTCCACCAGGGCATCGCCCGCGTCAATCGCCAGAAGCATGGGTGGCTTCAGCTCGCCGCGTGCGGCCTCGACCTCCTTGACCTTCACCACGTAGGTGTTGGGGCCGAGCTGCATGTTGTCCTGCACCCGCACGCTGGGAAGCACAAAGCCCATCTCGGTCGCGATGGCACGACGCAGCGCGCGGATCTGCTCCGTCAGCTGCGGCGCGTCGCCCGAGGCCAGGGAAAGCAGCCCGTAGCCGATCTCCAGCCGCAGCATGTCCATCCGCAGCGCCTCGGCCACCGGGGCGTCGTCCGTTGCCGCCGCCTCGGCCGCCGAGGGGGTGGCGGGCGCATCCGCGGCGGCGATCGCGGCCTTGCGGCGGTTCCAGGCGATGGCGCCGGCGGCTCCCGCCAGAGCCAGGAAGGGCAGCGCCGGCATGCCCGGCATCAGCGCCATGACGGCGGCCGCGCCGGCGGCGACCGCGAGCGGCTTGGGGCTGGTGCCGAGCTGACCGGCGATGAGCTGGTCCGCGCGCCCATCCGCATTGCCCTTGGTGACGACGATGCCGGCCGCCACCGAGGTCAGCAGCGAGGGAAGCTGGGTGACCAGGCCATCTCCGACCGTCAGGGTGGAGAAGGCCTCGATCGCGTCACCGAAGCTCATGCCGTGCCGGCCGATGCCGATCGCCAGCCCGCCCAGGAGGTTCACGAAGGTCACGATCAGGCCGGCGACGGCATCGCCGCGCACGAACTTGGCGGCGCCGTCCATGGCGCCGAAGAAGCCGCTTTCCTCTTCCAGCTCCCGGCGGCGGCGCTTGGCCTCCGCCTCGTCGATGGTGCCGGACGAGAGATCGGCGTCGATGGCCATCTGCTTGCCGGGCATCGCGTCCAGGCTGAAGCGCGCGGACACCTCGGCGATGCGGCCCGAGCCCTTGGTGACCACCATGAAGTTGACGACCAGGAGGATCGCGAAGACGACAAAGCCGACCAGCACGTCCCCACCCATGAGGAAGTTGCCGAAGGCGGCGATCACCCCGCCCGCCGAAGCCGGCCCCTCATGACCGTGGGTCAGCACCAGGCGTGTTGTCGCGACGTTGAGCGCAAGGCGCAGCAGCGTGGTGAGCAGCAGGATGGTGGGGAAGCTGGTGAAGTCGAGCGGCCGCTGCAGCAGCAGGGCCACCACCAGCACCAGCACGGAGGCGGTGACGGAGATGGCGAGGCCGAAATCGAGGATCACGGTCGGCAGGGGCACCAGCATGATGCCGATCACGGCCACCACGCCGAGGGCGAGCGCGATGTCGCTGCCCGGGTTGAACCGGCGCAGCCCCGCCGGAAGGTTCATGCCTTGGGCCACGGGCGCTTACTGCCCAAGCGCCGCATAACCCGGCGCCGCCGTGACCGGCAGGCCCAGGGCGCGGTAATCCTGCAGCTTGTTCCGCAGCGCGCGGATGGAGATGCCCAACACTTCCGCCGCACGGGTCCGGTTGCCCAGGCAGTGGGACAGGGTGCCGAGGATCAGGTCCCGCTCCACCTCCTCCATGCTGCGGCCCACCAGCGCGGCAATGCCTTCCGCGAACTCGGCCGGGGCTGACCCCGGGGGCTGGGAGGCGGGCGAACGGATCGCTGGGCTCGGCGCTGCCGTCGAGCCGCAGGCGGCAACAGCCTGGCGCCGCTCGGCGGCCGGCGTGCGTCCGGCCGACGAGGCCGAGCAGGGCTCCGCAAGATCCAGGGCCTCCAGCCCGATCTCCGGTCCTTCGGCCATCAACACGGCGCGGTGCATGGCGTTCTCCATCTCGCGCACATTGCCGGGCCAGGCGTGTGACAGCAGGGCGGCGCGCGCCGCTGCGGAGAGGGGGCGCGCCGGCAGCCCGTTCAGATCGGCGAAGCGGGCGGCGAAGGCCTCGGCCAGGGGAAGGGTGTCGCCGCGCCGCTCCCGCAGCGGCGGCAGCCGCAGGCGCACCACATCCAGGCGGAAGTAGAGATCCTCGCGAAAGCGGCCGGCCCGCACCTCGGCCATCAGGTCACGGTTGGTCGCGGCCAGGATGCGCACATCGACGCGCACCGGCAGCTTGCCACCCAGGCGGTCGATCTCGCGTTCCTGGATGGCGCGCAGAAGCTTGGCCTGCAGCCGCAGGTCCATCTCCCCGATCTCGTCCAGCAGCAGGGTGCCGTGCTCGGCCTGCTCGAACTTTCCCTTGCGCTGGGCCACGGCGCCGGAGAAGGCGCCCTTCTCGTGGCCGAACAGCTCGCTTTCCAGAAGGGATTCCGGAAGGGCCGCGCAGTTGAGCGCGACGAATGGCCCGGGAGCGCGTCGCGATTTGGCGTGGATGCGCCGGGCGACCAGCTCCTTCCCGGTGCCGCTTTCCCCGGTGATCAGAACCGATGCCTCGGCCCGCGCCACCTGGTCGGCGCGCGCGAGCACGGCGAGCATGGCCGGGTCCTGAACCACCATCCCGTGCGCCGCGTCGGCCTCTCCCGCCGCGGCCTGCAGCATCGCGGCGATCAGGTCGGCATCCGGGGGAAGGGGAAGAAAGTCGCTCGCTCCCTCGCGGATGGCACGCAGCGCCGCGGATGCTCCCCCTTCCGGACCGCAGGCCACGACCGGACACTGGATGCGTTCGCTCTGCATCGCCCGCACGAGCCAGCCGACATCGTGCATGACCTCGCACAGCGCGACGTCCGCGCCCTCCTGCCGCAGGCGGTTCAGCGCGTCGGTCACTCCGTTCACATGCGCGATGGTGGCACCGCGCGCCCGCGCCAGCCGCGCCGCCTGGCCAAGCTCCCCCTCCAGGGAGCCGATGATCAAAACGCGCGGCATGGTGTCAGCTCACCCGCTCGGTCTTGACGATCTCGGTCATCGTGATGCCGAGGCGGTTGTCGCCGACCATGACCACCTCGCCGCGCGCCACGAGCCGGTTGTTGACATAGATGTCCACCGCCTCGCCAAGCTTGCGGTCCAGCTCCACGACGGCACCGCGGCCGAGCTTCAGGAGCTGGCTCACCTGCATGGTGGCCCGCCCCAGCACGGCGCTGACCTGCACGGGGATGTTGTAGACGGCACCCAGGCCTTCGGCTCCGGGAAGCGAACGCCGGATTTCCCCGGGCGTGTCGTCCAGGTCGTCGATCGGCATGCCGGCGTTGATCTGATCAGGCATTTTGCCCTCCAATTCTCAGTGTTGGCGCATGTCGGCGGAAAGGAAGCCGGTGCTTGCAAGGATTTCGGCAACGGCGGCGCGGGCTTCCGCGGCGCGGCGCTCGGCCTGCCCGCCGTGCCAGCGAAGGGAAACATCGCCCTCGGCGAGCGCCGGATCGGCGGCGAGCGAAACAGCCGACAGCGAGGCGAAGCGCGCGGCCAGCGGCGCCACCAGCCCCGGGCAGACGCGCAGCTCGACCCGCGGCTCCTCGACCAGAAAGGGCAGGATGCGCGCGGCGAAGGCGGCCACTTCCTCCTCGGCGAGCTGCGACGCCATCGCGGGCAGGGCCGCGGTCAGCGCGGCAACCATCAGCCCGGCGACCGCCGAGGCGGACTGCTCGGCCACAACACGCGCGGCCGGCGCCGCATCGGCCAGATGCGCGGCGGCAAGGCGAAGCGTCGCCAGCGCCATCTCCTCGCGCTCCGCTGCCGCGGCCGCGCGGCCGGCCGCCTGGCCCTCGGCGAACCCCGCCGCCCTCTCGGCCGCGAGCAGGTCGGGCAGAGGATCGGGCTGGGAAACCAGCGGCGCCGCTGGACGGGGATCGAGGTCGAGCGCGGCGAAGACGTGCCGTTGCGGAACGGCCTGGATCGGCCGGGCGGGGATCGGTGCCGCCGGCATCGGCGCGCCCTGCGGCGGCCGGCGCAGCAGCAGCGCGTGGTGGCGGGGGGGAGCCTGGCTCAGCAGATCCGTGGAGGCCGTCGCGCTCAATAGATCATCTCCTCGGCATCGCCCTCGGCGAGGCGGATCTCGCCCTGGAGCGCGAGTTCCTTGGCCAGCGCCACCATGGCCATCTGAGCCTCTTCCACATCCTTCAGCCGGACCGGGCCGAGCGAGGCGATGTCGTCGCGCAGCATCCTGCTGGCGCGTTCGGACATGCTCTTCATGAAGTAGTCGCGCAGCGTGTCGGAGCTGCCCTTCAGCGCCACGATCAGCCGCTCCTTCTCCACCGCGCGGAGCAGCACGGCCACGCCGGCCGCATCGAGGCGCTTGAGATCCTCGAAGGTGAACATCAGGGAGCGGATACGAGATGCCGACGTTGCAGCGCGCTCCTCCAGGCCTGCCATGATCCGCCCCTCCGCGCCGCGATCGAGATGGTTCATGATTTCCGCCATCATCTCGTGCGAGTCCCGGCGCGTGGAGCGGGCGAGATTGGACATGAACTCGGCCTTGAGCGTCCGCTCCACGCCCTCGAGCGCCTCGGCCTGCGGGCTCTCCATGCGCAGCATGCGCATGACGACCTCCATGGCGAAGCCATCCGGCAGCAGCGTCAGGACGCGGGCCGCGTGATCCGGACGGATCTTGGTCAGCACCACGGCGACCGTCTGCGGGTACTCGTTCTTGAGGTAGTTCGCGAGCACGCCCTCGTTCACGTTGCCCAGCTTGTCCCACATGGTGCGGCCCGCCGGGCCACGCAGCTCCTCCATGATCTGCGCGACCCTGTCCCGGGGAAGGCTGCGGAGGAGCATGCGCTCGGTCGTTTCCCAGCTCCCGACAAGGGAGCCCGCCGTTCCGATCTGCTCGGTGAACTCCTTGCAGAGATCCTCGACCGTGCTGGCGGAGATGTTTCCGAGCTGCGCCATGGCGGCCGAGACGTCGCGCAGTTCGTCCTCGTGCATGCGCGCCAGCAGCCGGCCCGCTCTTTCCTCACCGATGGCCAGCATCAGAGCCGCGGCCTTCTGCGCACCGGTCAGGACGGCCAGAGGCCTGATCTGGGTCATGCTCATGCGCTGGCGTCCTGCGGTGCCAGCCAGCGGCGAAGAACGGCCAGCGTCTCGTCCGGGTTCTTTTCGATGATCTGGGTGATGTTGTGCAGGCTGGAGGCCCGGATCGACCCGTTGACCATGGCAAGGTCGATCATCGCCTGGTCATCCTCCGCATCGATCACCGCGAGGCTGTTTGCCGGGCCCGCCACGGCTTCCGCCGGCCCCGAGGCGATGAGCGCCGACGCGGTGCCGGCCGGCAGCTTGTTCTGGCGGAGCGCCACGTCGCGCATCAGGGACTTGGACAACGGACGGGCCACCAGCAGCAGGGCGATCAGCGCCACGAGGGCAAAGAGGCTGCTCTCGATCAGCCGGGCCGTCAGGCTCGGGGTCAGCGACGGCATGCCCAGGAAGCCGGCCGCACCCGCCTCGCCCTCCTGGGCCAGGCCGGGATCGACGAAGCGGAGGGAGACGACCTCCAGACGGTCGCCGCGGGCCTCGTTGAAGCCGATGGCGCCCCGCACCAGGGCGGTGATGCGCGCCAGCTCGTCCTGCGTCCGCTCACGGTAGCGGGGGGGGGCGCCGGCCGTCTCGGGAGCTTCGCGCACATCGTCCACCAGCACCGCGACGGAGAGGCGGCGGACCGCCGGCTGCTCGCGCAGGGTGTTGCGGGTCGTACGGCCGATCTCGAAGTTGGTTGTCTCCTCCTGCCGCGATTCCTGGCTTTGCGGCCCGTTGCTCTGGGGGGCCGGGGCGCCGGGAAGCTGGTTGGCGACGCTCACGTTCTGGGGTTCGCCCGAGCGGTTGCTGGCGTTGACCGAGTTCTGGCTGCGCGCGACCTGGTTCTCGGGGTCGAAGCGCTCCTCCGTCACCTGGACCCGGTCGTGGTCCATCTCGATGGTGGCCTCGGCCCGCACGCGGCCGGCACCCAGGATGCGCTCCAGCATCTCCTCGATGCTGCGCGACATGCGCATCTCCTGCGCGCGCCGCATCTCCTCCTGGGTCTGGGCCAGCCCGCCCGCACCGCCGGTGGCGGCGCCGCGGGAAAGCAGCTCGCCCCGGCCGTCGACCACCGCGATGTTCTGCGGCTTGAGGCCCGGGACGGCCGAGGCGACGAGGTGCAGGACGGCCTGGACACCCTCGCGGTCGAGCCGCTGCACGCCGCGCATCTGCAGCACCACGCTGGCCTGCGCTTCGCTGCGCTCGCGCGAGAAGGCCTCGCGGCGCGGCATGGCGAGATGAACCCGCGCCGCGGACACGCCGTCGAGGGCGCGGATGCTGCGCGCCAGCTCGCCTTCCATCGCCCGCAGCCGGTTCACGTCCTGCTGGAACGGCGTGGTGGTCAGGCTGTTCTGCCGGTCGAAGATTTCGTAGCCGATGCTGCCGCCGGCGGGCAGCCCGTCCCGCGCCAGCATCAGGCGCAGCCGCGGGATCTGGTCCTCCGCAACCAGGATCTCGCTGCCGCCGCCGCCGAGCCGGTACGGCACGCGGGCGCGGTCCAGCGCCGCGACGACCTGCCCCGCGTCGCGCTGCTCCAGCCCGCCATAAAGCAGCCCCATCGGGACCGAGCTTGTCCGCAGCGCCAGAAAGGAGAGGATACCCAGCGTCAGTGCGCCGATCAGGCCAAGAACAGCCAAGCGGACCGGGCCCAGGGCGCGAAGGGAGGCCACGAGGCGCGCCAAACCGCCGCTCATGCGGGCCGGACCTGGCCCGGGAACCGGAGCATCGTCGCCCGTTCTGGGCTGTTGCGTCGGCGCATTGGTGGGTGTCTCCGCGCGCAGGATCCTCCTGCGCCCCCGGAATTTTTCCGAAGGGCGTTTCCTGAATGTTAACGAAGACGTGATGGGGTCGCTGAGCGGCCCCGGGCGATGGAGCTACAGGCGGCGGAGGTTCCCGAACCCGACGGACAGCGAGCCAAGGCTGAGCCTGGGCTCGTCGCCGCTGCGGCTGACGCTGTCCACCGTGCCCCGCAGCGTGAAGTCCAGCGGGCCGGTGGCCGCGCCAGAGGAGTCGATGCCGGTCACCGCGACCTTGTAGGTGCCGTCCACAACCCGCTTGCCCCGGCTGTCCGCACCGTCCCACCGCCAGGACGTGGCATCGCTCCCGAGGGAAGCGGTGGCCTGCCGCAGGACGGTACCGCTGGCATCGGTGACGGTGACGAGCGCCTGCCGGGCGGTGCCGGCCTGGCCCAGCGCCGGAAGCTGCATCTGCTGCGCCGTTCCGCTCCGGAGGGTGACGCTGTCCGACGCGACCTCGACCTGCTGCCCCACCAGCGAGGTGGCCGAGAGCATGGAGTTGGCCCGCTGCACGTCCAGCAGCGACTCCATGTTCTTGTTTGTCGCGATCTGCTGCTCAATGGACGAGTACTGGGCGAGCTGCGCCGTGAAGGCGTTGGCGTCCATCGGTGCGAGGGGGTCCTGGTTCTGCAGTTGGGCGGTGAGCAGCTTGAGAAAGCTGTTCATGTCCGCGCCAAGCTTGGCGGCGGCGCCGCTGCTCGTGGCCTGCGACACGGGGGTCGCGGCGGTGGTGCTGGAGAGGAGGTTGGTGGCAAGGGTCACGGGCTGGGTCTCCGCCTTGGATCAGAGCGCAAGATCGATTCGGCCGAGGGGGAGGCTGCGCTCCACCTTGGCGGCGAGGGATTGGCCGAGGGCGTCATCGCGCTGGCCAAGGTGGCGCTGCTGGTGCTGCGGCCTGGACTCCCGCTCGCGCGAGGGCTGGCCATTGCTCCCCCCGTCCGAGAGGCTGAAGCTCAGGTTGCGGCCGTTCTCCGTTCCGACACCGGCCTGCTGCAGCAGGGCCTGGATCGCGTCCGTGTCGCGCATCAGCATTCGAAGCGTTTCGGGCCGGTCCGCCGAAAGACGGATCTCGGCTGGCGCGTCTGGCGCCTGCTCCACGGCGATCTCCACCCGCCCCAGATCGTCCGGGCGGAGGGCCACCACGAGCCGGGACGGAGCGTTCCCCGTCCCCGACTGCGCCGAGAGGGACAGAACGGCGGGCGAGATCTGACGGGCGGGAGGAGGCGGTGCGACGGCACCGGCGTAGCCCCGTAGATCGGCGGGCGGCGCAGCCGGTGCCGCTGCGGCAAGGCCTGCGGCGCCTGGCAGGGGAATGGCCGCATCTGCCGTCGCACCGCCGGTGGAGGGTGCCACCGCTCGGGTGTCATTCACCTCGGGCTTCCGCTCCATGGCGGCATCGGCCGGAAAGGCGGCTTGCACACCCTCAACGGTCGCGCCGGCACCGGCCGCGCCCTTGGCTTCGGGTGTGATCTGTGACGCCGGCACCTCGACCGGGGATTTGGCCTGCGGTTTGGCGCCTGCCTCGGCCACCTCCATGCCATTGGCCTGGACCGGGCCCACCTGCTGGCCTGTTGCGGCAGCTGCCTGAGCGGGAGGAGGAAGCGGCGGTGCGGCGCGCAGATCCACGATCTGCGGAAACACCACGCCATCCGGCGAGGGCTGCTCCTGCTCCGGATCGAGAGGTTCGGCCTGTTCCTCGCCAGCGGGCTCCCCGACCACCATGGTGGAGGTCGGCGCGATCGGACTAGGCACTTCCTGCAGCGCTGCGAGAACCGCAGGCTTGTCCGCCAGCATCGCCGCGTCCCCGTCCTGCTGTGCGGCAACGGCCTGGTTCGCGCCGTGCGGAGCGTGCGGCGCCGTTGCGGCAGCCGTCCCGTTCACCGGCGCAGACATCTGCATCGCGCTATTCAGAGTGTCCGCGAAGGCTCCGTTCTCGCCGCCGCAGGCGGCGCGGCTGTCGGCGGCGCCTTGAGCCGGCGGTGGCGCGGAGGATGGGGCGACGATGTTGGCGAGCATGTCTTTGTCACGGTGATGGAGCTGGTGCGGGACCACACCCACATCGCGCCACGCATGAACTGCGCCACAACAAAACCGAGAAAAATCAAGGAGCGGCCGTGAAGGCTGCAGGATTTGCCGGGTTGGCGATGAGCATGTCTGAAAAAAGGGTGAAAGGCTGGCACGAGCGTTGCTCAACGCATCACATCCGGGGCCAGTTCCGATGCGAGGGCCCTTATCGCTCCACCGAGGACACCCGCCGATGTCGCTCTTCAACTCCATGACAACCGCCATCTCCGGCATGAACGCGCAATCCCGCGCGCTTGGCCACATCTCCGACAACGTGGCCAACAGCCAGACGGTCGGCTTCAAGCGGACGGACACCAACTTCGAGGATCTGCTGACGCAATCCAGCAGCCGCATCCACACGCCCGGCGCCGTTTCCGCGACGCCGGAAGCAACGGTTTCGCTGCAGGGCTCCCTGGAGATGGTGGACAACCCGCTCTCCATCGCGTTGAGCGGCAACGGCCTGCTGAGCGTCGCGCAACCCGCGGGCCGCAATCCCGACGGCTCCGTCGCTTTCGAGAACCAGCAGCTTTTCACCCGCGCGGGCGATTTCCGGAAGGATAGCTCGGGCTATCTCGTCAACGGGTCGGGCTATGCCCTCCAGGGCTGGAGCGCGGACGCCAATGGGGTGGTGAACCAGGGTCCCCTCTCCCCGATCCACGTGGATGAGACGCCGATCGCCGCGCAGCCGACAACCAAGGCGGCGCTCACGGCCAACCTGCCGAAGACGCCTGCCAGCACGGACCCGATCAAAACCCAATTCCAGATCTACAACCCGGCCGGAGACCTGAAGACGGTTCAGCTCTCCTGGGCAGCCGGCGGGGCTCCCAACACCTGGACCGCCACCGCCGGCGACGGGACCACCAACCTGTCCTCGCAGACCCTGACCTTCGATCCCGTTACGGGTGCCGCGGCGCCCGGGAGCGCCCTGACCTTCACGGGAGACTTCGGCCAGGGCAGCCAGACCGTCACGCTGGACCTGTCGGACGTCACCCAGCATGCCGGCACGGTCTATGAGCAGAGCAAGATCACCGTGGACGGTGAAACGAGCGGGGCCTTCCGCGCCGTCGCCATCCGCGACAGCGGGGACGTGGTTGTCAGCTACGACAACGGCGCCAGCCGCACGATCGCCAAGGTGCCCGTTGTAACCTTCAGCAACCCCGACGCCCTGCAACGGATGGATGGCCAGGCCTTCGGCCTCTCGTCGGAAGCCGGGCCGATGCAGGTGCAGTCCGCCGGGACCAAGGGGGCCGGCACCCTCTCGGCCGGCGCGGTGGAGCATTCGAACGTCGATATCGCGGCGGAGTTCACCAAGCTGATCGTGGCCCAGCGCGCCTACACCGCGAACACCCGCATCGTCACGACGACCGACCAGATGCTGGAGGAGACCATCAACATGCGCCGCTGAGGCGGCGGCAAGCGAAAGGGCGGGGGATGGATCCATCCCCCGCCCTTTCTGTTTCCTGCGGCCGCCGCGCTGCGTCAGGCAGCGGCAGGAGCCTCGTTCAGGACGCCTTCGAGCGACTGGAAGGTCGGCATCAGGTCCGAAGGAACGGTCTTGCGGCCGATCTCCACGGCCACCTGGGGCGCGTTGCCGTGCAGATGCGCGATCAGCACGGCGCGCACGACCTCCAGGTACTTCGCTTCCTCGTCCACGACGGCCTTCAGGCGTGCCGCCAGGGGGCCGACCATGCCATAGGCCAGCAGAACGCCAAGAAAGGTGCCGACGAGCGCACCGCCGATCATGCCGCCGAGAACGGCGGGGGGTTGATCGATCGCGCCCATGGTCTTGATGACGCCGAGCACGGCCGCGACGATCCCGAGCGCCGGCAGGGCATCGGCGACGCTCTGCAACGCATGGGCCGAATGCATCTCCTCGTCACGGACCTTCCGGAGCTCGCGCAGCATCACGTCCTCGAGCTGGTGCGGATCGTCGGCGTTCATGCCGATCATGCGCAGGTAGTCGCAGATCAGCAGCACCACGTGGTGGTCGGCGAGGATCTTCGGGAAGGCGAGGAAGATGGTGCTTTCCTCCGACCGCTCGATATGCGGCTCCAGACCGATGGCCCCCTTGGACTGCGCGACGCGGAGCAGCCGGTGCAGGAGGGTGCAAAGGTCGACGTAATCCTGCTCCTTGTAGCGCGATCCCGTGAAGGCCTTCTTGATCGCGCCCAGCGTGTGCTTCACATGCGACATCGAGTTCGCCATCAGGAAGGTTCCGATGGCGGAGCCGCCGATGATCAGCATCTCGAAGGGCAGCGAGTGCAGGATCGGCCCGAGATGGCCGCCGGCGGCAAGGTAGCCGCCGAACACGCAGGCGAGCATGAAAACGAAGCCGCCGATCAGGATCACGGTGAGCCTCCTTCGGCACCGGTCCGGCCCGCGCGACCTTCCGGCATGATGACGAGAATGGAAGTGCGTCGGTTGGCCGCATCCGCCGGGCGTTCCGGCACGAGCAGTTCACGATCCGCTCGCCCGGCGACGCCGCGAACGCGATCTTCGTTGACGCCCGATTCGACCAGCAAGCGCCGCGTGGCGCCGGCGCGGTCCGAGGAAAGGTCCCAGTTCGAGCGATCCGTCGCGCCTCTGAACGGGGTGGAGTCGGTGTGGCCGGAAATCTCGACGGCATTCGGAAGCTTGGCGACAACATTGGCCACCCTCATCAGAAGGGCCCGGCCACGTCCGTTCGGTGCCGCCTGCCCGGCCGCAAAAACCGGCTGGCGCTCCGCATCGACGATCTGGATGCGCAGTCCCTCGGGAACCTGGTCCAGGATCAGTTGCCGGGCGAGATCCGCCAGCTGCGGATCGTTGCCGACGGAGGAGCGTATTTCCTCCGCGGCCTGCATCAGGGTGGCGCGAGCCGCCTGCGCGCGGGCGGCGGCGTCCTCGGCGGATGCGGATTGCCGCTGGCCCGCCATCGCCGCCGCTGCCTGCTGGTCGACGCTGGACTGGCCAGCCAGCTGCGCCTGCGAGACGAGGTAGCGGAGCGTCGCCGTGGTCCGCGGCGCTGCCTCCTCGGTGTCGAGGTCGTCGTCCTTCTCGGAGGATCTCTGAGGGGCCGCGGCCAGGCCATTCTGCAGCCCGCTGGAGGGAGGGCTCTCGCCAGCCAGGTTGCGGCTGCTGTTCATCGTACGGCCGCCGAAGGGCTCGCCCGAGCCGGAGGCCGCGCGCCCCAGGATGTTGGTTGGCGCGAAGTAGTCGGCGAGGCCGCGGCGCTGCGCGTCGGTTGTCGCGTTGATCAGCCACATTAGAAGGAAGAAGGCCATCATCGCCGTGACGAAGTCCGCATAAGCGATCTTCCACGCGCCGCCGTGATGCCCCTCCTCCCCGGCCTCCTCGCGCCGGATCACGATCACGGGCCGTTCGTTGGACTTGCCCTTCTGCTTGCTCATTCAGCCTGTCTTCCTAGGGCCACGGAGGGAAGGTGACGGCCTTGCCTCCAGTGCCGGGCGCAGGCGGACTGGGAGGCCTCGGGCGGTCTCAGGCGGCGATGGCGAGGTGCGCGCGCTGCTTGCGGGGCTTGCCCGTGCTGAGATGCTGGCGAGCGAGGGCGACCTCGGCCTCGGACGGCTCACGAAGGCTGTAGCCGCTGCCCCAGACCGTCCGGACGATTTCGGCGGCACCGGCAGCGGCAAGCTTGCGGCGCAGCTTGCAAACAAAGACATCGAGGATGCGTGCGTTCGGGCCGTCGTTCTCGTTGTAGGCGCGGCTCATGAACAGTTCCTTCGTCAGCAGCACCCCGCGCCGAAGCATGAGCGTTTCCAGCACGTCGAACTCACGCGTTGTCAGGCGCACCGCGTTCCCGTCGACGGCCACCCTGCGGCAGCTCTGGTCGAGGGTGACGTTGCCGCAGCCCAGGACCGCAGTCTTATGGCCGAGGATCCGGCGCTGAATTGCCTGAAGACGCACAACCACGAGTTGCAGGCTGATCGGCGTGGTGAGGACATCGTCGGCACCGAGATTGAAGGCTTCCTGCTCCTCTTCCATCCGAAGTTTGCCGCAGAGGATCACCACGGGCACCGAGAGCCCGCGGGCGCGGATCTCACGGATGACAGGAAGGGCTTCGGTGATGGACCCCGCTGCCTGCAACAGCACGGCATCATAAGATCCATCGAATACAGCAACTTCCGGAGCTTCCCGGAATGGCGTCACTTCGTCACAGATGTGACCGAGCTGGGAAACCGAGTTGCACAGCTTCTGTGCGTCTGCGGTGGAGGCAATGAGGATGCGCATGGGCGGCCTTGCGATGTTCCCTGGATGCCAAACTTTCTGGCCGTTCCGCCCTGTCCGCGGCACCGACCTCACAGTTCCGTGTGTTAATAACCTCGATGCGCCGCCGCAAGCATAGGTTGAGGGGACTGACTTTTCTCTACGTTAACGCCTCATTTGTAATGATACATATTCCTATTGTAGGGGCTGCTTTTCTGATCTCAGGAAGGGAGTTTCTCCCGCTCTATCCGCAGGCGGAGGGCAATGCCCCGGCATGCGCCTGACGTGTCGGCCACCGCTTCGAGCTCCGAAGCCAGCCGCTCAAGCTCTGCCGGATCCAGCCGGCTCCCTCCCCCATCCATGAGCAAGACCTGCAAGCGCTTTACCAGGGCCAAGGCATCGTCAATGACGGCGCGTGACGAACGGGGGGAGCGCGGCCGGTCCTCCGGGCGAGCCGAAACCGCCAGGAGGCCGAGAGATTCGACGCCCGTGGCCGTTTCTGGCTGGGTGTTCGCGCCCACCGGCTGATCCGCCGCAAGAAGGGCGCCGAACTCGCCGGAACTGGAAGCGCGCCGCTTTGCCGCCACCTGGCCGGTCAGAGAGGCGGGAACGATAAAGGACAGCGGAAACGAATTCATTGGCTCAGCCCTGCTGAGGTAAGGCTTGCTTATTCGCGGCCTCTGTTGCCGCCTTGTGAATGTTTCTCAGAGATATTCATTTTGTTTTCGATACATTATCGTTTGGCCCATCGGATGTGCTGCGGCCAGCGCCCTCATCCCTTGTGCCACCAAGCCCGGGCTCGCTGCCGTCGAATGGCATGGCACTTGCGCAAACGGCAATATGTGCCTGCCATTTCTCTCCCGCACCCTCCTCACCGTGCTTGCCGCGCTCCTGTTCGCGCCAGCCGGCGCGATGGCTCAATCGGCGCTGAGTTGCCGCCAGGCGATCGAGGTAGCAGAGCGGGAATTCAACCTTCCCCCGCGTCTGCTCGCGGCGATCGCGCGCGTCGAGTCCGGCCGCCGGGATTCGGCAACGGGCCAGGTCGATCCCTATCCCTGGACGATCAACGCGGAGGGGCGCGGCAGCACCTACCCATCCAAGGCGGCAGGAATTGCCGCCGTGCGGGAAATGCAGGCCGGCGGAATGCGCTCGATCGACGTGGGCTGCATGCAGATCAACATGCGGCACCACCCGAATGCCTTCAGCAGCCTGGAGGAAGCCTTCGAGCCACTGACGAACGTCCGCTATGCCGCCAGCTTCCTGCGCAACCTGATGGCGGAAAAGCAGGACTGGCAGCAGGCGGCCGCGAGCTACCACTCGCGCAACCCGGAGTTCGCCGTGCCTTATCTCAACCGGGTGCTCGCAGCCTGGGAGCAGGAGAAACGGGCGCCCCAGGCCACCCCCATCGAGATCGCCGCGGCCGCCGCACCCGCCCCCGCGCCGGCGGCGCCCCCGCCCGCCCTGCCCGCCGGCTTCGGCGCGATCGGCGGGGGGTTCTTCCTCTCCAATGGCGCGGAGCGCGCTCAGGTGCTTCCCCTGGTCGCACCTTCCGCCGCTGCCGCGCCAGCCGCTGCCGGCAGCGGATCCGGCCGCGGGCTCGATGCCTACCGTGCGGCCCCCATCACCGTGGCCGGCCGCGCGTCGGCAGGGGCGATCGCCTCGATCGCCGTGCCGCCCCAGAGCCGGCGCCTGTTCTGAGATGGTGGAGCACGCAGACCATCAGTGTCGGGATGACCCTGCGCACAGTGGCGATAAGGGCGCCTCGCGGCCAGGCGCCACCTGACGCCCCGGGGTCCGCCCCACCAGCCCTGCTGGCCACGCCGCGTCCCTCGTGCTCCGGATACAACGCCGCCCAGGCTCGCAACCCCGTGCCGCCCTGGAGGGCGCCCGAGGTCAGCGCAGGTAGCTGGTAAGGGTCAGGTCGCCGAGCATGGCCAGGCTCTTGTAGCTGGCCTGCAACTGCGTCTGTGTGGCCTGGAGGCGAATAAAGGCCTCAGCGGGGTCGACCGCTTCCAGGTCGCCCAGCTGCTGTTCCAGCTGGTTCCCGATCTCGGTGTTCTCGGCACGCGCCGAGTCCAGCCGCTTCTGAGCGTAGCCCAGCGCCCCGGCTTCGTTGTCCACGCGCTCCCTGGCCGAGCGAAGAACACCGATGACGCCCTGCAGCACGGCCGAAACGTCGCTCTCGGCCGGGGCTGCATCCAGGTTGGCGAGCACGCTCAGCCCGTGCAGCAGGTCGCGCGACCAGGACCCGGTGCTGTCCTTGCCAGGGGGAAGCGCCGCCGCGTCCCGGTTCGGGTAGAGGCCGATATCGACCCGCACGCCGTCCGCCACGGTCACGTTGCGCCGGGGATCGTCGATCTCCCCGCGCGCGGCCGCGGCGGCGTGGGCGGAGAAGGGCGTGATGGCCGGATCGTTGCTACCCGCCAGGGCACGCGTGTTCGCCAGAACCGCCGCTGCGCCGCTTGTGCCGAGTTGGGCCATCTGATCGCGGATGCCCGTGTACAGGCCGGAGCCGAAAATCTCCTCGGGGCTCATGATCGGGTCGGCCTGGAGGTCGCTTCCGCCGAACACCGCCTCACCCTGGTAACGCTCGCGAAGCAGGCCCGTCACCTCGCTCAGAGCCTTGCGGGCGTTCTCCGCGATCAGGCTCCGGTTCGTGCTCATGGCTCCCAGCCCGTCGGCCGCGGACGCGGAGATGGAGCTCGCGATGTCCGAGAACCGGCCGAGGATGGTCTGCGCGAATGAGGCGCGCCCCTCGGCCTGGCCGGCATTGGTGGCCAGGACCTCCCGGCGGGAAAGCTCGCTCCGGAGATTGACGGATCGCCGGGCATCGGCGCCGAGGCCGGCATAGCTGTCCGCCCGCATGCCGCTGGCGGCCTGCCGCGTCTCCTCGTTGAACCGGGCGCGGAGCTGCACCGCGGCCTGCATGGTGCTGTCCAGCCCTCGGAAGCCACTGATGGCCATAACAGGCTCTCCTTACCGCACTGATGCCAGCAAAGCGTCCCACATGTCCTGAACGGCAGACATGACGCGCGCATTCGCCGCGTAGGCGTTCTGAAGCTGCACCATGGATGCCATCTCGGCATCCACGTCCACGCCCTCGCGCTGCTGGACCAGGGTGCCGAGCTGGGCACGGACGGCGGTGGCCTGCCCGGCGTCACCCTTGGCCGCGGCCGCTTCCGCGCTCTGCCGCCCCGTCACGGTCGCCGCGAAGTCCGTGATCCGGCCGGATGTCGGTGCGCCCGTGCTGATGGTTCCGCCGGGCCCGAGGCCGGTTCCGGGAATGGGCGGATGCGCCACGCCTGCGGCCGACTGCGCGCCGAAGGCGTAGTCGTTGACGCGGTCCAGAAGGGCCGTGAAGCCGCTCGGGCCATTGGCGGGATTAGGCGTAAATCCGCCGGACGCCGCGGTGCCGTCGCGGAGCAGGCGGGGCTGGCCTGCCACCTCAGGGTTGATCTGGATGCGGCTGGCGAAGCCCGCCATGGCCGGGCCCGCACCGGGGGCGGACGGGTCGGGCGCGGGGCTGCCGCCGGCATCGGTGAACAGCCGGAGTCCCTGCTTCTCCAGCCGTCCCGCCAGTGTGGCGGCGGTTACGTCGAGCTCCGCCTGCATGCGCGGTATGGTTTCGTCGCGCAGCTTGAAGCCTTCGCCGATGCGGCCGCCCAGCCCACTCGTCGCGGAAAGCGGCACACCGTTGACGGCCAGCCCCGGCAGCCGCCCGTCGGGCTTCCCGTGGTAGTCGTGGTCACTCACGGTGACGTCGGCGAGACTGAGCGGGCTGGCCTCCGGATCCAGCGGCAAGGTGGCGCCGCTGGGCAGCATCAGGGTGATGCCGCTGTTGCTGGCCGGCACCGGCGTGATGTCGAGAAGGCCGGACAGGCTCGAGACGGCCGCGTCCCGCTGGTCCAGCAGCTCGGCGGCGCTCCGGCCGGCGGCGACCTCGTTGCGGACCAGGCGGTCCAGGCGGGAAACGTCGCGCAGCAGCCCGTTGGCGCTGTCCACATCGTCACGCAGCCCGTCCTGCACGCCCTGCCGAGCCTGGCTCATGCTGGAGCCGATGGTGTTCATCCGCCCAGCCAGGGACCGGGCCGCCTCCAGCGAGGCCGTCTGCTTGCCGCCATTGGCGGGATCGTCGGACAGGCTGGTGAAGCTATCCCGCAGCGCGCCCATGAGGCCGCCAATGCTGGAGCCGTCCGAAGGGTCTCCCTGCAGCTGGGACAGGCGGGCCAGGGTGTCGTTGCGCAGCCCCGCGGCCGCTTCCTGTCCTGTCGCCCGGCGCATCTCGGACCGCATGACCGGGTCGATGTCGCGCTGCGGGTCGAGCGTGCGCACGCCGCCCATGGTGAGCGACAGGCCGTCCACCTGCTTGCGCGAATAGCCCACCGTCGCCGCATTGGCGACGTTGTTCGAGGCGTTGGCGAGCTGCCGCGAGGCGAGCCGCAGTCCGCTGCCGGCGTTCAGGAGAGCGGTGTCGAGGCTCATGGCGACATACCCCTCGTGAATCGTTAACCAGCTGTTAACGCCCCGCGTGATCGCCGAAGATAGGCGGCCCGGCCCCGGGGCAAGCGTCGCGGGGCGCGCAGGACCCGTCTCAGGCCGTGAAGGAAAGGCCTGAGTTGGATGCCGTGATCAGGTAGCGCTGGATGACCTTCTCGCGCTTCTTCGGATCACTGAACTGATCGACATTGAAGCGGGCCGAGAGACTGCGCGCCTGCGCCTCGACCGACTGCAGCGCCAGCTCATCCGGAAGCCCGGCGATGGTGGTGGCGACACGGCGCATCACCTTGTTGCCCAGAACCGTGTAGATGTCGGTCTTGGTGTCCGACAGGCCCTGGATGGTGAGCGCATCCGAGACGACCCGGCTTTTCTCGGAAATCGCCGAAAGGCGCTTGTACTCGACAAGTCCGTCCGAGATGACCTGGCGGAAAGCGGGGTCCTTGAGCTTCTTCAGGCCCGAGGCGGTGAAGTCCAGCTGAACGGCGGCTGCGGACCAGCGCTGATCCGGAAGCTGCTTCGTCAGGCTGGTCGCCTTGGACGGATCCGAGGTCAGCGCCTTGATGGCCAGGCCCGCGTTGTCGACCTGATCGGCCAGGCCGATCCCCTGAAGCAGAACCCGCCGCGCTTCGGGGTTGCGCAGCAGATCCTCCGGCGTCCTGGCCTTGTCGACTGCCTTGAACAGCGATGCGAGATCACGCTTGACGGTCGGATCCGCGCGCAGGCGCTCCGTTTCCTTGCCCGCGTTCTTCAGCGATTGGTTGTAGAGAGCCACCGTGTCGGCGGAGGACAGGGATGCCGTCGGGGCCGCACCCGATCCGCCGAACAGAGTCAACAGGTACGGGTTGGCGGCCATGCTTCTCGCGCCCTATGGATGGCCGGCGTAGGCCAGCACCGCGTCGTCATGGGCGAAAAGCCGGCGCACGCTGCGCATGGCTTCCCAGCAATCGCCGCGTTCCAGCGCCGCGATGGCGGTGACCAGGATCGTTCGGGCGATCTCGGAGGTGGTGGCGGCGGAATAGTCGTCGGCGAGTTCGCGTGCGGCCGCGATGTAGTCGGGCCGTCCGGCCTCCTCCGCGACATAGGCTGCCTGGATCGCGAAATAGACGCGCCGTGCGGGGGTGCGGGCTTCCTCCTGCGTCATGATCTGCTTGCCGAAGAGGAATTGCGCGCGGTTGCCGAGCATGACGCTGGTTCGCGTCCGGAACTGCAGGGCTGCGCCGTTCACCAGCATGCGGTCGCCCGCGCGCAGGTCCAGCACCAATCGCCCGGAACCAGGAGGGCGAACTTCGGATTTCTGGGTCATGCGGCCGCCGCCTCGGCATGGGTCTTGGCCGTTACCGGCCGGGTGCGCAGCCCTGCGGCGAAATCGTCGCAGATGCCGGCGAGGAAGGAAAAATCGGGCGCTTCGCCCTCGATGTCCGCCAGGGCCACCCGGGTCACGGAGGCAATGGCGCCGCGCAGCCCTTCGGGCAGGGCGCAGGATGGGTGAAGCACCAGGGCATACAGGGCCGTGAAGAGCCGGCTCGCATCGGCGCGGGCACGAACCCGGTCCATGCTGGAGCCGCTGAGCACGGCTGCGCGAAGGCGGCCGGAAAGGGTCGCGTAGACCTCCGCCTCCTGCTCGCGCAGGGACCGCGTGGCCTGAACCGCGCCATAGGCGCGCAGTGCCTGGGAAGGGGATGGGTGCACGATGCCAGCCTCTCGTTTTGACGGCGATGGGCCCTTGGACCCAGTGGCAGTGGGACCGGGGGCTGCGGGCAGCCCCCGGTCGGTCTAGGCGCAAGCGGCAGAACCGCCTTCCATCAGCGGAAGAGGCTCAGCAGCGAGGACGGCGCCTGGTTGGCGGTGCTCAGCGAGGTGGTGCCCAGCTGCTGACGGATCGTCAGCGACTGCATCCGCGCCGATTCCTTGGCCAGGTCCGCGTCGATCAGCGCGCCGAGGCCGGACTCGAGCGCTTCCATCTTCCCCTTGTTGAAGGAGATCTGGTTGCTGATCGCCTTGCTGTCGTTACCGTACTTGTTCAGAGCGTCGTTGGTGTTCTTCTCGACGTTCTTGAAGTTGCCCGTCGCGGCGTCCGCCGTAAGCGCCGTCTTCCAGGCAGCGGCCTTGGCAGCATCGTTCGCGGCGCCGGTGTTGACGGTGGTGACGTCGGTGATGTTGAACGCGCCCGCAGTCTGACCGGAAATGTCGTAGGTGTTGCCGGTCTCGCTGCGGATCACCTTGAAGCCGGCGCCGGCGGTTCCGCCGGTGGCGACACCGTCCGCCATGTCGGAGGTCCCGAGCAGCGACAGGCCGTTGTACGTGGAGTCGTTGACATAGCTGCCCACCTGCTGGCGCAGCTGGGTGTACTGGGACTCGTAGTTCGAGCGCTCCTCGCCCACGACCTTGTCGTCAGCGAGCTTGGTCATGACGCCCTTCATCGACGTGAGGGTCGTCGAGATGTTCTTCAGACCCTCCATCGTCGTATCGAGCAGGCCGGTGGCACCGCCGAGCTGCTCGTTGGCGCTGGTGATGCCGGCGATGTCGCCGCGGACCTTCTGGGCGACGGCGAAGGCGGCGCCGTCATCCTTGGCGTCCGAGACGCGATAACCGGTGGAGATGCGCTTCTGCGTGACGTCCATCATGTCGTTGGTCTTGTTCAACGACTGAAGGGCCACCATCGCGCCGGCGTTGGTGATGACAGAGTTGAGGGCCATAGTGCGGATCCTTTTTACCGTGGATCGCCAGCTTTTCTGGCGATGCGGCGGGCGCTCCCGGCTTTGTTGGGGAGCAGCCCGACCAACGGACGGTCACCGCACGGATCATCCGCCGTACCACCCTTTTCCGCCCTCTTCTCGGGCGGCATGCAGCGGAGGTAGGAGCCTATTACTAACGGTATGTTTACGGTTTAGGCATTTCTCAACCACTGCCTTGTCACGGGCTGCGGGAACAAGGCTGCACCTTCGCGCGGCATTAAATAGCAACAGGTTAACAGAATGGTCGGAAATGGGCTGTTCCTTGCTCTGGGGCAGCAGACGGAAGTGTTGACGTGGACGACCTCATCTCGGAGTTCCTGACGGAAACCAACGAGGCCTTGGCCGAGCTGGATACGGCGCTCGTCGAGCTGGAACGCGCTTCGGACGATGCGGAGATCCTGGCCCGGATCTTTCGCCTGGTGCACACGGTGAAGGGCACCTGCGGGTTCCTGGGGCTCCCGCGGCTGGAGACGGTGGCTCATGCCGCCGAATCCCTGCTGGGCCTTTACCGCGACGGCGAGCGGCAGGTCACGCCGGAAGGCGTCACCGCCGTGCTGGGCGCCATCGACACGATCCGCCTGATCCTGACCGGCCTCGCCGAAGCGGGCGAGGAGCCCAGAGGCGACGACTCGCCGTTGCTGGCGCGGCTTGAGAAGCTGGTGCATGGGAACGGCGAGGCCGCCCCCGGCGCCAGCGCCTCCGTCGAAGCCGAGCAGCCCGAGGCCTTCGGTGCGGACGAAACCGGGCACGAGCCCGCGGTGGCGCCATTCACCCCCCTCGCGCGCACGCTGCCGGAGGAGGCGCCTGGGCCGCAGGCCGCCGCTCCCGGCGCGTCTGAGGCCGGCCTGCCGGTGCAGGCGATCCGCGTATCCCTGCCGGTGCTGGACGAGTTGATGACGCTGGCGTCGGAGCTGGTGCTCGTGCGCAACCAGCTTCTCCAGGTGGCCCGCAGCCAGGGCAGCACGCCGTTCTCCGCCCCGCTGCAGCGCCTCTCGCGGATCACGACCGACATGCAGGAAGGGGTGATGAAGACCCGGATGCAGCCGGTCTCCGCCGCCTGGTCGAAGCTGCCGCGCCTGGTCCGAGACCTCGGGCAGGAACTCAACAAGAAGATCGACCTGGTGATGACGGGAGGGGAGACGGAGCTGGACCGCCAGGTTCTGGAGCTGATCCGCGACCCGCTGACCCACATGGTCCGCAACTCGGCCGACCACGGCCTCGAATCCTCCGACCAGCGGCTGCGCGCCGGCAAGCCGGAAACGGGCCGCATCCTGCTCTCCGCCCGCCAGGAAGGCGGGCGCATCGTCATCCAGATTGCGGACGACGGCCGCGGCCTGGACCTTGCCCGCGTGCGCGAGCGTGCGGTGGAGCGCGGTCTGGCCACGGAGGCAGCGGTCGCCGCCATGGAGGACGCGGATGTGGCCCGCTTCGTCTTCCGCCCGGGCTTCTCGACCGCCGAGAAGGTGACCTCGGTGTCCGGCCGCGGCGTGGGCATGGACGTGGTGCGCAGCAACATCGAGCGCATCGGCGGAAACGTGGACCTTCAGACCACCGCGGGCCGCGGCACGGTGCTGACCATCCGCATTCCCCTGACCCTCGCCATCATCTCCGGGCTTGTGGTGGAGTCCTTCGGTGAGCGGTTCGCGGTTCCCCAGTCCGCCGTGGTCGAGCTTGTGCGGGTCGGCAGCAACACGCAGGTGGAATGGCTGGACTCCGCCCCGGTGCTGCGCCTGCGCGGCCAGTTGCTGCCGCTGGTGCAGCTCGGTCCCCTGCTCGGCCTCGCGCCCTATCTGGAGGGCGGCGCCCCGGTTGAGGGCTTCATTGCCGTGCTTCAGGCCGACACGGCCCGCTTCGGCCTCCTGGTGAACGGCATCTTCGACACCGAGGAGATCGTGGTCAAACCGGTCGCGCCCATCCTTCGCGACCTTCAGGCCTTTTCCGGCAACACCATCCTGGGCGACGGCGGGGTCATCATGATCATCGATCCCGCCGGCATCGCGCGCATCGCCGGGATCGGCAGCAACCGGGTTGCTCAGGCCCATGGCGAGGCCGCGGCGAAGGAGGACGGGGGCGCCCAGCTCCTCCTATTCCGGGCCGGAGGCAGCCCCACGCCCAAGGCGGTGCCGCTCGGCCTCGTCGCGCGGCTGGAGGCTCTGCCCGCCGCGAGCATCGAGATGGCGGGGGGCCGGCCGGTCGTGCAGTATCGTGACCGCCTGATGCCGCTCATACCGCTCGGTGCCTGGGCGCAGCCCACCGGGGACGCGCATCAGCAGCTCCTGGTCTTCCAGGACGGCGAGCGGATGCTCGGCCTGATGGTGGACGAGATCCTCGACGTGATCGAGACGCGGGTCGCGCTGCGTCCCTCGGCCGAGCATGCCGGCTTCCTCGGCAGTGCCATCGTCAACGGCCGGGCGACCGACGTCCTCGACTGCGCCTACTGGCTGCGTCACGGTGACCCCGCCTGGTTCGGCAAGACCGAGCAGATGATCCCGCGCCTGCTGGTGGTGGAGGACAGCGGGTTCTTCCGCCAGATCGTCGTGCCCGCGCTCTCGACGGCCGGCTACGAGGTCACGGCCTGCGTCGATGCGGCCGCCGCGCTGCGGCTCCGCGACAGCGGAGCGATGTTCGATGCCATTCTTTCCGACATCGAGATGCCGGGCATGGATGGCTTCGGGCTGGTGGCCGAGATCCGCCGCGAGGGGGCCTGGTCGGCACTGCCGGTGGTGGCGCTGAGCAGCCGCGCGAGCCCGAAGGACGTGATGCGGGGCCGCGTCGCCGGCTTCACCGATCACGTCGCGAAGTTCGACCGCGACCGCGTGCTGGCCGCGCTTACCCGAGCCCTGTCCAACATGAGTGAAGCCGCATGAACGCCCAGCTGCTGGAAATGCCTTCGCGCCACGCGGCGGTGGATGACTCCCGCCTGCTGCTCACGATCCAGATCGGTGGCCGGCTCTGCGGCATTCCCGTCCCCTGCGTGCGCGACGTGCTGCGCGCCGAGGCGATCACCCGGGTGCCCCTGGCGCCGGCGGGGGTGGCGGGGGTGCTGAACCTGCGTGGCCGCATCGTGACCGCGGTGGAGCTGCGCAGCCGCCTCGGACTTCCCCCGGCGGAAAAGGGCGCCCCGCGGATGAGCATCATCGTCGAGCACGACGCCGAGCTGTACAGCCTGGTGGTGGACGGCGTGCGCGAGGTGATCAGCATCTCCTCCGAGCGGCGCGAGGAGGCGCCGGCCACCCTGGCCGAAACCTGGCGCGCCCACACGACGGCGGTCTACCAGCTCGACGGCGATCTTCTGATCGAGCTCGACCCCGCTCGCCTCCTGGCCTTCGGGCGGGGTGCCGAGGGGAGCATGTCTTGAACCAAGCTCTGGGATCCACCATCCGGAGCGTCAGCCCAGGGGCGGACCAGGAACGCCTGCGTGTTCTGATATGTGATGACAGCGCCGTCGTTCGCGCCGCGACGACCCGCATCCTGGAGGCGGATCCGGACCTGCACGTCGTGGCCCGTGCACGCAACGGGGAGGAAGCCGTCTCCGCGGTGCGGCGCGGCGGGATCGACGTGGCTGTTCTCGATCTCGAGATGCCCGTGATGGATGGGCTGACCGCCCTGCCCCTGATGATGCACTGCGATCCGCGCCTGCGCGTCATCGTCGCCTCCACCCTGACGACGCGTGGAGCCTCCGCGGCCATGGAAGCGCTCCGCCGGGGCGCGGCCGACTGCATCCCCAAGCCCGGCTCCGGCGAGGAGAAATCCTTCGCGCAGGAGCTGATCGCGCGCGTGAAGGGCCATGGCGCCCTGCGCCGGCGCGCGCCCGCCCGAAGCCCTGCCGGTCCCGCCGCGCCGGTCGCCCCGCCAGCCCCGCTCCTCGCGGCGCGGCCCCGCCATGCGCCCGCACAGGCCGGCATCCTCGCCATCGGTTCCTCGACCGGCGGCCCGCAGGCCCTGGCCGAGATCTTCCGCGCCTTCCGGAGCCGGCCAAGCATTCCCGTGGTGCTGACGCAGCACATGCCGGCGACCTTTATCCCCATGCTGGCCGAACATCTCAATCGCGTTGGCGCCGCGCGCGTCGTGGTCGCCGAGGCCGGAACCGTGCTCCAGGCGGGTTGCGCCTATCTGGCACCGGGCGGGCAGCACCTGCTGATCTCCGCCGGCAAGCCGACGGTGCTGCAGCTTTCCGATGGCCCGGAGGAGCATTTCTGCCGTCCCGCGGTGGATCCCATGTTCCGCAGCCTGGTGGCGGCCTACGGGGAGCGCTGCGTCGCGGCGGTGCTGACCGGCATGGGCCATGATGGAGGAGCCGGTGCCGCCGCCGTCGCGGCCGCGGGCGGGCACGTGCTGGTGCAGGACGCGCAGAGCAGCGTGGTCTGGGGCATGCCCGGCGCCGTGGTGGAACGCCGCGCCGCCCATGAGGTGCTGCCGCTCCCCGAGCTGGCCCGCAGGCTGGCACAGCTGGCGGGTGCCGCATGATCGATCCCGGGCATCGCCAGATCGCCAGGGCCGTTCAGGAGGTGTCGGGCCTCGTCCTGGGGCCGGACCATGGCTACCTCCTCGCAAGCCGGCTCGGGCCCGTGCTGTGCCAGAACGGGCTGGCAGACCTGACGGCGCTCGCGCAGCGCCTGGCCCTGCCGGGCGCGGCCTCCCTCGCCCGGCAGGTCGCCGAGGCCCTGACCACGAACGAGACGAGCTTCTTCCGCGATCGCCTGCCCTTTGACCACCTCGCCACCTCGGTCTTGCCGAAAATCGCCACCGAGCGTCCGCGCGGCACGCCCATCCGGGTCTGGTCCGCAGCCTGTTCAACCGGGCAGGAGGCCTATTCCGTGGCGATGCTGGCACGGGAGATCCAGGCATCTCTCGGTGGCCGGCGCGTGACGATCCTTGGCACCGATATCTGCAGCAAGGTGGTGAGCCGGGCCCGGGAGGGGCTTTTCAGCAAGTTCGAGGTACACCGCGGGCTCTCGCACGAGCGCCTGGAGCGCTGGTTCACGCCGGAGGGACCGGACTGGCGCGTGCGACCCGAACTGCGGGAGGATTGCAGCTTCGAGGTGGGCAACCTCATCGGCCAGGTTCCGGCCACCGCTGCCTTCGACGTGATCCTGCTGCGGAACATCCTCATCTATCTGGACAAGCCGACAAAGGAGCAGGTCGTGGAGACCTGCCTGCGGCGTCTGGCGCCCGGTGGCGTGCTGTACCTGGGCGCGTCGGAGACGCTGCTGGGCCTGTCCGCCCGTCTGGTGCCGCTTCCGGACTACCGCGGGGCCTACGGCCATGCCGGCAGCATGCGGGGCATGGTGGCATGAGCGGCGAGACGGTTCGGGCAGGCGACCTGGCCCGTCGCGCGGCGGCGGCGGCGGCGGCGTTGCGCGTCATGCCGGATGGCCGGATCCAGGGCCGTGTCGCGACCGCCGGCGCGCTTTCCGTCGAGATCACGGGGTTGCAGAGCTTCCTGTCCTGCGGCTCACGGGTGGAGGTCATGGGCGCGGGCGGCCCGGTTCCCGCCGAGATCGTCGCCCTGTCCCCGGACCGGGCCCGCGCCATGCCCTTCGGCCCGCTGGACGGGGTGCGCCTCGGCGCCACGGTCCTCTTTCGGGGCGATGCCGTGCTCCGCCCCGGTGCCGGCTGGCTGGGGCGCGTGGTGGACCCGCTGGGCCGGCCGATGGACGGGCTTGGCCCCCTCCCTCCCGGCCCGGTCGCCCACGCGGTTCGCCGCCCGCCGCCGGAGGCCGGCCTGCGTGCCCGGCTCGGCCCGCGCCTGCACCTTGGCGTCCGGGCGCTGGACGCCTTCTGCACCATGCGCCGCGGACAGCGCCTCGGCCTTTTCGCCGCCTCGGGCGTCGGCAAGTCGACCCTCCTGTCCATGCTCGCACGCGGTGCCGAATGCGACGCCATCGTGCTCTGCCTCGTCGGGGAGCGCGGGCGGGAGCTGCGGGAGTTCCTGGAGGACGACCTGGGACCCGAAGGGCTGGCGCGCAGCGTCGTGGTTTGCGCGACCTCCGACGCACCGCCGCTGATGCGGCGCGAGGCCGCCTATGCCGCCATGACCGTGGCCGAGGCGCTCGCCGCCGAGGGCCGGCAGGTGCTGCTGATGATGGACAGCCTGACCCGCTTCGCGCTGGCCTGCCGCGAGATCGGCCTCGCGGCCGGCGAGCCGCCGGCGACGCGGGGCTACACGCCCGGCGTCTTCGCGGAGCTGCCGCGGCTGCTGGAGCGCGCGGGACCCGGCGCCGAGCAGAATGGCGGCGGCGCCATCACCGGCCTGTTCACCGTGCTGGTGGAGGGCGACGACCATGACGAGCCCGTGGCCGACGCCGTCCGCGGAATCCTGGACGGGCACGTCGTGCTCGACCGCCGGATCGGCGAGCGCGGCCGCTGGCCGGCCATCGACATCCTCCGGAGCCTTTCGCGCACCGTGCCCGGCTGCCTCGAGCCGCACGAGCGCACATTGATGACGCGCGCCCGTGCCGTCCTCTCGCTGCAGGGCGACATGGCGGAGCTGGTGCGGCTTGGCGCCTACAAGGCCGGCACGGACCCGGCAGTGGACGAGGCGCTTCGCCTCGGCCCGCGCATCGAGGCCTTTCTCCACCAGCGCAAGGACGAGCCGATGCTGACGGTGGATGGCGCCTTCTCGGCCCTGGCAAGCACGATGGAGCAGCCCCCTGCCCCGACATGATCCCCTTGCCGTTCTGCAGCGCCTTCGTGGGCTGGAGGCCCTGGAGGCGCAGCGCGCCATGACCGCGCGGCGGGCCAGCGCGGCCGAAGCGGCCCGGCAGGCCGAAGCCGCGGCGGCCGTCATCCCGCGCGAAGTCACCGGCGCCACCCTGCGGGCACCGGAGCCGATGCTGAGCCTGCACGCGACATCCGACCTGGTCGCCTGGCTGCCGCGCGGCGAATCCATGCGCCAGCGCACCGCCACCGAGGCGCGGCTGGCCGAGAGCGCGGCCGAGACGGCCCGCGAGGCGCTGGCCGCCGCCCGCGCCGCCGAGCGGGCCGTGGAGCTTCTGCGCGAGAACCAGGCGGCGGAGATGGCGCGCAAGGCGGCCCGCCGCAGCCAGGCTGCGCTGGACGAGATGGGCGCCCGTCAGGCGACGCGCTGAGGGCCGCGCGCTTGCGGCCGAGGGCCGTGGGCCCGCCGCGCTAGGCGGGGGACCGCCGCGCCCGCATGCGCCAGACGAGCGCAATCAGTTCCGCGACCGCCTTGAAGTGTTCGGGCGGGATCTGCGCGTCGTCGTCAAGCTTGTACAGGGCGCGGGCCAGCGGCGGGTTCGGGATCAGCGGCACGCCATGCTCCTCGGCGAGGCGCCGGATGCGCGCAGCCATCGCATCCACGCCGCGCGCCACCACGCGGGGCGCGGCATCCACCCCGCGCTCATAGGCGAGCGCCACCGCGTAATGCGTGGGGTTCGTGACCACCACGGTGGCCGTCGGCACGGCGTCCAGCATGCGCCTGCGGCTGCGGCTTCGCATCTTGGCCTTGCGGACCGCGCGGAAATGCGGGTCTCCCTCGCTCTCCTTCATTTCGTCCTTCACCTCCTGAAGGCTCATGCGCAGGCGGCGGTTGAACCGCAGGCGCACCCACAGGAAGTCGGCGGCGGCCAGAACCGCGAGGGCGACCAGCGCCGCGATCACCAGCCGCCCGAGAAGCTCGCACAGCACGCCCACCATCATCTCCGCGGGCTCGGACAGCACGTCCCGCAGAACCGGCACCAGCCCGCTGGTGGCCCACCAGAGCGCGGCGCCGGTGGCCACGAGCTTGACGATCGCGCGCGCCAGCTCCTGCAGGCCGTGCGGGCCGAACAGGCGCTTGGCGCCCGCAAGAGGGCTCAGCTTGGAAGGCTTGGGCACCAGGGCCTTGGCGGAAACCAGCAGGCGCGTCTGAAACAGCGTCGCCGCCACGCCACCCAGGGCCGCGGCACCGGCCACGCCGAGGCTGACCGGCAGGGCGGTCCTCAGCAGCGCCACGAGCGCACCCTCCGGCGTGGAGGCATGGCTGAGCGCGAGCAGCGCGCGTGCGTCGTTCAGAAGGTCGCGGCCGAGCTGTGGCCCGAGGATGCCGAGCGCGACGGCGCCGCCGGCGAAGCTCGCCAGCTGGACGGTCTCGCGCGACAGCGGGACGTCGCCGCGCTCCCGCGCCTGGTCCAGCCGGCGTTGCGAGGCTTCGTGTTGCCGGTCCTCGGCGTCGCCCTGCTCCTCGGACACGGGTCAGTTCAGCCCCGGCAGCCGCGCGAAGCTCTCGCCCGCCGCATCCGTCCAGTGGGTCAGGATGACGGGCAGCAGGACCGCCAGCAGGAGCAAGCCCACCAGGGTCTGCGCCGGGGCCGCGAGGATGAAGATCTGCACCTGCGGCGCCACGCGCGAGAGCAGGCCGCTGCCCACCTGCAGGAGCACCGCCAGCAGCACCATCGGCGCCGCGAGCCGCATCGCCAGCGCGAAGCTTTCGGCCGTGGCGGCGACCACCGACTCCACCACCATCCCCGCCGGCAGGGCGCCGCCGGGCGGCAGCACCGTGTAGCTTTCGGCCAGCGCGCGGAGCGGCAGCGTGTAGAGGCCCGTGCTCAGGGTCAGCGCCGCCGCGGCGAGGCCCAGCAGGCGGCCGGTGGCAAGCGCCTGGGAGCCCTGCATCGCGTCCTGGGTCAGCACGCTCGCGAGGCCGATCAGGAACCCGATCGCCTGGCCCGCGATCACCAGGGCAAAGCTCACCAGCCGCGCCAGCCAACCGAGCCAGAGCCCGATGGCGACCTCCAGGGCGACGAGCAAGGCGAGGGCGGCGGCAGAAGACGGCTCGGCCGGAAGCTGCGGCGCCAGCGGAGGCAGCAACAGGGCCACCACGGCGATCGAAAGGCCGAGCCGCACGCGCACCGGCACATCCGTTTCGCCGAGGCCCGGCAGAACCATGCCGCAGGCGCCGATGCGGGCCATCAGCAGCGCCGCCTGGAAGGCCAGGAGAGGGAGGCGGTCCAGCCAGACCGCATCCATCAGCGGAGCCCGCCGACGCTGACCATCTGCGCGAAGATGTCCTCCGTGAAGGTGCGCAGGACACTCATGGCCATCGGGCCGCCGAACATCAGTGCCAGACCGAGCACCACCATCTTGGGCACGAAGGCCAGGGCAGCCTCCTGCACCTGGGTCAGCGCCTGCAGGATCGCGACCACGACGCCAACGGCGAGCAGGAGCCCCAGCAAGGGGCCGCCCACCATGAGGCAGGCCCAGATGGCCTGCTGCCCGGCCACGGCCAGGACTTCGGTTTCCGTCATACCAGGCCGCCTCCTGCGGCTTTCATCCCGGGCGTCTTGCCCGTGATCCGGATGCCCCTAGATCGGCATCCTCATGATGTCCTGATAGGCGGACACCACGCGGTCGCGCAGCGCGACGGTTGTCTGAAGGGCCAGTTCGGCGCGTGACACGGCCAGCACCACGTCGGTCACGCCCGCCTGCCCGGTCATCGCCTGCACGCTCGTGGTGTCGGCGTTGCGGGCCGCATCCACCGCGCCCTCCATGGCGCGTTCAAGCATGGCGCCGAAGCCGTCGGTGGGATTGACGGCCGCTGCGGTGCCGCCCGGCTGGCCCTGCGCCGCGGCGCGGTAGGCGTTGAGCGCCGCATTGGCGCCGGTCAGGGCGGCGGTCATGCGCGCAGGGAGTCGATCGCGCGCTGCAGCATGCCGCGCGTGGTTTCCAGCACAGAAAGGTTCGCGCTGTAGCTGCGCTGCGCCTCCCGCATGTCCATCACCTCGATCAGGCTGTCGACGTTCGGGGTGCGCACATACCCGCGTTCGTCGGCGGCGGGGTGGTTCGGCTCGTAATGGGCGGGAAATTCGCCGGGCGCGGTGCCGACGCGGCCGGGCCGCAGCGATTCCGCGCCGGTGGCACGGTCCACGTGGCGCTCAAAGGTGACGGTCTTGCGGCGGTAAGGATCGGCGCCCGGCGCCGTGCCGGTGGAGTCCTGATTCGCCAGGTTTTCGGCCACAACCCGCAGGCGGGAGGATTGCGCCGTCATTCCTGAGGCCGAGATCGTCAATGCGCGGTCGAGATCCATGCTGCCGTCTCCCTTTAGCCGCGCCCGAGCGCGGTGCGGAACATGCCAACCCAGCTCCGGTGAAGGTTTAGCGCCAGCGCATGCGCCTGGTCGGTCTCGGCCACCTTCAGGGCCTGTACGTCCAGCGCCACGCCGTTTCCGTCCGGGCTCCGCTCGGCGTTGCGGCGCTCTCGCACCGCACCGTCGCTTCCGGCGCTGGCCAGGTGCTTCGGATCGGTGCGCATGACACCCGCCGCCGCGCCGGCGCGCTGAAGCTGCCGCTCGAAGGGCGGCAGGTCGCTCGGCTGGAAGCCCGGCGTGTTGGCATTGGCGATGTTCTTCGCCAGCACCTGCTGCCGCTGCTCCAGCCACTGCAATCTTTGCCCGGCCAAGGCCTGCGGATCGGGTCGGTTCACGCTCATTCCCGACACTTCGGGCCGAGTTGCAACCATCATGTTAACCGAACCGTGATCCACCGCAGGGCTCAGCGCAGGCTGCGAAGCTGCTCCGAAAGCTTGTCACCCATGGCAACCTCTCTCCGCAGCCTGTCCAGGTCGGGCACGCCCTGTCGTGGCGCCTCGGCCACCAGGGTGGCGAAGGCTTCGGCCATGGAGCCGCGGGCCATGCGGGGGCCGTAGGAGGCACGGAGTTCCGCCACGCGGGGCTCGTCCCCGGCCAGCGCGCTGAAGGCGGCCAGCCTCAGAAGAAGCTGGCGCTGCGGCTCGTCCAGCGGGGCAGGTGCCGCGGGCAGCACGCCGCCGGCATGCTGCGCCAGGGCCTGTGCTGCGCCGGCCCAGTCCTGGCGAGAGGCCAGCAGCTCCGCCAGGGGCGCCGCACCGGCGGCTCCGAGGCGGCGCAGGACCTCCTCGGCGCGTCCCACATCGCCCGCCAGCACCAGGGCCCGTGCTTCCACCAGTTCCCGCCGCGCGGGCCGTGCCGCGCCCGACGGAGCGGTGGCCTGGAGGATGTCCAGCGCGGTCCGCCCCTGGCCGCCGGCCACCAGCAGCTCGGCCTGGCGCAGCCGCAGGGCGGCGGGCGCCTCGCTCCGCTCCGCGGCGCGCTGCAACAGCGCGGCGCCCTGGGCATGCAGGTCCAGCTCGGCCAGGCGGTTCGCCACGCGCAGAGCGGCGGCATCCAGCGCCGGCCCGGCCGGCAGGCTGCTCATGCCCTCGGTGAGACGCCGCGCCGCCTCCAGCGGCGGAAGGTGGGGATCGGTCACGCGCCCGAAGACCGCAGCCTGGCGAACCGGCGCGATCTGCGGCGCTGCCTCGGGAAAGATGCTCTCGGTTTCATCCAGCAGATCGACGGCCAGTTCCGCACGGCCGGCCTGTTGGTAGAGGGTCGCCGCACGCAGGCGGCGGTCGAGTTCGCGGGCGTCGCCGCGCCAGGCGGTGATGCCTGCGGCCAGCGCCGCCGCCGTGGTCGCCGCATCGGCGCCGCCGCCTGCGAGGCGCAGCTCCGCGGCGCGCCCGAGCGCCCGGGCGCGCATGTCGCTGTCCCGGGCCTGCGACAGGGCATCGTAGTCCGAGAGCGCGGCCTCCGTGTCGCCGCGTGCCTCCGCCAGCCGGGCGCGGGCATAGGCCATCGCGGGCAAGGCCGCATCCTCGGCGGGGGCGGCATCCAGGAGGGACGCGGCCGCATCCGGCGCTCCGTTTGCCGCAAGGGCGCGCGCCGCCATCGGAAGCAGCCGTTGCCGCACTGCCGCCGGATAGCTGCGCAGCATCGGGGCCGTGGCCGCCAGCTCGGCGATGGATTCGACGGGCTCGCGGTCGAGCCCGGTGTCGGCCAGGGAGGCGAGGGCGCGCCAAAGGCGCGTCTCCTCCAGGGCAGGCAGGCGAGGATCGGTCAGCGGCGGCTTCGCTTCGTCCCGGCGGCCCGCCACGAGGGCGCTGGCGCCGGCAACCATCAGGGCCCGCGGAAGGCCAGCCAGGCGTGGATCCTCCGAGACGGCCATCTGGGCCAGGCCCTGTGCCTCCGCAGCCAGTCCGAGCGCGAGCATGTCCTGCGCGAGGTTGATGCGGAGTTCGCCCCGTGCCTGCGGCTCGGCCATGATCAGCTTGCCCAGGGTGGCGCGCCGCCGCTGGTCCAGCGCCTGCAGGGGCTCGTTCGGCAGGTCCATCAGGCGCTGGGCCACCGACGGCGTGGGGAGCGGCGCGATGGCCAGCGGCCCGCTATGGGCCAGAGGCACTGCGAACCCACCGCGCGTCGGGCGCAGCGTCACCGCGTCGGACCGCACGGCGAGCGCAACACCCAGTTCGGTCGGCAATATGTCGAACGGCTCGAAGGGGCGGGGAGCCGGGCTGGCGGCCCCCGGCCCGGAAACCAGGCCGACGAGCAGCAGCCCCTCCCCGGCCGGATCAGGGATCGCGACAACACGCCCTGCGCCCTCCGCCGGAAGCAGCAGGCGCGGCGCCGCACCGCCGGGGCCCGCCTGCCCCGCCTCATAGGAAGGCGTGATGGCGGCAAGTGGTGCACCGGGCCCCGAGCCCGCCGGCCACAAGGCCCAGGCATCCCCCGTGACGCGCAGCTTGGGCAGCCCGCGCGCGGGCACACGCTGGCGCAGCACCGTACTGCCGGGAACCTCCAGAACCTCAAAGGAGTCGAAGGCTTCGGAGAGCTGGCGAAGTGTCTCGGGCCTCATCCTTTGCGGATCGTCGAACACCAGGATGAGCGAGTCGGCGCGCACCAGCGCCGCAACATGCGAATCCGCCGCGAAGGGCAGCACAAAGGGTCCCGACTGCGCCGCCGTTGGACGTCCGCGCGGCGGATCTGCAGCCTGGGACGGGGCTGGAATGGGGGTGGAGGGCAACGGCACGGGGGAAACAGCGGCCGGGGACGGCTCGGGAAGCGGAGCCGGCACTGCGACCGCCGCTCGGGGCTCCACCGGCGCAGGCTGCTCCGTCCGCCCGGCGACCTCGCGCCGTGCGGGAGCCTCCCCTCGCGCGGCTATGGGTGGGGGGGCCACGGGAACCGCGACGCCAGCCTCCTGTGGGGCGGCTCCGGGTGCCGCAGGGGAGGCCGCCACCGATGCCGCCGCAGGGGACGATGCTGCGGCAGGCGGCTGGAGGCCCTCCGCTGGCCGTGCCGCACCCAGCGCGGCGATG